>Ga0310121_10003217_pt1 | contig 14965 bp, 13 predicted proteins | sample CB27_Tmax_986_MG_FD_203504 | JGI IMG/M metagenome (GOLD analysis project Ga0310121, IMG submission 203504) | Marine microbial communities from Western Arctic Ocean, Canada - CB27_Tmax_986 | ecosystem: Environmental > Aquatic > Marine > Oceanic | place: Canada: Western Arctic Ocean | collected...
CCGGACAGGGGCACCGCCAGCGACGCCACAATCTGACGCGTCAAGTCGTCCTGCAGCGCGAACAGATCGCCGAGCGCGGTCTGTGACCGGTGCGACCATTGGACGGTGCCGGCTGGCGCGTCCACGAACTGGGCGCTGACCCGGAGCTGGTCAACCGGCACGCATCAGCGTCGCCGTGAGCACCGTGTCGACCTCCAGCGTGGTGGCCAGCGCTTTCAAATCGAGTGCCGGCCCGACGAACCCGGCGGCGGCGAGCGGTGAACGCACCACCATCGAATCAAGCGCGAAGAGGGACGCGGTCAAAGCGTCGGCCAAGCCGATGGCCAGCATCTCCGTGTCGGGGTCGGCGGGCAAGACGCGGAAGGGCAGCACGACAAGACGGGTCACCGCCACGGCGCGCGCCATCTCACCTGAGTGCGGCGTCAAGGAGGCGGCGCGGACCGCCGCCGCATCTCCGCCGCCGTCTGGTAGCGGTCGGCCGGCTTCTTCTCGAGCGCGCGCCGCACAATTCGGTCTACGGCGTCGACCGAGCTTGCGCCGGTCAGCGCGGGTGGCCGCTCGTACAGCACCGCGTGCATCGAGACCAGGTTGGACGCCGCAGCGAACGGCGAGCGTCCCGTGACCATCTCGAAGAGCAGAGCGCCGGCCGCAAACAGATCGGCACGCCGGTCCACCCGCGACCCGTCGAGCTGCTCCGGAGCCATGTAGGCCGGCGTGCCGGCTACCTGGCCCTGCATGGTGAGATCGGCGACGGTGGCGGTCTCATCGTCGACCACCGACCGGGCCAGGCCAAAGTCGAGGAGCTTGACGCCATGAGCGGTGACGAAGACGTTCGACGGTTTCAAATCGCGATGGACAATGCCGCTCGCGTGCAGCGCCTCGAGCGCTTCGAGCGCGGGCCACAACAGCGCCAGCGCGTCGACGGGAGACTGTGGACCCGCCTCGAGTACGTCGGACAACGGTTGTCCCTCGAGCAATTCCATGACGAGAAACAACAGATCTTGGTCTTCCGCGATCTCGTAGATCTGGCAGACGCCGGGATGGTTCACGGCGGCGGCGGCGCGGGCCTCGCGCCAGACCCGCTCTCGTGCGACACGCTGCCGACGTCACGAATCGTCTTCACCGCCACGAGGCGGTTCAGTTTCTCGTCGACGGCCGCGTACACCACGCCCATGCCACCTTCGCCGAGCTTGTGGTAACCCGGTAGGCGCCGATTCGCTCTGGTAGTTCAGTCATACATGACAGGCTCGCGCGAGACGGCGTTCGCACTGGTTCTATTGTTCCTCATTGAGGCGTCGGGGTGCGGGCATCAGACGTCAGGGACGAGTTGCCCTCAAAGCAACACGACCGTCCGCCGAACCGCCTCGACGCCTCAAGCCACTATCTCGGTGCGCGCACCGTGGCTCGAACCACGCGTTCGATCGTCAGACCCTGGACCACGATCGAAAAGACGACCACGCCGTACGTCGCGGCCAGTATCGAGTCACGAATCTGGGACGGCGGGAGCGACAGCGCCAACGCGACGGAGATACCGCCACGCAGACCACCCCACGTCAACACCGGGATCGCGCCGGGGGTGAAGTCGTGCCATCGCCCGAGCGTCTGGATGGGCACGCTGACGCTGATGAACCGCGCGCCGAGCACGAGCGGGATGGCCACGACCGCAATTGATATCATCGTCGGAGTGATCGTGAGCGCAAACACCTCGAAGCCGATGGCCAGGAACAGTAACGAGTTCAAGATCTCGTCGAGCAGCGACCAGAACTTCTCGACATGGTCCCGGGTGCTGGCGCTCATGGCCAGACGCGTGCCGCGGTTGCCGATGAACAAACCCGCGACCACCATCGCGATCGGCCCCGACACATGCGCCCGCAGCGCCAGGGCGTAGGTGCCCATGACCAGCGCCAGGGTGATCAGCACTTCGAGGTTGTGCTCGTCGATCGCCCGCATGGCCCGGTAGGCGACATAGCCGCCCGCCAACCCCAGCAACGTGCCACCGACCGCCTCGGTGAGGAACAACTGTGCGATACCACCTGGGGTCAACGCGGCGCCGTGCCCATCGCCACCGGTCGCAACGGCAACGAGAATCGTGAATAGCACGACGCCCACGCCATCATTAAACAAGCTCTCACCGGCGATTTTGGCTTCGAGCGTCGCCGGCACCTCGGTCTGCTTCAGAATCGCCAGCACCGCGATCGGGTCGGTCGGTGAAATCAACGCGCCGAAGACAAGACAATACGCAAATGGGATGTCGAGTCCCGCCAACCCGGTCAGGAGGTAGGTCGCCCCCGCGACCAGCCCGGTCGACAGCAGGATGCCAACAGTGGCGAGAGTGGCGATCGCTGCGCGACGGCTCACGAGATGGTCAAGGTCTACATGGAGCGCGCCGGCAAACAACAGAAACCCCAGCATGCCGGTCATCAAGGTGTCGTGGAAATCGATGTCCGTAAGTGTGCCGCGCACCACACCTTGGACTCCCAGGGCCGGAACCAGAGCGTCGACCAGCAACGCGGCGAAGGACACGCCGAGGGCGATCACCACGAGCCCAATAGTGTGTGGCAGCCGGAACCACTTGTGGTTGACCCAGCCAAAGATGGCGGCCAAGGTGACGACCAGCGCGATGAGGTTGAAGAGGGAACTGAGGGACACGGTGCGAGTCTGCTGTCGGACGATTGACGATCGGGCTTCAGACTTCAGGGCAGCCGGGCAGCATCAACGGCGTTTTCTGGCGGTCTTTCTTGTGGTTCGCTTCGGACGTGGCGACCGTGTCGCGTCGGCCTTGGCTTCATCGAGCGCACCCAGCGCAACGCTGCGCTGGTGCGCCGCCATCACGGCCTTCGACAGCACGGTGCGGAACCCGCCTTTGTCGAGCTGGTAGATCGCATCGGCCGTCGTCCCCCCGGGTGAAGTCACCATGTTACGCATCTCGGCCGGGTGCACCGGCGACCGCTCCGCGAACATCGCCGACCCACGCACGGTCTGGATCACCATGTCCTTGGCGTCGTTGCGTGACCACCCCAGGTGCACGGCGGCGTCGATCAGCGCCTCCATCAGCATGAACACATACGCGGGTCCGCTGCCGCTGACCGCGGTCGCCTTGTCGAGAAAACTCTCGTCGCGGACAAACAAGTGCTTGCCGAGCGCGCCGAGGATGGCACCGGCCTGCTCGCGCTGCTTTTCTGACACCGCCTCAGTCGCGGTCCAGACCGTCATGCCTTCGCCGATCTGCGCCGGCGTGTTTGGCATGGTCCGAACGATCGCCTCATGGTTCAACCCGGCCGCCATCGAGGAAATCCGGGCGCCGGCAACGATCGAGACCACCAGCGTCGACGGCCGGAGCACACTGCTGAGATCGGCACACACCGTTGACAGGACCTGTGGCTTGACCGACAACACGACGATACGCGCCTTGCGCACCGCAGCGCGATTGTCGTGGGTCGTTCGCACGCCGAACAGGCGCTTCACCTCGTCGAGGCGTGCCTGGTGGAGGTCGGCGGCCGTAATCGCTTCCGGCTCGACCAACTTGTGACGCAGCAAGCCGCCGATCATCGCCTCACCCATTGCGCCGGCACCGATGAATGCAACCGGTGCGTCGTCGAGAATCGTGGACCGTTTCAAAGAAACCGCTCCTTTCGACCGAGCCAAAGCGTCTATGTTACCTGCCTGCCTCCGGCCTCGTACTCCTGTATCCTTCCAATGCCGTGCCGCCAGCGTCCGCAACGGCAACGGACCCTTCGACGCCGAACGACGCACCGTCCATGGATCCGGTGACCCACACGCTCGTCGGCGCCAGCCTGGCGCAGACCCGATTCGGTCAGGTCCGGTTCGGGACAGCGACGCTAGTTATCGGCGCGAACCTGCCGGACATCGACGCCGCGACCTACTTCCTGGACAACCAGTTGTCCGTCGGATTCCGACGCGGATGGACCCACGGTCCCCTCGCAATGGCGGTACTCCCGGCGCTGCTCGGATGGGTCATACACCAGGTCGACCTGTTCCGGTGCCGACGGGACCCAGCCGCCACGCCGGTGTCGCTCGGACGGTTGATGGCCCTCTCCTACCTCTCGGTCCTGTCCCATCCGGCGCTCGATTGGATGAACACCTACGGCGTGCGGCTCCTGATGCCGTTCGATGGCCGCTGGTTCTACGGCGACAGCCTGTTCATCATCGATCCATGGGTGTGGCTCCTACTCGGCACGGTGGTCGTGCTGGCGCATAGTGGGTCGCGGCTTCAGACCGCCGGCTGGATCGCACTCGGCAGCATCACGACCGGGTTGGTGACCTTGTTCCCCGGCATGCCCGCCCCAATTGGTGTGCTCTGGTGTCTGGGGGTCGCGAGCATTGCTGGACTGCGTGTCTGGGGCGGACTGCAGCACCGCCTGCGACAGGTCGCGACCGTCTGCCTGGTGCTCGTCGGGGGCTACCTGGTCGGCATGGTCAGCCTCTCGCGGCTGGCGCACGAACAGGTCACGCAATGGGCCCGGGACCGTGGATTCGAACCACGTCGCATCATGGTGGGCCCGGTACCGGCAGACCCCTTCCGTCGCGACGTCCTGGTCGCTGATGACCGCCACTACCACCGTGTGCGGCTGGACTGGCTGGCTGAAGACCGGATCACGCCGGTGGGGACGCAGACGGCGATCGGTGACGACCATCCGGCGGCGGCGGCGGCGCTGGCCGCGCCCGAGCTGTGGGGCTTCGCGACGTGGACCCGGTTCCCCAGCTTTATTGTGGAACCGACGACAGACGGCTACCGCGTGACGATCGCCGACGTCCGATTCGGCGGCGGCGTCATCGAGCTTGACCGAGCACTGCGGCCGATCTCCAGGCGCCCCTGACAATGCCTGCGCTGTTCGGGCCCGGGTCGGTGCAGTCGGGCGGCGGGAGCGGGCATCCCGGTCCGCGAACCGGTCGACGAGCCCAGCCCTCCTCACCTTGGCCCCCGAAGCGCTTGGCGCGGGCTAACGGGTGCCTGGTCCCGACACCGAGGGAAAAGCGAGCGCGGAGCTGGTCCCAGACCCGGCGCTAAAACTCCGCGCCCGCGCACGGGCGCGCAGGTGCGCCTAGGCGCCATCCAGGGCGGAAACCTCGGGGCATACTGAAGAACGACCGGAGCGATTTTCGGAGCGCGGCGCCCAGCTGGCTAGACGCGACGAGGGAGCAGCCAGGCGGGCGACCCGCCCGGCCGGGCGGGGGTGACCGAGGAAGCAACGCCGTCCAGACGGGCACCTCGGCAGGAAACCTAAATCTCCGGCGCGTAGGAGCCGAAGCTCCACAGGTGCCCCTCGGGGTCACGTGCCACGTACTCGCGCGACCCGTACGGCGTTTCTTCCATCGGCGTGACGATCTCCGCTCCAGCCGCCTTGGCGTGGTCGTGGTGCGCGAGGACATCGTCGACGTGGACGTAGATGCCCTGAGTGGTACCGCCGGCCTCGGCGGGCGTCTTCATATTCATCTCGTCTGGTTCAGCCGTCCCGATCATCACCACGCCACCACCGTAGCGGAGTTGGGCATGTGCGATGGTCCCCTTCGGTCCCGGCACGATCATCTGCTTCTCGAACCCGAAGGTGTGTGCCAACCACTCGAATGCAGCGGGTGCGTCGTCGTACCGGAGAAAGGGGAAGATGCGCGTCGGCGTATTGCTCATGTCCTTGATACTCTCCATATCTCGAAAGAAAGTCACGCGTGTTGGACGATGTCCAGTCATCAATATCTCCACTTCGACGTGTTTACCCGGCGCCCGCTGGCGGGGAACCAGCTCGCGGTGTTTCCACACGCATCCGAGCTCGACGCCGACGTCATGCAACGTGTGGCCTTGGAGATGGCGTTCCCGGAAACCACTTTTGTCCTGCCGCCGCAAGACCCGGACACGGACGTGAAGATGCGCATCTTCACGCCGCGCCGTGAGTTGCCGATGGCCGGACACCCCACCATCGGCAGCACGTTCGCGCTCGCCCGAGAGGGCTTCATCGGACCGGATCGCGACGCGGTCGTCTTCGAGCTCGGCGTCGGCCCCACACCGGTGTCCTTGGAATGGACAGGCGACGAGCTCGCGTTCGCCTGGATGACTCAGCCGCTCCCCGAGTTCGGTCAGGTGGTCGACGCACCCACAGCGGTGGCCGCGACGTTGGGACTCGACCCCGCTCGGCTTCGCGCCGACCTTCCCGTCCAGGTCGTCTCGTGCGGCATCCCGGTGCTCTTCGCGCCCCTTGTGACCCGGGCCGCGGTCGACGCGGTCCGGTTCGCGCTGGCCCCCATTCAACCGGTGTTCGAGCAACACGGCCTCGATGTGCTCCCGGTGTTCGTGTTCTCGCTCGAGCCGGGACACGACGACGCCACCGTCTACAGCCGGATGTTCGCCCCGGCGTTCGGCATTCCGGAAGACCCTGCCACCGGCGGCGCGTCCGGTCCGCTGGGCGCGTATCTGTTGCGACATGGCGCGGTGTCGGCGCAGGCGGCGCACCAGATGGTCAGCCTGCAGGGGGTGGCGATGGGTCGGCCGAGCCGGGTGCATATTTCAATAGCGTCCGAGGGCGGTTCAATCACATCCGTACGTGTTGGCGGCGCGGCCGTACTCGTCGCTGAAGGGACGCTGCGGCTTCCTCAACCTCACTAGACGGATCTTGACCCCGAACCCACGCAACACCTGGGCGGGCCGGAGTGCCCCACTCGGCCGCCGCAGCGCGCGCATTGACGCGCGCGCTGGCGTCTTTTCGCACGGCGGCGACGTGCGACCGTCACCTTTGGGGGATCGCTAGGCGGTCTGATGCGGTACCATACGGACTGATTCATCAGACACGCTGAGGGAGACTGGAATGAGGCGACGGCGGCTGGCGACTTGGTCCCGGTGGTGCGCGGTTGGTATGGCCGTGGCAGGGGCACTGACGCTGACGCGTCCCGTCTCGGCCACATCCGGGCTCCCGACGGCGGGTGGTCAGGCCCAAACCGCCGCGTCTAGCCAGCAGGCGCTCCTCGACGAATATTGCGTGCGCTGTCACAACGATCGGCGCCTCACGGCCGGACTCTCGCTGGACGGGGTCGACCCGACCAACGCGGGCGCCGATGCCGAGGTCTGGGAGAAGGTGCTGCGGAAGCTGCAGGCCCGCTCGATGCCACCGGTCGGCGCCCAGCGCCCGGACGAGACTACCTATGTCGACATGGTCTCCTCGTTGGAAACCGGGCTGGACCGGGCGGCTACGGCCAACCCGGCCCCGGGTCGTCCGGCGTCCTTCCACCGGCTGAATCGGACGGAGTATCAGCATGCCATCCGCGACCTGCTCGCGCTCGATGTCGATGTCACCACCTGGCTCCCCGGCGACGACGCTGCCTACGGGTTCGACAACAACGCCGGCGTGCTGTCGATGTCTCCGGCGCTGCTCGATGCCTATCTATCAGCCGCGAGCAAGGTCAGCCGACTGGCTATCGGCGACCTGAACGCCGGCGCCGACGTGACCGGCTATCGCTTCTCAAAGGCGTTGCTGCAGGAAGAACGACACGACGAGTTACCGTTCGGGTCGCGCGGCGGCGGCGTCGCGCGTCACTACTTTCCGCTCGACGGCGAGTATGTGGTGAAGCTGGACCTGGCCGGCCCGCGCTCGCAATCGGAACAGATCGAGGTTCGGCTCGACGGCGTCAAGGTCGGCGAAGTGTCGGCCCAAGCCAGACCAAGTCTGCTGGACCCCGTCGAAACCGAGGTCCGAATCACCGCCGCGGCCGGCTCACATACGGTGGGGGTCATGTTCCTCAAGCGGATGCTGGCCCCTGAAGGTCGCTTCCCCGCCTATTTTCCGTGGGCCAACAGCGCGGTGTTCGCCACCACCACGGGGGCCAGTCAATATCTGCACGTCGATGGCATCGAGATCACGGGTCCCTTGTCACCGACCGGAACCGGTGACACGCCGAGCCGACGCCAGATCTTCAGCTGCCGCCCTGCGCCAGACGACGCCGGCGCCGAGGCCTGCGCTCGCGAGATTCTGGGCACCTTGGCGCGCCGGGCCTATCGGCGGCCGGCGACCGGCGACGACCTCGAGACGTTGCTCCAGTTCTACCGTCAGGGTCGCGACCACAGCGTCGCCGACGGCGACTTCGAGGCGGGCATCCGAGTCGCGCTGACCCGACTGCTGGTCGACCCCGACTTTCTCTACCGGACCGAAATCGACCCGCCCAACGGCACGCCCGGCGCCCCCTATCGATTGAGCGACCTCGAACTGGCGTCGCGACTGTCCTTCTTTCTGTGGAGCAGTATTCCTGACAACGAACTGCTGACACTGGCCGAGCAGGGCCAACTGGCGAACACCGGGGTATTCGACCACCAGGTGCGACGCATGCTGGCGGACGAGCGCGCGTCGGCGCTGGTCACGAACTTTGGAGCGCAGTGGCTGTTTCTTCGCAATCTGCGCATGGTGTCGCCTGACCGCTTCGAGTTCCCGGAGTGGGACGACGACTTGCGGGAGGCGATGGCGCGAGAAACCGAGTTGTTTCTCGACAGCCAGCGTCGCGGAAACCGTCCCTTGGTCGAGTTACTGACCGCCGACTACACGTTCGTCAACGAGCGTCTGGCGCGCCATTACGGTCTCTCCGACGTGTATGGCAGCCAGTTCAGGCGCGTCGCGCTGCCGGACGATCGCCGAGCGGGGCTGCTGGGGCACGCCAGCATTCTGACCGTGACCTCGTTTCCCAACCGAACGTCGCCAGTGGTGCGCGGCAAGTGGCTGCTCGAGAACATGCTGGGAATGCCGCCACCCGCGCCGCCACCGGACATCCCCGAGCTCCCAGAGAACGAACAAGGCGAAGCGCCCCGGTCAATTCGTGAACGGCTGGAGCAGCACCGACGGAATCCCGTGTGCGCCAGTTGCCACGCGACGATGGACCCGCTCGGTTTCGCACTCGAACCATTCGATGCTATCGGCCGATGGCGAACCACCCAGGACGGGCAACCGGTGGACGCGCGCGGCGCGTTGATCGACGGCACTCAGATCGACGGACCTCGCGGACTCCGAAACATGCTGGTCGGGCGGCAGGACGAGTTCATCCGGACCGTGACCGAGAAACTGCTGACCTATGCCATCGGCCGCGGCGTCGAGTACTACGACATGCCGGCGGTGCGACAGATTCAGCGCGAGGCGGCCGACACCGATCATCGCTGGGAGTCGATCATTCTCGGTATCACCAAGAGCACCCCGTTCCGGATGCGGACCCGGAGCGGTGAGGGGTCCGCATCGGCGGAATAACAATCCCATAGACGGACGACAGCCATGATCATCACGAAGAAGACAATCCCGAGACGCACGATGTTGCGCGGGCTGGGCACCGCGGTGGGGTTGCCGCTGTTGAACGGTATGGTGCCGGCAATGACCGCACTGGCGCAAACGCCAGCCGGGCGTGTGCGTCGGTTTACGACGGTCTACGTGGGCAACGGCGCCGCCGTCGGCTATTTCACGCCCGAGGTCCAAGGGCCCGACTATGCGCTGACCCCGATTCTCGAACCATTGGCCCCACTGCGCGACAACGTCCTGGTCTTGACCGGTATCGACAATCCGCCGGCGCTCGCGCTCGAAGGAGAGCCGCGCGGCGGGCATGGGCGCATACCGTCGGCCTTCATGAGCGGCATGCACGCCAACCCGACGGTCGGCGCCGACTTCCGGGCCGGCAAGACGATCGACCAGATGGCGGCGGATCATCTCGGCCAGAACACACAGTTGCGCACCCTCGAGCTGTCGTTGGATTCGCCCGAGTTCGGCGGAACCTGCGATACGGGCTTCGCCTGTGTGTATACGAACACCCTGGCCTGGCGCGGACCCACCAGCCCGCTGCCGATGCAGAACAACCCCCGACTCGTGTTCGAGCGGCTGTTCGGTGAGGGCGGCACCACGGACCCGGCCGTGAGGCTGGCCCGCTGGCGGCAGCGCGCCAGCATTCTCGACTCGGTTCGCGAGAAGGTGGCCGGAGTCACCCGCACCGTAGACGGCGAGGACCGGGCCACCCTGGACGAATATCTCGAGTCGATCCGGGACGTCGAGCGGCGCATCCAGCTGGCCGAAGAACAAAGTACCCGCGAGGTGCCGGAAGTGCTGCAGCCGGCCGGGGTGCCCGACACGTTCGAGGGGCACGCCAAGCTGATGTTCGACCTGCAGGTGCTCGCCTTCCAGGCCGATCTGACCCGGGTCACCACGTTCATGCTCGCTCGCGAGCTGAGCGGTCGAGCCTATCCGGAGATTGGCGTATCGGAAGGGTTCCATGCCATCTCGCACCACGGAAACAACCCGGAGAAGATTGCCGACCAGGCCAAGATCAACACCTATCACACGACCATGGTCGCCTACTTCCTGGACCGGCTACGGTCGATTCCGGAGGGCGACGGGACTTTGCTCGACAGCGCACTGGTGCTGTTCGGAAGCGGCATGGGCAACAGCAACGAGCACGACCCACGGAGTTTGCCGCTGGTCCTGGCGGGTGGCGCCGGGGGCAGGCTCAAGGGCGGTCGCCATATCCGGTATCCCGAGGGAACACGGTTGACCAACCTCCACATGACACTGCTCGCCAAGCTAGGGGTCCCGGTCGATTCGATCGGCGACAGCACTGGACTTCTCGACGTCGATCTACTTTCTGGAGCGTAGCGCCGCAGCACCACTCCGGCGAGAACATCATCATGACCCGCATCCACGCAAGGCCGACGGCGGTTCTGGTTGTTGTCACGTTGGCCGCGTGGCCCGGTGGGCTCTTTGCCGCCGACGTGCCGCTCATCGATGCGGTGACCAGCGGGGACCACGGGACGATTCGCGCGCTGCTCGACGAGGGCGTGGACGTGAACGCGCCCCAAGGGGACGGCGCCACGGCGCTGCACTGGGCGGTGCATCTGAATGACCGGGAAGCGGTCGCGGCTTTGCTCGAGGCGGGCGCCGAGGTCGATGCGGTCAACGACCTGGAGGTGGCGCCGCTGCGCATCGCGGCCGCGAACGGCGATGCGGCCGTCGTCCAGATGCTGCTTCAGGCCGGGGCCGACCCCGACGGTGGCCCGGACGAGCGCGAGCGTCCGCTCATGCGGGCGGCCTGGGTCGGCAGCCTCGACGTCGTGACCGTCCTGCTCGATGCGGGCGCCGATCCGAACGGCGCGGAGTCGGCCCGGGGGCAGACGGCCCTGATGTGGGCGGTGTCCGAACGACATCCCGCAGTCGTCAAGACCCTGCTCGACCGCGGCGCCAGTGTGCACACCGCCACCGTGTCGCACCTCACCGGCCGAGCGGCAGCGCGAGACACCACGGGGTATACGCCGTTGCTCTTCGCGGCGCGGGTCGGTGATCTCGAGTCGGCCCGGTTGCTCCTCGACGCGGGCGCGAACCCGAACGCCGCCGCCAGCGACCGTTTGAGCGCGCTTGGTCTGGCGACCATCCGAGGTCACATCGACGTCGCGATGCTGCTGCTCGACCGTGGCGCTGACGCCAACGCCGGCGAGCCCGGCCACACCCCGCTGCACTGGGCGGCCGGTTGGTGGGAGACCACCCTGACGACCTCGGACTTTCGGGCCGGTCGGGAAGGCAACGACGAATGGAACGCGTTGCCAGGGCTGACCACCGGCAAGGTCGATCTGGTGCGCGCGCTGCTGGCCAGCGGAGCCGACCCGAATGTTCGGCTCGAGCGCCCGCCGACACGGGCGGGCGCCACCCGAAGCCCCGGCTTGCCGGAACTCGTCGGTGCCACGCCGTTCCTGCTGGCGGCGGCCGGCGGCGATGCGGAGCTGATGCGCGTGTTGGCCGAGGGCGGTGCCGATACGTCGCTCACCACCGAGATCCGATCGACACCGTTGATGGCAGCAGCCGGCCTGGGTCGCGTGATGGGCGAGAACACGTTGGACGAAGCTGCCCTGCTGGAAGCGGCCCAGCTGGCGGTACAGATGGGGGCCGACCTCGGAACGACCGACGACATCGGCAACAGCGCGCTGCACTACGCGGCGTACCACCGGTTGAGTTCGCTCGTCCAGTTTCTTGTCGATCAGGGCGCGGCACTGGAAGACCGGAACAAGTTCGGCGAGACGCCGTTGTGGCTGTCGGAACTGGCCATTCAGTTCTACGGCGGAGGCACCTATCAGATCGTGCCGACCGGCACCGGCGACCTGTTGCGTTCGCTCGGGGCCCAGGCCACCACGCCGTTCTACGACCGCGCGCGTCCCCGCGACTGGCCCGACCTGGCGCTGCAGTAGGGGCCTGACCAAGATCAGGACCCTCGCCCCGGCCGACGGACCTCGCTACTCCGGCCTCGCGAACGCGACGAGTTCCTGATTGCTTCCCGAGCCAGTCGCAATCACCACGAACTGCCGGCCGGTGCTGGTCTGGTAGGTCATCGGCGTGGCCGTCGACCGTTCCGTGAGTGCCCCGGACCAGACCTCGCGCCCGCTCCGCTTGTCGAACGCATACAACGCGTCCTCGCCGCCCCCCGCGAACACCAGCCCACCATTCGTCACGATAGCCCCTGGGGCCCCGGGTGTCCCGAGTCGGTCCGACAAGGCGACCCCCTCGAGCCCGGGGTGCGTGCGGAGTCGCTCGCTGCCCCGGCCGAAGGGGACCCGCCAGGCCAGGTCTCCCGTGTTGAGGTCGATCGCCACAAGAAACGCGTAAGGCGGTTTATTGAGCGGGAGACTGCCCTCGAACGTCGGTCGGCCGCCGCGCGCCGTGTCGTAGCCCACATAGTCAGGCTCGTTCGTGTCAGCGAACGGATTGTTGGTGCTGGCCGGGTCGAACTTCGCGAGGGTCATGACCGCCGCCACGTTCGAGGTCTTCACGTAGAGATACCCGGTGTCAGCGTCGTAGGCGCCGCCGCCCCAGTTCACCGCGCCGCCGCCACCCGGGCGCACCAGCGACCCTTCCAGACTCGGGGGCGTGTAGAGCGGACCGATGCGGAACTGGCCCATCGCGTCGCGGGCGGCGCCTTGGAGCTCGGGAGTCAGGTCGAAGGCGTCATCGAGGGTCATGCCGGTGGTCGGAGTCACCGCGGGAGGACGGGTCGGGAACGGCTGCGTGGGCGACGTCACCTCGCCCGGCACGTCACTCTGCGGCACCGCCCGTTCCTCGATCGGCCACACCGGCTCACCGGTCACGCGATCAAAGACGAAAGTCAGCCCCTGCTTGGTGAGCTGTGCCACCGCGTCGATCGATTGCCCGTCGACCCGGATCGACATCAGCATCGGTTGTGTCGGCAGGTCGTAGTCCCAGACCCCGTGATGCACGATCTGAAAGTGCCACGCCCGTTCTCCAGTGTTCGCGTCGAGGGCCACCAGGCTTTCAGCGAACAGGTTGTCACCCAGACGCTGCCCGCCGTAGTAGCTGTTGGTCGGGTTGCCAACTGGGAGAAACACCAGCTCATTCGCCTCGTCGACGGTCATCCCGGCCCAGACGTTCGTCGCCCCGGTATAGCGCCAGGCCTCGTTCTCCCAGGACTGACTCCCGAACTCCCCCTCTTGCGGAATGGTGTGAAAACTCCACACGAGCACGCCGGTGCGAGCGTCGTAGGCGCGAACGTCGCCCGGCGGGGTCCGACGATAGATCACCCGATCGCCAACGGCGCTGCCGACGATGACCAGATCCTTGAAGACGACCGGCGCCGCGTTGAACTCGAAGTGGCTGCGGTCGATCGGCCACAGCAAGTCCTGGCTCAGGTCCACGACCCCCGCCTCGCCGAACGACGCGACGACCTCGCCGGTCTCGGCGTCAAGCGAGAACAAGCGAAAGCGGCTCGCCAGGAAGATACGCAGGTCATCGCCGTCACGCCAGGTGGTGACCCCGCGGTGTCTGAATCCACCGCCCAGCGCCGGCATCCCGTCCTCGTAGGCGCGGGGGTCGAAGACCCACCGGACCGCGCCACTGCCCGCGTCGAGCGCGGCGACCCGGTTGTAGTTGGTGCTGACATACACCGTGTCGTCGATCATGATCGGCGTGCTCGTGAAGCTACCGGGCACCGTACCGAATTCCTCTCTCGCTCGCTCCTCGGGCCGCCAGGTCCAGGCGACCTGCAGCTGGTCGACGTTGGCAGGTGTCACGCCGTCGGCTGGCGACGAGCGAGTATTGGCCTGGTCGGCACCGACGTAGGGCCACTCGACGATCCCGGCGTCGCCTTGGGCCGTGACGTGGGTGGCCGCGGTGAGGGTGGCGACGACGACCAGGGCGATGGTCGCTGCGGCTCGCTCGACGGGGGAACGCTTCATATTGGTCATGGTCAGCATCGGGGCCTTTCAGCGCATTGGAATCGGCCGCGCCACAACAACCTGCCGGGTGCGGACATACCTACCGAGGCGATCGACGAAGTATAGCGGGAAGGCGCGCGCGTAGCGCGGTGACGAGGTCAGAGGCGACGTGTCACTCGGAGCGGATGACCACGCGATTGAAGGCGCCGTTCGAGGGTACCCGGTAGGCCGGCCCGCTCAGCCGACCCCGGTCAGGGCGCCGGTCCACGAGGTTGATGAAACCGTCCGTGGAGACCCGCACCAGTGTGCGTTCTGGGACGACCAGCTCCAGACGGTTGAAGGCGCCCTCGAGGTTCACGCGGGTGTCAGTACGGGGCTCGCCCAAACGCAGCGTGAGGTTGTTGAAGGCACCTTCTTCGTCCCCCCTGGTCACCTCGATGGTCTGGAGGTCCATTTCCCCCTCGGCGAACGCGGTCGAGAGACGAAGCGCCATCGGCAGCGTATCCGCGACGGTCATGTCCCACGCGTGCCTCTTCCCCGGCACGAGGTCGGTGCCAAACGGCCAGCGTCGGCCGCCCAGAGACACCCGCGACGAGTCACCTCGGTCCGAGACACGCACGCTGCCGGCGGGCGGTGGGGTCACGATGCTGGGAGAGGAGACGGTGGTCGCCGCGCTGTGTGACCGGACCAATGAAGCCGGAACCACGAGACTACGTGAGCTGATTCTCGGTCGTAGCGTGCGCGAGTTTCTGGAGGTGCCGCTGCCGCCGAACCACATCCACATCGACGGCG
>Ga0310121_10003218_pt1 | contig 14964 bp, 11 predicted proteins | sample CB27_Tmax_986_MG_FD_203504 | JGI IMG/M metagenome (GOLD analysis project Ga0310121, IMG submission 203504) | Marine microbial communities from Western Arctic Ocean, Canada - CB27_Tmax_986 | ecosystem: Environmental > Aquatic > Marine > Oceanic | place: Canada: Western Arctic Ocean | collected...
CGCTGTGGCTTCGCCCAGCATATCTCCGGAGGGTCGTTCATCCGTGGCCATCAATGATCTCGCTGGCGATATCGGGCGCTAACCCGCTTGAGCAAGGCTCGTTCCGATCCTGTCAGGTTTGCGTAGCCACCCTCATGCAGCCTCGTGAGAATCTCGTCGACATGACGATCTTCCTCCAACTCGAAAGCGAGTTTTTTATCACGACGAGCTGCACGATAGGATTCCAACCAGCCACTAAAGACACCTGGTTTTGCCGCTTTCTCGCCGTCACCGCGCTCTAAACTGGTATATCCCTGTGAAAAATCATAGCCAAACAGATTGTCGGATTCTTCGTCGAAATCCAGCTGTGATTCCTCTAGTCGAGCACTGAAGAAAACGAAAATCGCCAGCAGCAACAAAGCCAACCAGGATGGAAAAGGGCTATCTATCGACCATCCCCGTACGAACCAGGCCGACACCAACAGAAACAAGGCGAATATCTTAGCCAGCAACGCGACGATCACAATCGCCTTTCGGTGTTCCATCTTTCGTCGTATCGACATGAGAAAAGAAGTGCATGCCAATCCGCCGTCGAAGGGGAACGCCGGGATCAAATTGATGACCAACAGCAACCAATTGATCCAACATGTCAAACGGATGGTCCTGAGCAGCCAAATGAAATTTCCACTGATGCTACTGGCCAAAGGATTTTGTGGTGCGAGCGGATTCAAGAGACCGATGGCACTGGTCCTGCCGTCATACGTGATCGCCACCATACATAGCAAAACAATCGTCAAACTCGTGAGCGGCCCGGCGAGTACGGCGATCAATTGTCCTTGCGGATCTGTGTTGATGCGCACCGGTCGGAGGCCTCCCAGTGGACCGAGAATGATCGCGTCCATGGGACTACCCAATTGCGATGCCGTAAAATAATGGCCGAATTCGTGAACTAAAACACTCAGCGCTAGAATCACGATGCATTGAAGTCCAACCCAACCCATCTCGCTGTCGGCGAGACTCTCGCGCCAACCGAGATAAAAAGTGAAAGTGGCAAAGAGCAAGAAAAACATGTGCATCCGCACATGAACTCTTCCCCATTGCCCGAGGCTAAGGCTCCAAACGTCAGGTCGATACATGGTTAGAGATACTTAAGTGAGCGAACTGCGACTGGCGGTTCGCCACGCAGCGCACAAAATAGGTATTCCATTAGATAAGCTATCGGTGCCGCGACTATTCGCGACGATCAGTTTATCCTAGCATCACCTCGTCTCACCATCAACTTTTCGACCGCACAAAGATATCGGGCAGGGTCGCTGGTTTCGCCTGAAGCTGTAGAATTTCGCTTGACTTGAGGCTGGGTCGTGACCCGTCACTTAGTATCAGGGACGAATTCAACGCTGGATTGAGGGAGCTGGCCATGACGCCAAACCGCGAAATCCTTCTGCAGTGCGATCGATTCTATGTCGAGCAGATGAGCCATCAGCGACCTGATCAGCCGCTGCTGAGCATCGCGACGTTATAAGGCATCCGGGAGCTGTCGTGACTGTTCCCATGGTCGACAGAGATCATGTTTGTCTGATTCGATTACCGGGCAACGAGAGCTCGGTAGTAGTCGATCGAATTGTGCAAACCTTCGTCAAAACTTTTCACCGGCTCGTAGCCAAGAACTTTTCGGGCCAACGAAATGTCGGCATTGCTTTCACGCACGTCACCGACTCGAGGGGCTTCGTGCTGTGGCTGGATGTCCGTGCCCAGCAGCCGATTAAGTTGTTTGATGAGATCCAGCAGGCTAACGCTTACTCCATTGGCGACGTTCATGACCTTGCCAGCGGCTTCCTTCGCTTCGGCCGCCAGCAGATTGCCGTGTACGATATTGGCCACGTGTGTAAAATCGCGAGTCTGTTGCCCGTCTCCGTAAACGACGGGCGCAATGCCGTCGAGCATACGAGTCACAAAAATGGGAATCACGGCTGAGTATGGGCTATTGGGGTCTTGTCGCGGTCCAAAGACATTGAAATACCGCAATCCAACGGTTTCAAGTCCGTAGCTGTGGAAGAACGATTTGCAGTAGAGTTCACCAGCCGCTTTTGCAGCCGCATAGGGTGAAAGCGGCATGGGGCAAGCATCCTCACGCTTTGGGCTGTCAGGAGAATCGCCGTAGACGCTGCTGGACGCCGCGTAGACAACTCGCCGAACGCCGGCCTGCCGAGCCTGGTTGAGCACGTTCAAGGTACCGTTCACACACACCCGATTGGTTTCCATCGGGTTGTCAATACTCATCGGGACCGATGCCAACGCCGCCTGGTGGAAGATGCAGTCCACTCCTTTGACCGCCGCGGCGACCGTCTGGGAGTCCACGACGTCCCCCTCGACGAATTCGAGCTCTTTGATGACCGATTGAAGATTGTCCGCAAATCCAGTGCTAAGATCGTCAAGCACGCGAACGTTTTCGCCTCGTTTCACCAAAGCGGTAGTGATGTGTGAACCGATGAATCCAGCGCCGCCGGTAACGAGATATCTCGCCATGGATGGGATACGCCTTCCTGCTGAATACGAATTGTTTGCCTATTGAGCCCACGCGTTGGTGACAATACAGCCACGCAGAATGTCGCTGTCTCGCGATAGCTCCTCGATGGCGTCTTTTATGTCCCCGGGCTTCGAATTGCCGAGGTGCAACAATAAGTATAACGAATCGCACGCCTGAGACAGCGCCCTTGTCATGGGGCCGTCGGCCGGTCCAGCGTCAACGAGGATGAGCTGGAACGATTCCGTGAGATCATCAAACAATTCCAATAGCCGAGCGGCGTTGACTTTTTGGCGGTCGGCCCGGCCCCCTCCAGCCAACACAAAAACTCCGTCGGTATTCGTTGGCGCAATGACCTCACGCCAATGGTCCGATCTGTTGCAGACCTCAGCCAATCCTTTGGCCTGTTGTATCTGGAATTGTTTGGAGAGTTTTTGACTGGTCAACGCAGCGTCCATCAATAGAACTTGCTTTCCCGTTCCTCGCGTGTTCCTGGCATAAAGTATCGCTAAGTGCGCCAGAACTTGGCTCGTATGGTTGTCCACACCCGAGGACGATAGGACAACGGTTCCGGGTAGTCCTGCCGGTAGTTCCTGGATGATCCGCTGACACAGCTGTTCGTATTGATAGCTCACCGCTTCGATGGCAAGATTCGTTGACACCATGTCCTCGAATTGAGTCAGTCCCTCCGATGCCGGCGGCATTTCAAGGAAACTCGCATCGCCGGCGCTCACCTTGTCGGCCGCGCCGCCGAGCGGTTTCGATGCTTCCGCACCGAAGGTGTCTAATTCTTCGTCGGCGCTCTCGACAAGCGGCTCCGCAGGAAGACCCAGCTCGGAGAATTGCAATTCGACGCAATCGAGGCTTTCTTCCGCCAAGAGCAGTTCCACCGCATGAACACCTTCGCCAATCCGCAACTCGGCTGGCGACTCGGAATCAATATCTGAGTCAACTTCCAGCGATTCAACCTGCTCAACCATAGTTGGCGGCTCTGCGCTGATCTGAGCATCAACGTGGTCTGGCAGCCCGTCGACATAGATTTCGGAGGTTTCCTCCTGTTCAAAAATCGTCTCGATTTCAACTAGGCGTTCGACGTAGATGGGAGTTTCAGCGATAGGGAGTTCAGTCAAAAGCGAACCGTCGACCTCTACTGTAATCGGTCCGATCTGCCCGGGTTCGTGACCTGCCGTTGGCGCACTCGTCGGTTCCGATTCGATAAGAGCGGTGGAAGGTATCGAGATCCCAATGTCGGCGATCGATTCGCTGGTAACGGGAATGGTTGCGATCGATCCTGGGTCGGCGACGAGAGCCGCGGATGCTTCGTGGATCGCGGCCAGCTTCATGGTCTGTGCGATCGCTGTTGTCACTTCCGCCGTCGAGTTGTCCGCTTGAGATTCGACCGCCAGCGGGCTCTGGACTTCGGTCGACGCCCTAGCGGCAACCGGCGCTGAAGGAAGACTGGGGGCAACGTCGTGGCGTTGCTCGTCGACCGGCGATTTTTCGATTTTCTTCAATGCTTGAAGCAATGTGGTCATGGATTCCGTCCGGTTGCTTCGTTTGTGAATCTGGAATTATACCGCGGCAATCTCCCTAACGATTCCCGCAAAGTGGCTGCCACTTAAGCGCTCCGCTTGACTCTTGACGAGCGATGTTTTCGGTGAAGGTTGGAAAATAACTGTCCGTAACGGCTGTGTTTTTCTTGATTTGACGGTGGTTCGGCCGGGACGTCCCGACGCGTATCAACAATCGGATTTGGCAATATTGGCTCATCTATCAGCACGATGAACGATGGCTCGTCGGACGGGCCAACACCCGGTTCGATGGTGAAGGGTGTTTCGATTGCCATTGCATCACCATGCAAATCGCCGTCAGCGAGCAAATCGCCGCCACCATGAAGGTCATCGTGATCGCCATGAATGTCGCGGCCTTCCGCAGCCAAGTCAGTTGGGATCTGGCTGATAAGTTCAGCCGCAATGTCGGTCGCCAAATCTGCTCGAATCTCAGCAGTTACGATCTCCGTTTGATCGACCCTGATTTCTGCCGCATATTCTTCCGTGTTCGTCTCGTCGGAGGCTGCGTCGGCGTCTGGAACCCATTGATCCGGCTTGACATTCTCAAGATAGTTGCTCCGCTGCTGACTTTGTGCCGTTTTTAGGCTCGCATAATGAGATACAACTTCGTTTTGCAAAGTGCCAAGATCATCGACGACGAACTCCTCTTCTTCGAAGCTTTCCAGGAAGGGATTGTTTGAAATCGAGGTCAGCGGAGGTAAAGCCGACGCAAGGGAATCGTCGAATTCCGCCGATTCGATACGCTCGGTTTCTGGCGACACGGGATCGGCGATCTCGAACATCGATTCGATTTCGGACGAATGTGATAGCGACCCCGAACCGCCCGTGGTTTCGTCAGCGACTGGCTGTGAGTGCCGGGCAATGATGTGCTCCAGCTCGATTTCCTCGCCTTCAATCTCCATCGGTTCTGATGCAATCGGCTCGCTCACCGTCGATAGGTAAGTTTCGGTTTCCGCCGCGCTGGTCTGTGGAGCTTCCGGCGGCAAGCTGCCGAACTCGACGACCGCGGAGCTCTGCGTGGCCGGTTGAACCGGCACGGGGAGTTGTTGGAGATCGGCCCAGGCCTCCTGAATCGCGGTGGCACTGATGCGCGGCACCTGGCCGACGGCAGCCAGTAGAAAAACATGATCGCAGATTTGATTAATCAGACGCGGAATCCCGCTGCAGGTCTCGTGAAGTTGTTCCAGCGCCTCGGTCGTAAATAGCTCTGCGAGTTGGCCCCCGGCCTGTTCAACGTGATGCTGGACATAGGCAATGGTTTCTTTGCGACTCAATGGATGTAGGTAGTATCGCGCCGCTATTTTTTGGTTGAAAGATTCCATCCGGCTTACGGACAGTATTTCCTCAAGTTGCGGCTTGCCAGCCAACACTAAATGAACACACCAATTTCCTTCACGGACAAGATTGCTGAGCGCAACCACTTCGTCCCATACCTCGGTGGGAAAACCATGTGCATCATCTACGATGAGGACGAGCCCGTTTTGATAGGTGTCACTAGAAATTAGATAGTCAGTGAGCGTCAGCCGTAGCTCGCCGTCGCTCATCTGCTTATATTCTCTTCCCATACCGAACAGAATCCACTGAAGAAATGCCTGCCACGAGGTGATCCCAGTTGCCTCGACCACGACCAATGGCATCTTGGATCGAAATTCATTGGCCAAGGAGTGACAAAGAATGGTCTTGCCAGTCCCCGACCCTCCGATCACAACACCGGGACCAACACCACGATCGACGCATCGTTTTAACGTGGTACGGGCCGACTCGATGCCGTTGGCCGGGAAGTACTCATCCAACTGGGGAGCAAGTGAAAAAGGCCGCTCTGAAAGGCCAAACCACGACTCGTACATGGTTAATCGTTTCCTCAGACAAAGGGTATGCACGTCCGAATCAGCGTGGCGGCACCGTATACGGCGTCCACATAAGCGGAAAACGGATCCGCGGCGAATTGTTGGCCAAAATCCTTTTGGATGATAGCCGTCACAAACATAACGCAAAACAAAACAATCAGCGCCAACTCACCAAAGGCGACCGCCGATCGGCTAAAAAGGGAGTGACGATTGATCGATGTGTCGACAATTGGCGGACCGTCCGGTTTGGAAAGCAATCCAGTGATTGGAATATTGATGAGCTGATCAACCTGTTCCTCCCGATCGAACGTTTCCGAAGTTTTTTCGCGAACACGGTAACCGGAAAATCCAACGCCGACGACAATCGCGCCGATAATCAGTTGGCAAAAACGGGCGAGATCGGGTGGGCCTTCTGTAAACGAAACCACTTTGGCAGGATTCACAACTGTATAGTTTTCCAATGTTTGCGCATGGGTTGAAGTCGCTTGATTGAACAGTTCAATCGTCTCATCTAATTCTCGCTCAGCCGCCGTAAATGCAACGCGCAGGTCGACCACCTCAGTGCTTATTTCAATTTTTTGTCGCACCTTCCTTGAATCAAAAACGTCCGGAACCTCATCGGCAGAGGCCGTGGGTTCCAGCGAAGGGCCGGCAACTGCATGTTCGAAGTCCGGCGAAGCCTCGTCCGAGTCGACGACGCTTTTCCCCGAGGGTGATTGCTGAGTCTCTGACGGAATCGACTCTCGGCGGATGTCAGCCACTTGCGTTTTCAACTGCTTGATTTGCTGTTCGACTTCAACCACGTCCGGATGTTCCGGCAACTCGTTGACCAACAGCTTGAGCAACGAACGTTGCAGCTCTCCTATCTCTTTCGTCAGTTCCCATTCGGATTGTCGGGGAGTCGCAGCCGGCTCATTTTTCAGTGGCGGCTCGGGAATCTCCGCGTCTGACGGTGTCGTGACGGGGGCTGATGCTACTTGTTGGGCTTTTTGCTTTTCAGCCACTTCTGCCGTCCAAGTGTCGCGCCGTCGATTCAGCTCTGCCTCGATAAATGTGTCGACTTGGCGCCGCGATTCGCGAACGCGCTGCTCCTGGGCCTCTGTTTCCGTACGAAGGCGTGCGACTTCCAACTGCTCAGCCGCGGCGACATCCTCGTGTCGTTGGTTGAAATCAACGATCGTCGTCAGGAGCGATGCCATCCTAGCGGCAGTTTCATCAGAATCACCTGCACGAAGATAGAGCGTCAACTGGTTATTCCCCGAAGTTTCGTCGACGTCGCTTTTAGTAACCAGTGAGTTATCTGCCATCGTCAGTTGGGTGACGTCGTCACTCTGCTCGGACACGTCAAGCCCTGCGGATTTTCCAAATTTTCGCAGTTCATCCAGCAGGCATTGATGGCATTGTTGGATCGAGCCGGCGGTCGCTATCCGCGCAGACTGGCCGACGCCTTGGTCGGACGTGCGCCCATCCTTGACCGCCAACGTCGCTTCGATGAACCACGATCTCGTGGATAGCGGAAAGATCAATAACAGAATGAGAAACACCGTCATCCCAACCACGAGAAAGACATATAATGAACCACGGTCCGTTTCTGATTTGGCCGAGGATGGTTTTGACGTTTTCTTGGACATAAGAGTGTTTGCAGCGATGTCGGTTAGAGACGTATCAGCGCATTTGTAGCGAGATTACGTGTGGTATCATTCACGTAGATCGGCGACTTCTAAAGCCCCGCTTGAGGATTCAATTCGTAAAAGCTTGATGATGCCAGCTTTGATGTCCAGATTGAGGAAGAATAGGTAGGCGAGGTAAGCCGAGAAGGCAGTCCGGTGGCCGAATATGAGAATGTTGGAACCCCTCTTCAAAATCAAAATCTGCGGCGTCACTTCGGTTGACGGTGCTAGAATGATTGCCGACAGCGGAGCCGATGCGATCGGTCTGAATTTCTACCCCGAAAGTCCGCGCTACGTCACCTTGCAGCACGCCGAGAAGATCGTGACCTCAGCTCCACAGGTGTTGAAAAAAGTTGGCGTGTTTGTCAACTCCTCGCCGGATTACGTGGACGAGACGGTGAACAAACTAGGGTTGGACGCGGTCCAGCTTCACGGCGACGAAACCATTGAGATGGTTGCCGCATTGAATTCGCCTTCCATTATCCGTGCCTTCCGATGCCACGACGGTGGATTGAAGGAAATCGAGCAGGCTTTACAGGCTTTCCACCAGTCACAGGTTGAGCTGGCGGGTATCTTGCTAGATGCTCATGTGCCGGGCCAATACGGAGGGACCGGCACCATGGTAGATTGGAACCAAATTCACGCTACCGAGGGTCGTTTGTTCGGGATTCCGTTAATCCTGGCGGGAGGCCTACGGTTCGACAACGTCGGGCAGGCCATCGCGACCGTTCGGCCTGCCGCGGTTGACACGGCAAGTGGAGTCGAGATCGAGCCAGGTATTAAGGATGCCAGCCAAGTAAGCCGTTTTGTCGAGGCGGCGCGAAAAGCTTTCCAGCGGCAATAAATCTCGTATTCGTGGGTCGGTAGAGGTCATCCACGGGCGGCTGGGGCGCTGGACACCCCTATTTATCCAGGCGCTGTGCATGTCCGGGTTGATCGAACATAGCGAGTCCAAATATCATTGGTAGAAATCAAGTCACCTCAACACTCGAGGAGAAAACCGTGTCGCAAGTGGATACCAAACTGCCGTACAAAGTCAAGGACATCAAACTAGCCGATTGGGGACGCAAGGAGATTATGCTGGCGGAAAATGAGATGCCAGGCTTGATGGCTCTCAGAGAGAGGTGCGCCGACCAAAAGCCACTCGCCGGGGCCCGTATTACCGGGTGCCTGCATATGACCATTCAAACGGCAGTGCTCATTGAGACGCTTAAGGAACTTGGGGCAGATGTCCAATGGAGCAGCTGCAATATATTCTCGACTCAGGATCATGCAGCCGCTGCGATCGCTCAAGCGGGATTTCCTGTGTATGCCTGGAAAGGCGAAACCGAGGAAGAGTACGAGTGGTGCATCGAACAGACACTGATTTTCCCAGACGGAAAACCGCTCAATATGATTCTGGATGATGGCGGTGATTTAACCGCCATCGTTCATCAGCGATTCCCTGAACTATTGGGAGGTATCAAAGGTATCTCGGAAGAGACCACCACTGGTATCAAGGAACTGCGTCGCATGGTTGAAGATGGCGAGCTTAAAGTTCCCGCCATCAACGTCAATGATTCTGTAACCAAGAGTAAGTTCGACAATCTCTACGGCTGCCGTGAGTCATTGGCCGACGGGATCAAACGCGCTACAGACGTCATGGTAGCCGGAAAAGTCGCCGTCGTGGCGGGATATGGTGATGTCGGCAAAGGATGCGCACGGTCCATGACATCCTATGGCGCTCGCGTCATTGTTACGGAGATCGATCCCATTAATGCGTTGCAGGCTTCCATGGAGGGTTTAGAGGTCGCGACGTTGGAAGAGGCGGTCAAGGAAGGCAATATTTTTGTGACCGCCACTGGTAATCGCGACATCATCACCGGCGAGCACATGAAGGTAATGAAGAACGACGCCATCGTCTGCAATATCGGTCACTTCGATCATGAAATCGATATGGCCTGGCTCAATAACCAAGCCGACCTGACCAAGGTCGAGATCAAACCGCAAGTCGATCGCTACACGTTCCCCAATGGCAATTCGATCATCGTCTTGGCCGAAGGCCGTCTGGTGAACCTCGGCTGCGCCACAGGGCATCCCTCCTTCGTCATGTCCAATTCGTTTACCAACCAGGTGCTGGCCCAAATGGAGCTGTGGAAGGAACCAGAGAAGTATTCAATCGGCGTTCACGTCCTGCCCAAGCACCTCGACGAAGAAGTGGCACGATTGCATTTGGATCAGCTAGGAGTGAAATTGACCAGACTGACCCAATTACAAGCGGATTACATCCACGTTCCCATCGAAGGACCGTACAAGCCGGATTACTACCGATATTGATCTGAAGGTTCTGCGAAGCCGCTAGCACTGATAACTGGGAACCTGCTTAAATGGCCAACGTGCAAGCCTTTCATGGCCTTCGCTATGACCTCGGACACGTCGGATCGTTGAGCGACGTGGTCGCTCCACCCTATGACGTGATTGACGCTGAATTGCAGAGGCAACTTTACGATAGGCATCCCTGCAATGTGGTGCGATTGATTCTCAATCGCGAGGAGCCAGGCGACAACGCGGACAACAACAGGTATACCCGGGCGGCCGGCTTTCTCCGCAGCTGGCTCCGCGAAGGCGTGTTGCAAAAGGACACGCAAGCCGCCATTTACGCCTACCATCAGGTATTTTCCGAGGACGATGTCCAATATTGTAGGCGTGGATTCATGTGTTGCGTTGGCCTGGAGCGAATCGGCGAGGGAAATATCTACCCACATGAGGAGACCCATTCAGCCGCGAAGGAAGACCGATTCAACCTTACCAAGGCCTGTCACGCTAATCTCAGCCAGGTTTTCGGCCTTTATCCCGACGAAACCAACGAGGCTGCGAATCTGGTGGATTTCGCCATCGAGGGCAAAATTCCCCTGGAGGCCACCGACCATTTGGGTGTGATTCACCGAATTTGGCCTGTCCGCGACGTGAAAGTGATTTCCGAGCTTTGCGGTATTATGGGCCCCAAACCGATCTTCATCGCCGACGGGCATCATCGCTACGAAACCGCCTGCAACTACCGCGATTGGTTTACCGCTACCCACCAGGCGTCAGCGGATCACGCCGTGAATTCCGTCTTGATGATGTGTGTCGGCATGAGCGATCCAGGCATGATCGTCTTGCCAACCCACCGGCTGTTTCGTGGCCTGCCGCCAGTTAACACATCCCAACTGAGCGATCAGCTGGCCGGTTTCTTCGATACAACGCTGGCTGGAGAAGGACCTGACCGGGCATTGACCCTGTGGACGCAAATAGAATCGGATGGAGACCAAGGAAATCTCGCCTTTTATTGCGGTGACGACCAGAGATGGTTAATGGCCACGATCACCGACCAAGGCCGATCCAAAATGACCGAAATCGCCTCAGATCAAAGCTCTCATTGGCGTGGACTGGGCATCAGCATATTGCACCGTCTCGTGATGGAGACGCTATTGGACGCCAATCAATTGCCCAAGCCGATGTACGTCCACAGTGTCCAAGAAGTCGTCGACGGGCTGGTACGCGGCGACACCGTAGGACGTGACGCTACTGGGCAAGAAGGGCAGGGCGGCGATTTTCCGCTGGCGGCGTTGGTGATGCCAGCCTCCCTGGAGCACGTTCAAGAGATCAGCCGACAGGGCCAGCGCATGCCGGCCAAGAGCACTTATTTCTACCCCAAACTGCTGAGTGGGCTGGTTATCAACCCCCACGAATAACGCTTGCCCTAGTTTCACGTGGAACTCGTCTACGCAAGGTTTGCGGTTTGGGGACTTCAAGATCCATTGGCAATTTGTAACCGTGGGGCAATTCAACGGTTTCACGTGAAACAGGAAGATCGCGTAGAGGGTTAGTTCCACGTGGAACAAGATTAAGATCCGCGCGCGGTGCTCGTCGCAGTTCCACTCGATTTAAGCAACCCAGTCACGGGAGGGCGAGGCTTTAGGTTTACCCACATCCTTCGCGCCGCGTTGCGGAAATGTCGGGCGGTTTGGGGGGACACCCAATACTGTTCGGCACAGTGTTTGCGTAGGCGAACGGGGGCCGTTAGGCCCGCGGTTGAATCGCCATTAGGCGTTCTATTTTCTTTGGTAAAGCCTCACGTATAAGGTCGTCAATCAGCGGGCATCGATCAAGATGCTTACACCGCGGGCCTAACGGCACCCCGTTCGCCTACGCGTTCGGTTGGCGTTGTTCCTGGTGAGGGCGCGGATGAGCCGTTCCACCGGGGGCCTAACGGCATCCGGTTCGCCTACGCGCTTGGCTGGCGTTGTTCCTGGTGGGGGCGCGGATGAGCCGTTCCACCGGGGGCCTAACGGCACCCCGTTCGCCTACGCGTTCGGTTGGCGTTGATCCGGGTGAGGGCGCGGATGAGCCGTTCCACCGGGGGCCTAACGGGCCCCGTTCGCCTGAGCAAAAAATGTGCCGAACAGTATTGATCGCCGGGTGCATTCATGTCTATAAAGATTCGGACGTCGAATCGGAGAATTAGCCTGAAAAACTTGCGCTCCTGCCGGACAAGCCGGACAGGGGGCGTTGGTATTTAGCGGCCTTTGACTAGCAAAAAAAACTGATTCACCCACGGCACAAGGCCGAGGGGGTCTAAGCCGAAAAAAATCGTTAGCTGCGAAAATGTCAAAGGCTCCAAGCGGCCCGTGGGCGGCTTCACTTCCTCCAACGCTCTATGATCACGGGGAGATTCTGAAGTGGGACAGTCGAATTAGGTTTACCCACATCTCTCGCGTCGTCGATATTGTTCGGCGAAGAGCCCCGCCCCTTGTGGTAACGTCGTTAAGGAATTTTGCGGATTGCCAAGTTGGCTAAGCTGCTAGCGGATCCATTGCCGCCCAACAAATCTTGGCCGCTTGAACCGTCTCGAGTCGACACCCCATTCGCCACGCATTTGGTTGCTGCTAGCAGGCGTGGGAAACTGGCATTTCTCCGATCAAGAAAGCAGTCATAGAATTTGGCCGCCGGAAGGGGAGGGTTGCTGGGACACTAAGGATTTACCCTTGACCAGGATATTTTGCGTAGCGAACCAGAAAGGAGGCGTCGGAAAGACTACGACGGCCATCAATCTGGGGGCATCACTGTCGATGGCGGACCAGGCAACCCTGCTGATCGACTTGGACCCACAATGCAATGCAACGACGGGATGCGGAGCCACGCCAGGAGCCCAACATCCCTTGATCCGTAATCATCCAATTCGAGACCAACTGGTCGAAACGGGGCATGACCGTATGTCTTTATTGCCGGGATGCCGGTCATTTCATGATGTCGATGTCCTAAATCAAGGAGGTTACGCGCCGGTTTTGAGGCGACATTTGCAGGAAGAGCTCAGCGATTTTAACTACGTACTCATCGATTGCCCGCCGTCGCTTGGGGCACTGACTCAAACGGCTCTGGCATCGGCCGACGAAGTGCTAATGCCGATCCAGTGCGAGTATTTCGCCATGGAAGGCCTCACCCAGATGATTCAAGTCATTCGCCAGATTATGGACCAACCCGGGCACAAGCTGGAATTCGGCGGCATCGCCCTGACCATGTACGACGATACCTTGGAACTTACCGAGGAAGTCGAAAACGATGTAAGAGATTTTTTTGGAGGAATTGTCTTCGACACGGTGATTCCCCGAGATGTGGCGGTTTCCGAAGCACCCAGTTTCGGCCGTTCTGTCCTCGAACATGCCCCCCTATCCAAGGGTGCAAGAGCCTATGTCGAATTAGCCATGGAGGTGCTGGAGAGATGACGAAAGACAAACGACTTGGACGTGGATTGGCTGCCCTACTCAACGGCGCTGACGACGAGGATGTGGCGTCGCCTGACGCAACGTCGACTGGTCCCCAGTTATACCGTACGGCGCCGTCGGATCTCGACGCAAGCCAGCGTGAGGCGGACGCTGACGGCGGAATCGTGACGCTTGGTGTTCACGAAATCGAAGCCAACCCGTTCCAGCCGCGTCGCGAATTTGGCGAAGCGGAAATTGCCTCGTTGGCCGAGAGCTTGCGCGAGCACCAGCAGCTCCAGCCGATTCTGGTACGTTCGGTGGGCGGCCGATGGCAACTCATCTCAGGGGAACGCCGGTTGCGTGCCGCCATCCACGCCGGGTTGTCGCATATCAAAGCTCAAGTCCGCCAGGCCGACGACAGGCTGGTCGCCGAGTTAGCCATCGTGGAAAATTTACAGCGGAAGGATCTCAACGCCATTGAAAAGGCGTTGTCATTCCAGCGGTACATTCAAGAACACGGCTGTACACAGGAAGATCTCGGCCAACGATTGAAGATCGATCGTTCGACCATCGCCAATTTACTGCGCCTCTTGGAATTACCCGCGGAGGTCCAGGATTGTCTGCGCAGTGGCACTATATCAGCTGGTCACGCTCGAGCCTTGCTGCCGTTGGGGGACGAGGGCGCTCAGCTGGATTTCTGCCAACGTATTCGCCGCGATGGCATCAGCGTGCGCGATACCGAGCGGATGGTTCAGGAAACGATTGCCGAGCAAGACTCGGAGTTACTTGATGGGGATACCGGTCGGCCCAGGTCCGCCAAGGCGCGTAAAAACGAACAAGTGGCCGCCCTCGAGCAGGAATTCCGCCGGGCCTTGGGGACGCGTGTGGATCTCAAAGCGGGCTCGCGCGGTCGCGGGCGCATTGTGATTCACTTCAGCAGCAGCGAGGAGTTCGAACGCCTCAGCGAGCAGCTGATGGGAGCCGACTTTGACGACCTCAGCCGTGCGGCAGGGTGAATAGGGACTATTGACCAAAGTCCCAGGACCCATGACAATCTCATAGGGTTCGGGGCGTGGCGCAGCCTGGCAGCGCGCCTGCTTTGGGAGCAGGAGGTCGAAGGTTCGAATCCTTTCGCCCCGACTTACATTTCCTAACGGCTTTTCCTTTCCGGCAGGATTGGCACCATTTCTTACGCGTGACGGCGAGCATCGCTCACCAGATTCAGTCGATGCTAGCGGTTTCTTGATCCTACTCCGGGATGTTGGCCGTACAGTCAAAAAACTAAGTCGACGACGAAAGTCTTTGAAAATCAGGAATTAGTACGATTTTAAATGCTCCGATTGGGCCAGCGCCGACAAAGATCACCGAAATGCAGCCGTGCCGGGGACGGAATCACGCCGATTCTCAATACAGCGCAGACTGGCAGGGCAGTGTAGCATGCGAAATGCGCATGGTCCTCACGCCGCCTCACGATAGTAATACTGAAGCAATCCGCCCAACCGTTCGCGGCACTGAATACCGCGACCGTTCTGGCCAGCTTCCTCAATGGGCGCGATGATCTTGTTGTCGAGACCTTGATGATTACGTTCGCCATGGTAATGTTCCAGGAAAGAATTCGTCGCCCGTCTCAACGAGTTTTCACCAAAAAAG
>Ga0310121_10003220_pt1 | contig 14954 bp, 10 predicted proteins | sample CB27_Tmax_986_MG_FD_203504 | JGI IMG/M metagenome (GOLD analysis project Ga0310121, IMG submission 203504) | Marine microbial communities from Western Arctic Ocean, Canada - CB27_Tmax_986 | ecosystem: Environmental > Aquatic > Marine > Oceanic | place: Canada: Western Arctic Ocean | collected...
CCGCCGGATCACCCCCTGTTTGCGATGGGCAACGTGTTGGTCACCCCCCACATCGCCAGCGACGCCACGGAAGCATTCCGGGCCGTCTTCGAAGGCGCGGTGGATGACATGCTGCGACTCTTCCAGGGAGAATGTCCGACCCACGTGGTGAACCCCGATGTGCTCAATCACGAGCGCTGCCGCCATCTGACGTGTTGAATCACTCAATATTAGAATTAGCCAAAAAGAGGCTCAAAAGAACAAAAAATACGAATTTTGAACAGAAGGAAACGAATAGAAAGACCTTGTTGTACATTCGTTTGGTTGCGGCTTAGCTGCGGTGGGTATTTCGTGGTTCAAGCATCCTGATTCGCATGGAGGCGGCATGAATTCGGACATTCGACATCTTATACTCGACCTGCGGCAGATGAAAACGTTCTGCGAGAAGCCGTTGATCATCGATCGTGGAGAAGGCGTCCATGTCTACGATGTCGACGGCAAACGCTATGTCGATGGAATCGGCGGGATTTTTGTGGTCAGTATCGGGCATGGCAACCGGCATGTGATCGATGCCGTGCGCAAGCAGCATGAACGCATCGCCTTTGTGGCGCCGCTGCACGGCGTATCCGAGACCTCTGTGCGCTATGCGAAGAAGCTGACGGAAATTACGCCCGACGGCATGAACACCATCAAATTGATGTGCGGCGGCTCGGAAGCCACCGAATCGGCCATCAAGTTCTCACGCCAGTATCACCGGCAAACCGGAAATCACTACAAGTACAAAATCATCAGCAACTACACCGGGTACCACGGCGCGACCATGGGGGCCATGTCGGCGTCCGGGCTGGGCGGATCCCGCAAGTCGAAATTCGGCCCTTTCCTGGAGGGGTTCATTCATCTACCGCCGCCGAGATCAGAGACCCAGGCCGGTGGCCAGACCTGGGACGATCTCCGCACCGCTTCGCTTCTGGGGGAGGTGATCCGGTTGGAAGGGCCGGAATCGATCGCGGCCTACATCCTGGAGCCGATCAGCAACACCGGCGGCATCCTGTCACCAAGCCGGGAGTTTTTCGTCCAGGTAAGGGATATCTGCGACCGGAACAACGTGCACCTGATCTACGACGAAATCATTACCGGCATGGGCCGCACCGGCGAATGGTTTGCCGCCCAGACCTTCGGGGTGTCTCCCGACATCCTCTGCACCGGCAAAGGACTCTCCGGCGGCTACGCTCCCCTCTCCGCCATGGTCGTGCGCGACAATCTCCACCTGGAAGGATTCTGGGGTGAACCGGAAGAGGAGATTCACTTCGCGCATGGACATACCTACGGCGCCAATCCGGTCTCCTCCGCGGCCGGGCTGGCGGTCATTGAGGTGGTGGAACAGGAGCAGCTCATTGCCCGCGGACGAGAGACCGGGGAGCACATCCGCCGTCGTCTGGGGGCCGAAGTGGCGGAGTTGGGAATCCTGGGCGAAATTCGCGGACGCGGCGCGTTGACCGGCGTGGCATTCGTCGATGACATGGATTCCATGATACGATTTCCCGATGAAAGGCAGTTCGGCAAGAAGGTTGAAGCCCGCCTGCTTGAGGAAGGTCTAATCCTCCGTTGCGACCCCCACTGGATCGCCTTCGCGCCGCCGCTGTGCATGACCACGACGGAAGCGGATGAGATGGTGGATGTGTTTGTGGAGTGTGTGAAGGCGGAACTGGAGGCGGAGGCAGGAAAAAGATAGCGATTGGGGATTGGAGATTAGGATTAGGATTCGAACATTGAAGTAAGAGATGGAAATTGCCCGCATTGGGGTTCAGGAATTTCGAATATCGAATGCTCAATGTCGAATTCCGAAGGCGAAGACTCACTTCCTATCGATATTCGAATTTGAAGATCTGGAGTACAACAGAAAGCAGAAGAAATACGGAACCACAAAATCCGGGGGTCGGCCTTGCTATCCGTGGGCATTCACTGCGGAACCTCGGTAATTCGAAAGCCATGAGCCATATCCGTCGCAGCAGTTCGGGCAAAATCTTTGCATCGTTGGGGCGAAGTCCGCAACCCCTGAACGCGGAGTGAACTCCACGCTACGTGTTTTGCTGCTCTGTCGGGTTGGTTACGGAGAGGCATGGAGTGACCAAAATTTCTCTCCGTTTTCTTCGTTCCCTTCTGTTAAAAATCCGTTGGTTTGCGGCTTTACGGCTTTACGGCTTTGAGTATTTCGTGGTTCAAAAATCTGACTACGATATCAGACCTTCATCGAAACACCATTTCAGCGCTTGCTCGAGGCCTTGCTCGGTTGAGTATTGTGGCGCGTACCCCAGTTCGCGCTCCGCTTTGCCTACATCGAAGCACATGTGCTCGACGAGAAAACGCATGCCGCCGACATCCACATCGCCGGTTCTCCGTTCCGCGATCGCGTCGATGGGCAATACTTCCACTTCCGATTTGCTGTCGAGGATCTCTTTGGCTGCCTGGAAGTAAGTGGCCAGGGTCACGGCGCGCCTGCAGGAGATAATGTAGATTTCACCGTTGATTTCCGGACCTTTTGACGCGCCGAGCACGAATGCGGTGGCGAGGTCGTCGTTGCAGCCGGATTGCAGGAGAACCTGGTCGGTTTCGGGAATTTCCACCGTCTTTCCCTCCCGCATAAGCTCCCAGTACTTGATGTTCCGGCCGCCCCACAACTCGAGGGGAATCCGGTGCCGGCCGATGATATTGGTAGGGCGAAAAATCGTTACCGGAAATCCGTGCTCCCTGCACAAGTCGAGGGCATAGCTGTCGCGCTGGCTCTGCCAGTAAAAATTGATTCCCGTTTCCTCCCTCCAGGGATTGGATTCGTCGGCCGGGCAGCAGAGGAGTGGAGCGTAGGTTCCCGTGGAACTGATGATAAAGTAGTGCTCAATGCGGCCGTTGAGATGCTCGAAGACAAGTTTGACATGATCTGTTTGCGGAACCGCATCCACCACTACGTCGAATTCACGGCCGGCCAGCAGGGAAGTGAATGTTTCGGGGTCTCCCTTGTCTCCCTGCAAGCGCTCCACGCCATCCAGGTCCACATGCGGGGCCTCATTCGTATTGCGACTGACGCCGGTTACGTTGTGCCCGGCATCGGCGCACCCTTTCGCGATCCTGCCGCCGCACTCTCCGGTGGTCCCGAGTACCAATACCCGTTTCGGTTGGAAAGGCACAATCGATTCTTAATCAGGAAAAGGGCCGGCAGACTACAGATCTTCCACCGTCATAAGAACGTACCGCATGGCCAGTACCTCTTCATCGGACATGCCCCTCTTCGGCTTCGCCTCCCAGTCACCGCCCTGGCGAACAAAGATGCCGCCTTCGATCATGCCGTCTTCAATGAACAGCTTCCCCTCGTAGTCCGAAACCGACTCCAGCACATAGAGCGGAGCCCTGTCGCTCTCGACATCCATGGCGAGCGGGGGAACTCCAACGCACGAGATCACGGCAGTGGCGTCCTGCCGTTCTTCGAGGAGTTCGAAAAACCTTTGGTGGGAAATGGGGGGGCCGGCCGCCACCATGCTCATACTCTCGATGCCTTCCGGTTGGATGATGAATTCCTCCAGGACCATCGCGGTGTTTTTGAAGGCGTCGCGAAGACCCCCCAGTTGTGCATCCTGGGACGCGGAATACGTTTCGCCGGGCGCCGCCAGAGTTCCATCCATGATCACCACCACGGTTCCGCCATCGGGGTATACGGCGACAAGGCGCTGTCCCAGGAGCTTTCCCGCCACTTCGTGAAAGCCGGGGATGACGACCGGGCCGCCTGGCCCGAAGCTTCGGATTATCTGGGGAATCAGGACGATTGCCAACAGGCCCACGAGAACGTAGATCCCGATAGTGGCCTGTTTCGGAGCGTGACTGCGACAGGCCATGAGCCCAATCAGCGCACCCAGGATAAGAATCAGCAGTATTGTCATGAAACCCCTCTCAAATTGATCACACTCGCATCCTCAGCGATAGTAGGTTGCCGGGAAGGAATCGGTCAACAGGAAACAGTGCCGGCGGGATCTCCAAAAAGCGGTGTTCTGAGCCTGCGGCGGCTCCCGGCAACTACATCGTTGGGACGGAACGGGGTTGGATTTACTATAGAGTCTGTTACTTTCCAATAAAGATAGGACCCGCACAATGACCGGCCAATCCCAATCCAACGACGCCTCCGCACTGACCGCCTCCCAGCGGTATCATCTCGAGGTCTACGGTTATGTCGTGTTGGAGCACACGCTGGACAACGATCTGACCACGCGGCTTCGAGACGCCTTGCTTGGACTGAAGCAGGAATTCCTCGCGCAACCCGATCTGGATTCGGCGTGCGTGCGCCGGTGCAGGCTGCACAAGGGCGGCCACCCGCACCATTTGCATTTCAGCCACATCCTGGAAAGTGCCCCGGCATTCCTGGAGTATCTCAGTCACCCCGGCATCGTTCCTCTTGCGGAGGAACTCGTAGGAGGATCTGTTCGGCTGGAGGAGTCCGAAGCGATCGTCAATTCACGGGATCCCGCCGAGCCTCCGCAGGATCCACCGTTCTACGGCTTCCATCGGGGAACAGAACATGGCGTGGGAACCTACGAGGAGAACGGGTTGCTCCACAGCAACTTCGTCAAGGTCTTGACGAATCTCACCGACCTCGGTCCCGATGACGGCGGAACGACGGTCATCGCGGGCAGTCACAAGTTGAAGCTGCCCGCAGAAGAAATGATTGCGGCCGCCTATGAAAACCCCGCGCTCATTCACCAGGTCGAGGCGCCGGCGGGATCGTCGCTGCTTTTCGCCGAGTCTCTCATTCATGCTTCGGGCATCCTCCGCAGCGACCGGGAACGCTGCATCATCATCGGCGGCTACACCCCGCCCATGTTCAAGGTCTGGCCTGGACAGGAACCGAGCGACGAGTTCGTGGCTTCGCTGCCCGAGGAGGTGCGCCCCCTGATCAGCGGCAGCGAGTCATGGAACTGGCGGCGGAAATGCCGGTCGGATTTGAAAGGGTGATTTCGGGATTGGGGCTCGATTGGAGCAGGCGGGCTTGCCGATCAGTATGACCGAAGAAGACCATTGCGCTCAGAATGCTATGGCGGAGCGTATAAATGGGATCCTCAAGCAGGAATACTTTCTGAATCACGAGTTCAGGACGGTGACGCAGGCCCGCAGGGCTGTCGATGCGGCCGTGCATTTGTACAATACGCGCAGACCGCATCGATCCCTTAAGCTTCGCACTCCCGAGCAGGCACATGGGGTGGCCGCGTGAGGGAAACCCCCGAGGGCATCGTATAGGTCGAGCCTAACAAATCGATGGTGCGCGATCCTGGAGCGTCGTATCTGAGCCGGCAATCACCCGGAAGCGTCAAATCGCTGATTTTTGAAAAATGTCGAATATCAAATTTTTAATGTCCAATTTCGAAGGTGGGATTGGACATTCGACATTGAGAATTCAATATTCGTGTCTCGTTGATTTGTGCTATGTTTTGACCACCATGAGAAACTGTCCGTCCAATCAGTCAGATCCACGCAACCTGCTGCTGCCGGCGGCGAGTCTTCTCCTTTTCCTGCTCGGCGCCTCCCCCACCCTTGCTGCCTTCACGATCTTCCAGTCCGGTTTCGCCAACCGGGGGTCTTCCTGGGTTGATTACAACAACAATGGCTGGCTCGACCTCCATGACGGGACGACGCTATGGAGGAACAACAACGGCGCAAATTTCACCAGCGCCGGGGTGCTCGGCAGTGGCAATTCTTTCTGGGGCGATATCGATAATGACGGCTTCATCGACATCTACGGCGGCGTTGGTTACCTGATGCGTAACAACGGTGGCACCGGAATCTTCCTTGAGCGGCCTTTTCCCACCCTGCCCATGGGGGAAAGCCAGGCCGCAAGCTGGGCTGACCACGACGGGGATGCATTTATCGACCTCTATGTGGGGGGCAACCAGGGCTCGACGGACGCCTTCGTGTCGAACAACCAGGGGACAAGCTTTACGAAAGGAGTAGAGTTTGCGGGCCGGTATGCACGAGGAATCACCTCCTGTGATTTCGACAAGGACGGGGATATCGATGTGTACGTGTCGCATTACTGGCAGGCTCCAAACCTTCTTTGGGTCAATAACGGGACAGGGGTATTCCTTGAGCAGGGCGCAACGTATGGCGTGGCGGGAGATCCGAACGTGGGGTCCGGGTATGCTCATACCATTGGTTCAGCCTGGGGCGACCTGGACAACGATGGGCACATCGACCTGTTTGTAGGAAACTTCAATCATCACGACTCTCGTATTTCAGAAGATTCAAAATTCCTGCGTAACCTTGGGCCAGGTGGAAGTTACAGGTTTGAGGACAAGAGCTCGTCTGCCGGCCTCGCCTGGCAGGAATCCTTTGCCTCCCCGGCGTTGGGCGATTACGACAACGATGGGGATCTGGACCTGTTTTTAACCACGGTGTACAACCATAATCACCCGGTGCTTTATCGAAACAACGGTAACTGGACGTTTAGCGACGTCACCGCGGAGGAAGGACTTTCAGGACTCAGCGACACCTATCAGGCGGCGTGGGGGGATTTCGATAACGATGGAGATCTGGATCTGGTTACCTACGGTCGAATCTATCAAAACACCTCGAGCGGAAACCATTGGCTAAAGGTCAGCCTGGAAGGGAATGGCACAACCGTAAACCGCTCAGCCATTGGGGCCCAGGTTCGAGTCCAGGTCGGAACCCAGATCCTGACTCGCCAAGTAGAGTCGGGCACCGGTGAGGGGAACACGAGTGAAATGACTCTTCACTTTGGCCTCGGCAGTTGGACCACGCCGGTGAATGTGGAAATATTCTGGCCCGATGGAACCACCCAGAACATCTACAACGTGGATGTTGACCAACAGATCTCACAGGACTCCCCCTCCGGCCAACCGCCGCCTCCGGCAAGGCCGATCGGGGATCCCAGCCCCGCCAACAACTGGGACACGACCAGCGCGGTCAGCGTGCGGTGGGGGCGAGAGAAATCCAACCGCCCCTGGATCAGCGTGATCGATGGCAGCGGCATCGATTCGACCGGACAATATCACACGGACTGCCTGGAGGCCGATTGCGTAATGGACGCCAGCATGCCGGCGACCATGGGATTCGCAGGCAATGGAGTCACCCCGGCGCGCGGCGGCACCGTGGCCGGGTCCCAGTGGTTGGAGTTCGCCTTTGACGATATCTACCAAGTCACCGATATGCTGCTCTGGAACTACAATGAAGACGCCGGCGGCAGCGCCCCGAATCCGAATCCTAATGTGAATTGGACCATGCAGGGAATGAAGAAAGTCACCATCCAGTACACAACGGTCGGCAATGGCTCGGGATGGGGAAGCAACAATTCCGGCGACTGGACGACTCTCAGCGGCGGCTCCATGGTCCTGGCCCGCGCCACAGGGTCCAACCTGCAGACCGCCCAGACCATTCCCATAGACGACAGCGCCCGCTACGTCGTCATCACCTCAGCCAATGCGCCTGAAGCGAATTTCATGAACGACTTCAGTGTGAGCAGCACATCCACCGAGGCGGCACTCAGCGAAGTTCGGTTTATGGCGCTGGCTAATGTCGAAATCACCCGCACGGAAGTTCGTGGCGACACGTTTTTTCGATTCCAGAGCGAGGCGGGTAAAACGTACCGGCTCGAACGGGCCACCACGATGTCTCCACCGGATTGGACCGCGACCGGTTGCGTCGTAGATGGAGACGGGACGCAGATGGACGCATTCGACCCGGCGGGGTATTCGGCATCGAATTTCTATCGCATCATGGGAAAATGAGGGGATTGGGAATTTCCGGGTTCGGATTTTTTCAGCAACGCAGCGAAAGTCGCGGTCAACAACACTACGGAGTATGCGATACAGCATTTTCCCGTGGGCAACCATCCGTCCCTCGGCAAGTTACTCTACGGTGATGCGGTAGATCTGGACCGGTGCGGTCCCCGACATGTCGCTGAATTGCATGGTGCTCCCGCTTCCGACGATGTAAGCATCGGCATCGGTCCACTCGGGCGAAGTTGCACGGGGCGATTTCTGAAGCCGATACGTATTCCCCGCGGCGCTGGGGAACTCGATGATCGCGGCATCCGTGGCGTTGATAACGGAGTGAGAAATCGGCGAGGGCGCGGCATAGAACCGCACTTCACTCAGTCCGGCATCGTCGTTGCCGCACGAGGCCGACAGCTTTTCGCAAACCCAACTCAAGTCCATTGAATCGGTCGAGGTGGTAATCAGGACGTACTTGGCGAAGGTTCCGCCGAAATCGACCACGACATTCTGCGTGCGAGGCTGGCCCGGATCGTAGACATCAAAATCGCCGGAAAAAATTTCCGTCCAGTCGGCTGGATCCGTGCTGCCCCAGCCTCCGGGTCCATCTACGTTTGTGTATTCGATGCGAGCATTCCTGATTCCCATGGCACTCCATGCATAGCCGGTCGACTGCCCTTCCGCGTAGTTCCAGATCCACATCTCGGTCAGTTCATGGGCCTGTTCGAATGCAAATTCAATCCAGTGGCCAGCAGGCGACACGCCGAATCGGTCCGGGCCCGCCGGATCCAGGCTGAGCCACATGTCACCGGGGCTATTGTTGTGGGTGTCACCGGATGCGTCCACGCCGGCGCCGTTGATCGTGTCCATGGCCAGCCGGCTACCGCCGGAATGCTCGCTGCCGACGCGTGCGGTCACGGCGCTGGTGGTATCCCAACCGCTGCCCGTGTCCCCGACAAAACCCCGGGGAGCGCCAGAGACCGAAGAACCGATCAAGGCAGTAAACAGAGCTGTCCCTATGACTTTTCCCCGCATTTGGACTCTCATATATACCATACCCCGCTGTAGTTTTCAAACCCTGCTTCCACCGGCACGGGGCCGGCGGGGAGCTTCACGGTGCGGGACTGGCCCGTACTCGGAAGATCAGATGATCCCAGTTGGTCGAATCAAATATGTACATGTTGGTCGGTGTCGTGGCCGGTAATCCAGTGATTATCTGGATATAGAATTCTGCCCCGTTGGTTGAAAGATCGACCGTGTATGTACGGCCCAACTCGCTTGGCCAGGTGAGGATCATGTCGTTGGGATCCACCATTGAGGGCGCGATCGATACGATAAGATCCTGGGCTGGCACAAGGGGCGTCGGCGTGCCGAAAAAACGAATCTCACTCAGACCCACTTCGGGGAAAACGCCGTTGCTGTGGTTTTTCTCCACGCCATAATCAGTAGTGATGACAACCAGCCGGGCGGAGATGCCGCCCAGCGGCAGCGACAGGTCGCGTAAGCTGTCGCCGTTGCCGTTGGCGGACGCACTCGGGATCTGTCCGTCGTAGACCAGCGTCCAATCGCCCGCGGTGAAGCCTCCGGAAGTGGAGACCTCGATTTTCACTTCCTTCATCCCGAACGCGGTATTGTGCAGCTCGTTGTAGTTCCAGATCCAGATCTCATCCAGATCGTAGGTATCGTCCAGCGTATATTCCACCCAATGGCTGCCCACCGCGGTGCCGACGCGCGTCACCGGTCCGGGGTTATTTCCGCTGAGCGACATGGTGCTGTTTACATTCAAGTGGGTATGCAACAAGCCGGTCGCCGCGTCCATGCCACTGCCGTCGATCGACTGGACCCAGGACCGCATACCGTGGGCACTCGAAGCGCGAACCGATATGCCGCCGGCGCTGCTCCACCCGTTGCCGAAATTCGGGCCGCCGATCGGGTCCAGGTTTTCGGTGATCACATCGAAGGACGGCTGTTTCCAATCCGTGACGTCCGGACCCAACACTTCGCCGTCCACGACAAATTCAATAAACACATGCTGATCGGCAAACTGCGTGAGATCCACATCGAACGGGAAAAGGGAGAAGGGAGGCCCGGAACCAGCGCCCAGCCGCAGCACTTCAATGCCGTTCACCTTGATCGAGGCATCCGGGTCTGACCAGATCGAGGAGTCACGCATGCCCCACTCGCCGGTGGCGCGGATGCTGGTGGACGCCGGAAACTTCCCGTTGAACAATCCGGCACCGGCCACCTGGGCGAAGAAACTATTCGGGTAGATGCTGTCCGTCTCGGATAGCAGCGTCGACTTGTGCAGCGGACGGGTCCACGGGATATTCGCCCACAATCCCGAGATCAACTGCTGCGAGCGCTGGTGGACGATCAGTTCGGACGGATTCCCCACCGGGGCGCTTGCAGGGATGGACGCCGTATCGGTATTGCGATCCACGACAATCTCCACACCGTCCAGATACACATTGTAATCATCCTCCACGAAAGCGGTCATGGTTCCGGAACCGGTGAAGTAAAGCCGGAAGTACTCATCGTCGGTTCCGATCTCCTGCGGAATGATGCGCCGCACCGAGTTCAGATATGGGAGAAAACTCGGAGGAACGGACGTGATGTGAAAACGGTTCGGACCCAGGGTCACGGCAGGATCCATGAAGTAGCTCGTTCCGGGATTGAGCCCCAGAAGCGTTGATCCATTGTAGATCAGCCAGTCCTCTACCGCGCCCGGGCCGGAGTAGGTGGTAATGTTTTCGTGGCGCAAACCGAACTCCTGCATCGGCTGACCCGGTTCGAATACCTGGAGGCTGCGCGTGGTCGCGGTGGTTTGGAAAAACGCGACCACTCCGCCGGGGCCGGTAAATGCAGAAAGTTGGTTGGAACCGAGAGGCTGCGCGGTAGCGGGAGAAAGATTGTAGTCCGCGAATGCATTGGCGATCTCCAGCCAGGTCGACTCGCGGCTCGCGCCCGGCACGAAGTGTCCCCACCCCATAAATTGATCCAGCAGGTCCACCTGGGTCGGCTCATAAAACGATCCTTCCGGCACGATCTTGATGAAGCGCGAGAAAATATGCCCGCTGAGGGGATGCCCAAGGTCAAGCGTAGTGAGCGCGAAGCAGGCGTGACGCGATGACATCGGGTTGAACTGTTCAGTCTGGATGACCACGCCGGGATAGGCTGCCTTGATCTCCTGCATGAGAAGCTGGACGCCCTCGATCCCGGTCACGCCGTTGACAAAGAATTTTCCCAGCAACCCGTTGGTCTGGTCGAGATAGATCACGGAGGCACCGGCGGCGACGACGTTGGAAATGGCCTGAACCAAGTGCGCGCGCCAGGGCGCATAGGCCGCGGAACAATAAACGAGGGTAGCGGTCCCGTCATAAATCGGGCTCCCTCCCCCATCCGTTCCAGTTTGGAAAAACCCCGGTTCGAATTGCTGGACCAGAGCGGTATTGCTTCGGTCAATACTCCCGACATTGACGTGAACCCCCACGTGAAATCCATCCGAATTGGCCTGCTGAAGCCAGGACACCGCTTGGGGTGTCGGATCGTAATCGGGGTAGCCTACATCGAAGCCGAAAAACCGGTATTCGGCCTGCCGGCCCAGGTAGGTCTTGGCGGGCGTAACCTTCGTCGTCAGATCGGCAAGCGCCGCGAAATCTGTCGCGACCGAGTACGCCTGGTTTCGAATATCGTTCACCCAGGTTTCCGGTTTCTGATCAAGAGGAACAAAACCAAGTTCGTTTTCCATCCAGTCGATATAAGGATTGACCGCGTTCGGCCAGTTGCCGCTGTAGGTTCTGAATCGGATCTCGTACATCTCCGGCGCAGAAGTCGGCTGATGCATATAACCGCGCGAGAACATGATTTCGGCCTTGGTTCCCTGGCCAAATCCCCGGATGACCGAAGGACCAATATTGAGATCCCGCCCCTCCACGATCCAGCCGCTGTTCACGCCCTCGAAAAGAGCCACGAGAGGCTGCACCGCCGACTGCGGCATCTGCAGCTTGTTGGGATCACCGAACGATCCGTTCCAGACCGAGTTGAAAGTTTCCGCAATTCCGTTGTGCTCTACCATCACGAGTTGGTAACTGGCGATATCGCATCCTTCGATCAGAAACGAAAACATTTGAGCAGTACTGCCGGGCACCGCGGAAGTTCGAAGAACCAGCTCGGATCCCTCGATCGACCAGTCGATTTCCCAACTGATCCCCCCGGCCCATGTCAGGTGGTAGGTCAAGTTGGTTAAGGTACTGGAAGTCAAGGTAACGTCTGCCTGTGCCAGGTTCAGTTGGGTAGATCCGAATACAGGCAGGACCGACGTGAGAAAGGCCGGGTTATTGTTCACCAATTTGAAGTTGGCGGTACTTTCAACCAGTTCGTAGAGAAAACCGCCCTGGACCTTCGCCGTCAGCTTCGCGTTACTCAGCGACGCACGGTTGCCCAGATCCTGCCAGTTCAACGCGTCTGCGAGGCCGGGGAGCAGTGACAAGACTCCAACGAGAACAAACGTACTATACAACTTGCCTGATCGCATCACCGATGAGTCTTCCTTCCTGCGAGCCAATCGAATCTTGAACCTCGGGATTACGCGCTGAAGGCGCAACCTCACCGTCGCCTGGGGCAACGACAGGGCAGGCTGAAGGCCTGCTTGACCACAGTGAATCAGGCCGCCAGCCTGCAGCCACTCCCATCCTTTCCTGGGGCGCTGCCCCAGGCGACGGTGAGGGTGCGCCGTTGGCGCGTGTTTCGTTAGGCTCGGTGCCCGCATACCTGAACCCACCATCGTATTTGATTGTAGCACTTTACCACAAGCAACGAATTAATCCAACCAAACGGCATTTTTTTGCGGATTTTACGTGTAGATATTCCATCCGCGAGCCAAGATATCGCTTCTAAAGATGAGTTTCCTGAATTTCTTGGACTTGCAGGATGGAATAGCCATAGTGGCCGCCATGACCGGATTGACCACCATCCAAACAGAATACGGTGACGTTCAACTGGGGACCTTCGAAGAAGTGTTGAAGGTTCCGGGACGGTACTTTAACGACCACTGCCTGATCCTGGCGGGTGACACCTGGCACCTGTTCTCCATCGTCGGCAACGCGGAGACCGTGCCGGAAACGCCTTCCTTCCCCGCCGACGAAACGAGCACCGCCCATGCGACGAGCAAGGATCTCCGGACATGGAAAGTACATCCCGATGTCCTCCACAAAAGCGGAAAGTGGCCGGAAGAAGGTTGCGCTTTCGCACCCAACGTAATCGAGCATCGCGGGTTGTACTACATGCTCTACACCTCAACGGACGCGCGCCGAATTCAACGATTGAACCTGGCCACGTCAACGGATCTTTTCGACTGGAAGAAGTACCAGGGCAACCCGGTCATCGTCCCATCCGTGTCCTGGGCCGAGTGGCCTGACTTTACGGTTCACGAACCGGACCCGAACGAGTCCTTCGGCGGCTGCCGGGATCCGCATCTCCTCAAACTGGAAGACGGCCGATTCGTCGCCTACTGGGTATCACGGCTTCGCCCCGACAAGTTCGGCGAAGGCACGGTCGGTGTGGCCGCCTCCATCTCTCACGACCTGATTCACTGGCAGGAAGTCGGTCCGGTGTACTGGAGAAAACAATTTCACCGGCCTCTCACGCTTGAGGTGGAGTCGCCCGAAGTCATTTTCAAAGATGGGAAGTATTGGCTCTTTTTCAAGCACGGGTGGTGGACGTGGTACGTGGCGTCGGACGATCCGTTCGATTTTACGAAGGGTGAAGCAAAGAGACTTGGCTACGCACACGCCCCGGAGATTTTTGAGTGGGAAAACCAGTGGTGGATTACCCACTGCAATTCCTTCCCGGACGACTTTAAACGCGAACGCTCCAGCCCCGCTCGCGGACTTTATATCGGACATATCGATTGGCCGGAAGGCGGAGAGCCGGAGTTGCAGTGAGTAGTAAGAAGTAGTATTTAGTGCTTAGTGTTTAGTAAGTGGTGAAATAAATTCGAACGCATAGGTGGCGGAAATGGATACACAACGAAGAAAAGAACTCTTGGCACGCGGCAAACCCGATAAGCGATGGGATGGCGAACCGATGTTGAGCGGGTGGTATACCGAGCGGGAAGTCGAGGCGGTTACCAATGCGGTTCGCGCCTCCATGGACTGGTCGGTGGGATTCGGTTTCTGGTGCGAGGAGATCGTCGAATTCGAGCAGAAATTCGCGGAGTACTGCGGCACCGAACACGCCATCACCATCACCTCCTGCGGTGCGGGATTGGACATGGCCATGATCGCACTGAAATTGGAACCGGGTGACGAAGTGATCAGCCCCGGCATTAATTTCGTCGCCGGGCACCTTTCGGTCATCGGCTACGGCGGAAAATTGATCCTGTCCGAAGTCGATCCGACCACCTTTTGCGCTGATCCGGAAGATGTGGAGCGGCGCATCACGCCCAACACTCGGGCTATCCTTGTGACCCACATGAACGGGATTTCCGCGGACATGGATGCCCTGCAGGAAGTGGCGGACCGCCACCAGCACCACAAGCACGGCCCCATTCAACTCATCGGTGATGTCGCGCGCGCCTGCGGCGGTGACTACAAGGGCACCCGAATCGGCAAGAAGGGCACGATGAATATCTTCAGCTTTCACTCCATGAAAAACATGACCACGCTGGGTGAAGGTGGGATGATCACGACCGACGATCCCGAAATCGCGCAGCAGATGCGCCAGATTCGACAGTGGGGCAACGGGGACGATGCATGGGGCGGCAATTACAAGATGACCAAGATCCAGGCCGCGGTCGGCATCGTGCAACTGGATCGACTCGACGAGATGATCGACGCCCGCCGGCTGCGGGCCCATCAACGCACTGAACTGCTCAAGGACGTCCCGGGTCTGACGCTGCCTTCGGAACCTGAGGGGTATAAGCACACCTACTACCTTTACACCTGCCTGCTCCCCGAGTCCCTGGCGGGAGAAAAGCGAGATCAGTATATGAAAATGCTACTCGACGAGTACGGAGTCGGTTCCGGGATTTTCAACAATCCAACCTACCTGGACAGACCCTTCGTCATAGACAACATCGACGGCCAGACCCTGCCTGCCTCGGAGAAACTAGCTGCCCGCATTGTTTGTCCCTCCCTGCACCCGCTGATGACGGAGGAAGACAACGAGTACATCGTCGCAGCAATGATCGAGTGCCTGGAACGAGTATAG
>Ga0310121_10003221_pt1 | contig 14953 bp, 8 predicted proteins | sample CB27_Tmax_986_MG_FD_203504 | JGI IMG/M metagenome (GOLD analysis project Ga0310121, IMG submission 203504) | Marine microbial communities from Western Arctic Ocean, Canada - CB27_Tmax_986 | ecosystem: Environmental > Aquatic > Marine > Oceanic | place: Canada: Western Arctic Ocean | collected...
GCCATTCTCCCCTGGTACTCTGTTGGTCTGGTGCTGAAAAGCAAATTCCTATCAGTATCAGTATCAGTCAGTCACACCTACGTCGGCCAGGTAAAGCCAGGTGCCAATGAGCGTTTCGCCAGCCCGGACGCGATCAGATAAGCTGTGGAACATCCTTCTGTCTTACTCCATCAAATCACTTCCCGTCAACCAAGTTCCGCGAATCCAGGCAACGCCAAAAATGCCTTGGTAAGCTCCTGGGCGGATGGGAGGTGCTGTGTCATCCGTATAATCGACAACCAGGATGCGGCCGTCCTCCATTTCGACCCACCCCGAATAGCCCTGGTCATGGCTTACCGCCGAGGCATGAACTTCAATCATGTGGTCCAGCTGGTATTGATCGGGAAACTCGCCACTTGCGGCTGACCATGACATTTCTTTGCGACCGGTGACGGGATCATCCAATACCAGACGAAACCCCTTCCACAAGCTGTAGCCAGTTATGTCCTCTCTCAGTTGGTCTGGAAAGATGTTTGGCTGCTGCGAAGCCGTCTCGTTGCCGAAGGCGGTCAAGTATCGGCTATGCCTGGAGCGGTGCGTCACGCCCTCTTGCACGTTTTCCGATTCCAGCACCTTCTCGCCGTCAACATACATGGTGACCTTGCCGGGCACGCGTACAAATCGGTAACTATGAAACTCTCCGGGAGCGATGGGGATATGTTTCGATGGCTCGTTAACAAACAAAACGTGATCGGGAAAAATACGAAAAAGCCCAACATACGAAAGGGAAACGGTTGCCGCCCATCCGGCGTTTTCCACCACCTGAGCCTCGATGGTAAGGTCGATCTTGGACTGATCCGTGTCCAAAGGGCGCAGGCAATAGCGAGTACACTGGCCGCGGACCCCGTCGGAATCAATGTGAAGCACATCGTCCTTGAGCCCCACACTATAATGGTCATTAAAGTGGACCCCAGCGGCCCTGTATGGCACGATGCTTTCCGGATCGGGATCGTCAATCCAGGCCCAAAGCGCGGACCGACCGCAGTTTGATCGAGACGTCACGAGCAGGCGGCCATCTCGCAGCAACCCGGCACAACTCCTACCCGATAGCTGGAATGGCAACTCGTGCATTTCCCACGTCTTGCCACCATCCGCAGAGTAAAAACATGTCGAAGGAAGCTGGTCATCCCTCCATTCCCGCTCAATCATCATCAGCCGCCCGTCGGGCAAGAGAACAATCGTTGGCTCGTTCAAATGATGAGGGGGAAAGGATTTGACACCGCTCACCTTTTGCCAGATTACCCCTTCGTCTGTGGATCGCCAGATCTCGTTTTGGATCGGTTCTCCCGTGCCATCCTGATGGTTCCAATCCATCCACATGGTGGCTTTGAGCCAGGAACCATCCTCCAATTCAACGATCCGACTTTGTCCGCTGAGCGCATGATCCTTTGCCAGGTGCCACAGCTGGTCCGTCCATGACTGGCCGTTGTCGTAGCTACGGTAGGTAATGTCATCGATGACCGTTTCACCATCTCGCTTGCGGCGCACGGCTGCCAACACCATCAGCGAACCGTCGCTGAGTTTCTGAATACGCGGTGCAAGCAGGCCATGCCCATAAACTCGAATTGGTTTTCCCCACGTGACTCCACCGTCGCGGCTACGCGAGACAAACAACCACCCGCCCCCACCGTGTTGGGGACCGTCGACCCACGCGCACACCAAAGTCCCATCATCGGCCTGGCAAACATCGGGAAATCCGTTCCATCGTGTCGGGTCTCGCTTCACCGTAGTGTGTCTTCCCGGTTGGGACCACACGGAACGCATCGATTGAAAGGTGAATCCTTGGCCCGGCGCGACGACGCGGCGCTTTTTCTCGAGTGGGTGACTCCGGATTTGCTCGGTCGCTGCAATTCTACTGGGACTGACGATCAGATCCCGGATACCCGCTGCGCCGGGATATTGTTCGACACGAACATGATTGATCGTGGCCGCCTCGCTGTGGATTGGGGTATTCTCAGTGATGAGATACCACTGGTCATCACCGCGCCCGCTAACAAAGACGCTGCAGTGTTTGGTCGTCAAGTCCAGCTCGATCTTGTAGTCGTAGGGCGTGTTGGGTCGGCAATACAGGCTGTAGAAGTCTATCCCGCCGGCGTTGACCCATGGGGTGATAAAAGCCTTATCCTCCCCTTTACGAAGATCATCGACCAATCCAAATTGGATGACCGGAACGAATTGGTCGCCCGCTTGGTTTCCCAGAGTAACGACTTGCAGCAGCCTCGGCTGACTGCCCGTCTCTTTCTTCTCCGCATCGTCCTCGGACTCCTCATCGGCCTGCTCGCGCAGCTCTGCCGCTGAGAATAATTCAAGCGTCTCATCGTCGACCGTTTTTTCCTTCTCAAGCAAAAACGTAGGCAACCCGTTTTTGAGCGGCACCGGATTGACAGGACACATATCAAACGTTGCGTAAACCTTAGCCTTGCCGGATATCGCAGTGATCGGCATTTCGTGGACGCGCAGTCCAAGCCCGCCTGCTTTCTCGCCATGCTGGTATTTAAACGAGCCCCGATTGTTTGCCGAGCATGTTGCGCTAAAGCTAACTACGCAAACCGTTGCAGCAAAAACACCATACGGTAGGTAATTTTTCATAAGTATTGGTCTTCATGCGGTCGTTTGGTAAGTTCTCCACGCCCCGGCGGGCATCATATTCTATATCATACCGATATTCACCACGACTGTCTGGATCTTGCAATCGGTCTGGCCGCTGTTCGTCTTGCTGATTGGTTTTCTGTTCGTCGCCGCACTGACCTTTTGCACGTTTGCCATCGACCGCCGTCCAAATTTTGTGGTGATCTTTGCTGACGATGTGAGTTGCAGCGACTTTGGTACTTATGGGCATCCTCATATTCGAACCCCTCACATCGATCGCCTGGCGGCGGAGGGAATTCGATTCGATGCTGCATTCTTGACTTGTAGTTCGTGTAGTCCCAGCCGTTCGAGCATCCTTACCGGGCGCTACCCACACAACACCGGTGCGGCCAAATTGCACATGCCTCTGCCTGCGGACCAGGTGGTCCTGACCGGCTTGCTGAAGCAACACGGCTATTATACCGCTTCCGCGGGCAAATGGCACTTAGGCAAGGCGGCCGAAAAGCACTTCGACCTAATTGTCGGGGGATTGCCCAGCGGTTGTGAGCATTGGGTGGAAGTGTTAAGCGGTCGTCCGCAGGAAAAGCCGTTTTTTCTTTGGCTGGCGGCCTTCGACGCCCATCGAACGTATGAACCCAATACGGTCGATCCGCCGCACGATCCTGGTGACACGGTGGTGCCACCCTTTCTTCCTGATGTCCCCGAGACGCGTGAAGACCTGGCCCTGTACTATGACGAGGTTTCCCGCTTGGACCACTACGTTGGCCAGGTCCTGGGAGCGCTTCGCGAAGCGGGAATTGCCGACAACACGTTTGTGTTGTTCATGGCCGACAATGGACGGCCGTTTCCGCGCTGCAAGACAACTTTGTACGACTCTGGAATCCACACGCCACTGGTCGTGCGCTATCCCAAAGTCGTCACAGCAGGGTCGATCTGCGACAACCTGGTAAGCTCGATCGACATCGCACCGACCATACTTCAACTGGCCGGTGTCGAGGTGCCCTCGAGTATGCAGGGCAGGTCGTTCACGCCACTTCTGTCCGATCCCACGGCGACTCTACGCGATTACGTATTTGCCGAGCACAATTGGCATGACTACCAGTGCCACGAGCGGTCCGTGCGCGATCAGCGATACCTGTACATTCGCAACTCGCTGCCCCACCTGCCAGCCACCCCACCCGCCGATGCCGTGATGAGCCCTACTTATGCTGCCATGCGCCAGCTCTTCTCCGCAGGCAAATTGACCCCGCCACAACAAAGCTGCTTTCTGTCACCGCGCGTCGCGGAGGAGCTGTATGACGTGCAGGAAGACCCACATTGCCTGACAAACTTGGCATCCGCCGCGGACGGCGCAGCTACACTCGAGCGTATGCGTGCGGCGGTGGACGACTGGATCGAGCGTACAAACGATCGCTTTCCCGAATCCCCGACTCCGGACCGCTTTGATCGAAGCACGGGCGAACGTCTTATAATCAGACTAGATATCCATTTCGTAAGTCCCTCGTAACACCTACGTCGTCTGGGGAATTTGGCGAATGGCCGGTGCCGTGCTGCCATACGCCATAAGCTCGAAACGGCTCCGATACGCTAACGAGATCCTTCGCGCTTCGTACTCACTCGCTCGCGCTTCGTGCTTGTATTAGTGCAAGTCGGCCAAACTCGAACCAGTCAACGCAGACGTGTCGGGGCACTAGGATCTGTCCTTTAATGCTCTGTTGCTTCCGAAGCTCGGCAAAAGTTCCCTACTGCGGTAAATTAGGCTATTTACCATAGAACCATTCAATACCAATACGAGCCAGGCGTATTCCGTCAATTGAATTACAAGTAATCAAAGCAATCTTACCGTTTTCTACAAATACTATGCTTGGATAACCATAATCACGATAGACTCCTTCGGGATCACTGGTAATATTCCGATGGTGCTTCCATGTCTTACCTGCATCCTGTGATATGGCTGCTGTAAGGGGGGCTCTTACGTTGCCTAAAGGCAACTTAAGTTGAGCCACTTGTACTACTGGCTGCTCCTTTCCTTTGGCGCGTTCAGGACCTAAAGGATTATGACACCATACAGCCACAAGATCATTTGTTTCAGGGATTCGTGCTATGTCAAGGGGACTGGGTATAGAAGACGGAAGATCTTTAACAAGTTCGGGTTCTGACCAGCTTTCACCGTGATCCTTTGAGTAAGAGCGACAAAGATAACCCTCAAACGTACGGCAAAGCATTACTAAATCGCCGTTCTTCAATTCTGCAATAACCGGTTCTTCTGTACCGCTATTGGGAGGCCCTTTAATATCTACTATATTTTTGCTGGGCCACCATGAGTACCCCCCATCGTCACTGTAAGCAGATAAGCTAACCAATCTTACGTTATTTACCGGTGTTCTAGTGTCAAAGGGTAAAATTATTCTACCTGTAGAAAGCTGTATCAGACTGCCCGGCATTGCGCCACATTTCCCCGCCATAAAGTTTGTTATGCATAAGTGGGGAGTCCACGTTTTCATCTCATCTGAAGAGATACTGACATAGGTGTTCTCATAATAACCTTCTCTAGAAATTTGTGAGACTGTAGTTTTACTGCCTATGTCATAGTGAAAAAGAATGTTCCCATCTTTCAACCTCAAAAAACCAGGAGAGTGGTGAATTATTCCTGTTCCTACATTGGTTCTCATTATAAAAGGTTTACTCCATGTTCTGCCAAGGTCGTATGATGTGCGGCCAGCGATCCCTCCATCAGGATTGTTTAGAAGTAAATTGCTTTCAAAGCCCTCGGATTTAAAGAACGAATACGCAAGCAACAGTGTTCCATTCTTTAATTGCAGAATATTTGCGTGCACTCCCCGATGTGTCTTATTTGCCCGCAGAGGTATTATGACACCCTCGTCAAATAATGTGTCAGGCTCTGCAACAAGATGACCTGGAGCTATAAAGAGAAAGAGTGCCAAGCAAACAATTTTACATTTAGTCTGTGATACCTTCATGTTTTACTCCCATAAACTGACGTTTCCCATTTAACTCTTTGAACCGGGATTTCCCATTTGGATGTACCTGAAACCGCTGCTATCTTCTGTTCAAATCAAATATAGGCGTCACGGACCGGGCCATTTGCATGCCGACGTGTGTTGTGTCCTTGCTGATAACGTGTTTTAAAATTGATGTACGATGGCCTTCCAAGGCCGTCGCGAGAGGAAATCGCCGTGAATCGACGGCCTTGGAAGGCCATCGTACGGGGAGCATGGCATTTTAAAACACGTTCTAGGGCTTGCGGTCGATTTCGTTTTTCCACCAGTCTGGCCCTTCGGCCATGACTTCGCGGTCGTGTTCGATCAGCGCTTGCTTGAGTTGGGTGAATTTCTCGGGATGTTTAGCCGACAGTTCTGTCTGTTCCTGATTGTTGTCTCCAAGGTTATAAAGTTCGAACCGAGTCAGGTCGTGGCTTCCCAGGATTTTCCAGTCCCCGATGCGCATCGCCACGCGGCGCGCGGGAGCGGCCAGATGGTTCCGCCAGTACAAAGGCTCGGTTCGCTCGATCGGATTTTGCTGGAACAACGGCAACATGCTGGCACCGTCGATAGTGCGGTCAACAGGGAGTGGGATGTCCGCGATGTCGCAGATTGTGGTAAAGATGTCCGAACCGATCACGGGCTGGGCACTTTCCGTACCTGGTCGAACATGTCCCGGCCAGCGGATGATGCCGGGCACGCGGATGCCACCTTCCCAGGAGTGGCGCTTGCGACCACGCAGTCCCCCGGTCGATCCGCGCGTGCGTCCCTTCAGGCCGTCACCTTCCGGACCATTGTCAGAAGTAAATATGACAAAGGTGTTGTCACGGTAATTCATCTGGTCAAGTGCCTGCATCAAGGTCCCAAAGGCGTCGTCCAACTGGGTAATGTTGCCGTGGTGTTGGCGAAGGCCTTCGTCTCCGAGCTCCTCGTAGAAACGCATAAATCGTGGCGCTGACTCGATTGGCAAATGAGGTTCATGGGTCCAGACGGTCAGAAAAAATGGTTTTGACCGGTCGCTACGGCCTTCCAGCCAACGAATGGCTTCTTCTACCACCAGCGGGGCGGAGAAGCCAACCAGCTCACCGACTTCCTGACCGTTGCGCACGAAGTTGCGAGGATTCTTGTGGTTAGGTGCCGCGTTGTTTTGCGTGGCGAACCAGTGGTCGTAGCCGTGGTCGCTCGGCTGAGGTTGCACATCACTGTTAAAATGTCCGTTAAGATGCCACTTACCCACATGACATGTGTCGTAGCCCCACTCTTTGAGCAACTGGGCAATTGTGATTTCACTGTCCCGCAAATGGACACCCTTTCCTCCGAAACGCTCTACCTCGGTCACGTCGGGAATCCATCGCCAGACGCCGTTTCGGTAGGGGGTCCGGCCAGTGAGAATGGCGCTGCGCGACGGTGAGCAAACAGAACATGCGGAGTAGCATTGGGTCAATCGCACGCCTTCGCCAGCAAACCGGTCGAGGTTGGGCGACTGAATGACGGGATGACCATAGCAACCCAGGTCGCCCCACCCTTGATCATCGGCAAGAAAAATCACAAAGTTCGTGGGCGTTGCTGCCGCGACAGCTGATGACGTGATCACGGCATGGGACAACAATCCCAGGGTGATATATACTGATAAGGATGCCGTACGCCGGGGAAGATGATAGCTGTCCATTTGCGCCTTCCATTAATTTCCTACATGATCCGCATTGTTACGTCAAATAGGATGATTGCAAGTCTAGGTGTTGGAATCTGCTTGTGGTTAGTGACATTTTCATCGATCGGTCGCTGCGAGATTGAGCGCCGAGCAGATGCACCGAAACCTTTGACTCCGGAAGAAAGCGCGAAACGGTTTCGTTTACCGGAAGACCTGCAAGTCGAGTTGGTAGCTGCTGAACCATTGGTGCAAGATCCGACGGCAATTGCTTTTGATCCACAGGGCCGGATGTTCGTGTGCGAACTGCACGGTTTTAACCTGGGGCTTCACCTGGAGGTTCAGAAACTCAATAAGTCCGGCGTGTTGGATCGCGGGTTGCGCCGTCCGACGATCAGTCCTGAGGTTGAGAAGGAGGCAGAGGAACAGACCTACGGAACGATCAAGTTACTGGTCGACGAGAACGGAGACGGCCGTATGGACCGCGCCGACGTATGGGCCGACCGGTTGCCCCCCTGTTTGGGACTGGTCCCGGCGCGCGGTGGGTTTATCGTCGTCTCCCCGGTTGAGATATTCTTCCTGGCCGACATCGACCAGGACGGCCGCGCGGAAATCCGCGAAACGCTCTTTCGTGGTTTTGGTCGCACGATGCTGGAACGGTCAATCAACAGCCCGTGCTGGGGGCTGGACAATTGGATCTACGTGGCCGGTGGTATCGCAACCGGGCATGTGACGGGACCGAATCTTTCCGCGCCAGTTCGTATTTCTGCCACCGACTTTCGCTTCCGCGCCGATGGCAGCGCGATCGAACCGGTCACCGGAAAGAACATGACTTTTGGCCTGACGTTCAATGACTGGGGCGACCGTTTTTTGAACAACACGCGGTCGCCTGTTATCTATCCGGTTCCGCTGCCCTATCGGTACCTGGCGAGAAATCCGTACATGCAATCTCCTGTGGCGCAGGTTGACGCCGCGGACTACAACCAGGTTTACCCAACCAGTCATCCCCATCCGTGGCGTGTGGCACGCAGTCAAGAAGCCGGCTGGGAAAAGTTGTTTGGAGATTACGAGGTGACCGGGAACGGGTATTTCACTTCCGTAAGCGGACAGATGATATATCGCGCGGCGACGTTGCCGGCTCGGTTTCATGGCAACCACTTCAGCTGTGAACCCGCCCAGAATCTCATCCACCGCTGTATGGTCAAACGTGAGGGGCTGCGTTTCTCGGCTTGCCGCGCGGCCGACGAGGAGCAGTCCGAGTTTCTCACTTCGACCGACCAGTGGTTTCGACCGATCAACCTGGCCACGGGGCCCGACGGCTCCATCTATATCGTCGACATGTATCGTGAAATTATCGACGGCCTGGGCATTCCCCGTTATCTACAGCAACAGTATGGATTGATCGAAGGCAACGACCGGGGACGGATTTGGCGCATCGTGTCCAATGCCGCCAGAGGCGAGAAAAATTGCGAAGCTCTGCAACCACTGCTGCAGACGGTTGGCGTGTCAGCAGAGGCAAGTGAGCCAGCCGATGAAACGGCCCGGCTGGTCGGTTGCCTTTCCCATTCGAGTGCCTGGTGGCGCACGACCGCGCAGCGACTGCTTGTCGAGAAACGGGATGAGATGGCCGTCGAATCATTGGCCAGCTTGGCAAGTAATGGTCAGTCGCCACAGGCCAGGCTTCACGCGCTCTACACCTTAGAAGGGCTCGATGCGCTCGCGCCCGAACTTGTCGAGCAGGCAATCTCGGATTCTAATTCCGCAGTACGCTGGCACGCTTTGCGACTGTGTGAACCGTGGCTCGACCAGCGTCCTGCGACGGTTGCGACTGCCCTGGCACGTGTCAACGATCCTGACATCAAGGTGCGATTGCAATTGGCGATGACACTCGGACAAATTGACGCGCAGAGCGACGGTCCGCAGGTTTTGCTGGCACTGGAGGAACTGGCCCAGCGCGACGGCGAGGATCCGTGGATGCAAGCTGCGATTCTCAGTTCGGTCGTTGACCTGGCCGACACTTTGCTCGCGCGGTTGTTGGGTCCCAACCGTGTTGCCAATTCGAACAGCGGTTTATTACGATCGCTGGCGTCGATTGTCGGTGCCCGCCGGCAAGATGACCAAATCGCTGCCTTGCTGCAGGTGGTGGCGAGCTTGGGCCCGGCGGATCTCTCGGCCACCGGTTTAGCTTGCTTGGAGGGCCTTGCAGAAGGACTCCAGGGAGGGAGGCTTCAGCCACTTGCGGCGCCACTCAGCCAATCCGTGCTGCGCCCTCTGCTGGCAAATGATGACGATGATTTGCGTGACATCTTGGTGCAGATTGCCAGTGCTTTACAGTTTTCAGATTGTGCCGAGCTCCAGGCTGTGTTTGCAGATGCCCGCGCGGCGGCAATCAACGCCGATTGGTCGATCCATGCCCGGCAGCGGGCCATAAGGCTGCTCGCCTATGCCCCATTTGAAATGCTGGCCGAGACGTCCGAGTTACTTATCGACGTGCGCCAGCCACCTGAGATTCAGCTAGCTGCCATCCAGGCACTTTCCGCCACGGATGAATCGTTGGTCGCATCGACCCTGTTGAGGAACTGGAAAGCCTATACACCTTCGGTAAAGGATGCTGTTCTCGATGCGATCTTGGCGCATACCAACCGGCTCGATCGGCTTTTGGTCGCCTTGGAGAAGGGATCCATTTCACCAGGCAGTCTCAGCACGGCTGGTCGCCTGCGATTGCTGGAAAATCCGGACGAGGAAATTCGGCGGCGCGCCGGGTTGCTGCTGTCACCACCAAAAAATGGCAACCGGTTTGAACAGCTGGAAAATTATCGTGCGGCCCTCGAGCACAAACGCGACATAGAGCGAGGCAAAGCCTTGTTTGGAAGAGTCTGTGCTGCTTGCCATCGTTTGGGCGATCAGGGATATCAGGTTGGCCCGGACCTCACCATTGCCAGCAACCGATCTGACGAGGCATTGCTGCTGGATATTCTCGCTCCCAGCGATCAAATCAGCGCGGGTTACCGCAGCTATGTGATTGTGGACAACTCAGGGCGGATCTTTACTGGCGTCTTGACTTCCGAGACAGCGGCCGGTGTTACGCTTAGGCAGCCCAAGGCACCAAACGAGGCGGAGAAAGACAAGCCGTTTCTGGAGCACACCATTTTGCGCAAGGACATTGAAGCCATGAACGCGTCCGACCAATCACTGATGCCGGATAATTTGGAAAAGGAACTTTCTCCGCAGGATGTTGCTGACGTGATTGCTTACGTGCGGCAAACGTTGGCAGCCACGCCCCGAGATACATCTGCGGCGGGGAGTAAGTGATGGTTTTGTCGACCGGGCGAAGCAGAAAAATCGCCTTAAGCGCTCGACGCTTGTATACGCTTACCCTTTCAGTTCGACAGGCCCCTGTCGGCAATGCTTTAATGTAGAGCCGCCGTCCACGCGCAAAACGGTTCCAGTCACGTAATCGGCATCCTCTGAACAAAGGAATGCGGCTGCTTTACCAATATCTTCGGGAAGCCCCAAACGCCCCCACGGCACTTCAGCACCAATCTGCTTGAGCGTTTCCTCGTCGTACATCTGGCGATTTCCGGGTGTCTCGATCCAGCCCGGTTCGATCACGTTGACATTAATGCGATGTACGGCCATTTCCGTGGCGATGGTGCGAGCCATGTGGTTCAGGCCGGCTTTTGCCGCATTGTAAGCAACATTGTTGGCATACGGCATTTCAGCGTGTACGCTCGAGATAAAGACGATTTTTCCGCCCCCGCCACATTCGATCATGTGCTGGGCGATCAGTTGACTCATGTAAAAGCCGCTGGTCAGGGTGCCCTGGAGTACAGCTTCAAAATCCGCTGCATCGTACTTGAGATAGGGTGCCTGAACATTGGTAGCCGGGTTGCTCACAAGGATGTCGATCCGAGGAGCCGTCGCCAGTGCCTTCTGGACAAGCATCTGGCACTCACTCTGAACGAAGGCATTGGCCGCGATCGACGTGCACTTACGCCCCCGAGTCATAATCTCGTCGCTGGTACTTTGCAGGTTTGGGCTTTCATGGTGATCGTTAATGATCAGGTCAGCACCGCAATTGGCCAATGCCAGCGCACAACCCTTTCCAATCCCGTAGCCGGCTCCGGTGACTAAGGCTGTTTTGTTCAAGAGGTTCATGAAAACTTGTTGGTTGATGGGTGTTTGGTTTGGAGAGTCTGGCAAGGTGAGCGCGAACTCATGGTGCTTTTCCAGACGTGCTAATGCCTTTAATTTGGGGTGACCCACCAAGGCTCCAATACAGGGAATTGACATTTTTCTTTGGACCTTTGCCCGGCGAGGCTGGGGGTTACACATTTTTGTGTTAATCAGAGATTTTGCGGTTAGTGATTCTACTCCGTAGACCTCTGTACGCACACCGTATTTTGTATGTGCTCTGTCAACAGCAAGATCGAAGTCCCCGTTACCCCAGAAGACATGTGTCAGGCGTTCGGTCACGACAGTTCGATGTGTGGCTTGCCATTGCTGCAATCCCAGTCGCCGGGCGGGATTCGTTCGGGCCGCATATTTGCGATCGCCGATGATCGTACATTCGGCATCGGCCAGATGCACCCGGATCTGATTGCGCCGACCCGTCTCGGGTGTCAGTTCGATTAACGCACGTGTCGCGATTCGCTTCATCAGCAGGTAATGGGTCGCCGCATGGCGTGTCCGCTCGCTGGGAGGGGTGCTGTAGACCTTGAAGGGGCCGCTCTCATCCAGGTGTGACCTCAGCACGCCGTGGTCAGCCGGTGGACTTCCTTCCACCACTGCCAGGTAGCGTTTTCGGCCTCGTGCAGTTGCTCACCTACCCGCAGGTCTCGACGAGCCTCGGTTGACACGTTCTCCACAGCGGGCCGCAGCTCTCACCTGTGAATATCGCGAGGTATCTCTCATGATCCCAACGCATTCCCGCTATCGGTGCCTGTCCTCAGTTGACAGAACGTGAACATGCGTACAGTATCATCTCGTGCCGCTTTCACGCGGCATCGGTCAAGCTGCGAGAGCCAAAAGAAGCTGGAGGAGGCGGCACAGAAAGCGATTGACGAAAAAAACGGTGCCGAGGCCAATCTGGAAAACAACACTCGCACCATCCAGCGCACCAAAGAAGCCTTGAAAAAAGTCGTCGACACGATCCCCTCCCTGGAAGCGGCCCACAAGCAAGCGGAGGAGCATCACAAGCTAACCCAGGCTCTGCTAGAAACCGTCAAGAAGGAGGCGACCGACACCGAGAAGTCTTACCATGCAATCGCCTTCTCGCCCGACGGCCTGCTCCTGGCCACGGGCGGTGACGATCAGACCGTTCGCACGTGGGAGTCCGAGACCGGAGCAGCCGTCGAAACGTATTCCGGACACGGAGCGGCGATCACCGCCGTGGCTTACAACGCGGACGGCGACGTGTTTTCGGCCACCTCCAACCAGACAGCGATCCTTTGGGACACGAACCCCGCATGGAAGCTCGCTGGCACCATCGGTTCGGTCGACTCGTCTCAGCACCTGATCGATCGTGTTACCTCGCTCGACTTCAGCCCCGATGGCAAGATGCTGGCCACCGGCAGCGGTGAACCGTCGCGTAGCGGCGAGCTGAAGATCTGGAAGGTGGAAGACGGTTCGCTGGTGAAAGAAATCAAGGAGGCTCATAGCGACACGGTCTTCGGCCTGGAGTTCTCGCCTGACGGCCAGCAAATTGCGAGTTGCGCGGCGGACCGTTTCGCCAAAATTTTCGACGTCGAGAGCGGAAAATTGATCCGCGCACTCGAAGGTCACACTCATCATGTCCTTGGCATCACCTGGCATTGTGCCGGACGCTTGCTGGCCACCTGCGGCGCGGACAACGTGATCAAGGTCTGGAACGTCCGTACCGGCGAACAGACGGGCACGATCGGCGGCGTTGGGAAGGAGGTCACGGCCATTCGTTTTGTGGCTGACAGCGATAACGTGGTTGCATCCAGCGGCGACAAGCAAGTGAAAATCAAGAAGAGCAATGACGGCGGAGACGCCGGCGACCTTGGGGGCGCGACCGACTTCATGTATTCGATCGACGTCAGCGCCAACGGCCAACTCGTCGTCGGAGGCGGCCAGGACAGCGTTGTCCGTATCTGGAAGGGAGATGGGAACTCCCTTGTCACTTTCGAGGCTCCCAAGCCCGCAGGCGAGGCAGAGACGATCGGCGCAGAATGACCCACGCCAGGTCGCACGGTGACTGAACTTCAGGGGTTGTTAAAAAATAACTTATGCTTTTGTCCCCTCTCCCCGAGGGAGAGGGTAGGGTGAGTAGGGTGAGGGGTAAAGAAAATGGATAAGTTATTTTTTAACAACGCCTAAGAATAGAGTCGGTTAATGGGTTTGGCGTGATAAATATTCTGAGGCCGACCCTCAAAATCGTACCAGGCGGCGTTGTGCGGGATGCCGAGAGCGTCGTAGATCGTCGCGGCAAGGTTTTCCGGTGTCTGAATGTCGCTGATCGGTTCCGCGCCGATGCGATCGGAGGCGCCGATGACGTTTCCGCCCCGCACACCACCTCCCGCAAACAAGATCGTGTTGACCGGTCCCCAATGGTCGCGTCCGGCATGTTTGTTGATCTTCGGAGTGCGACCGAATTCACCACCCACGATTACCAAGGTTTCATCCAAGAGTCCCGTGGATGCCATGTCGTCCAGCAACGTGGACAAACAAAGGTCCAAGGGTGGGAGAAGGTGATCTTTCAGACTGGCAAAGTTACGGTGGTGCGTATCCCAAGATGAATTCTTACCCAAATTCACCTGGACTAAGTTGACACCGCTATCAATCAAACGTTTCGCCATCAACAGGGAAAGACCGAACTTGTTTGCTCCATACCGCTGCACAATCTTGGAATCCTCGTTCTCCACATTGAAGGCGTTATACACTTTGGGGTCGGTCAATACGGAGACGGCTTGTTGTCGCGTTGCATCAAGTTCCCTGACCGATTCAGATAGAGCGAGCTGCTGGCGCTGAATGTCGTCCAACAAGGAAAGACGGCCATTCAATCTCGGGTGCCCTCCTTCGGGAAGTGTCAAGCTAGGCATATCAAAGACGCGATCGGCGCCATGCTGGAACGGCGTCCCATCAAAACGAAAACAGTCAGGACAAGCGCCGTTGCCCAAGGGACATTTGGCCGCGACATCGATGTGCCAAGCCTCCCACTTTTTTCCCAGACGGCCCGCATATTGCCCAGGCCGTACTTTGTTGACTTCGTTGACGCTGGGTTGCGGCAGGACCGCAGCGGATGGCATCTGTTTTTGCCGATCCCGCAAGGCGTAGGTGACGACCGCTGGTATCGACGGCCATTCGTTGGGACTGGGAACTTCGTTCAAAGAAAACGCGGGCGGAAATTCCAAACGACCCGTCAGCATGATGTGACAAGCCGGCTCATGGGAGCTGATGGGCGCGGAGTGTGATCATCTGGGCCAAGTCGCCGCCGTAGTCGTCCAACAAGTGATTCAACCACAGATAATTCGAGAAACGACCGAAGCGGACGTAGAAACACTCTTCGGGCACGTGCATCGCTCATGCGGTCGGTCGCCCGACCGCAGTTAGGCCTGTGCGTTTCAGGCATGCGGGCGTGAACAGCCGCCCCTTAACGGCCTTTGATCAGAGGTGCCTAAGGGTGGCCGACCCGGGCCAGCCAATTACGTTG
>Ga0310121_10003222_pt1 | contig 14951 bp, 12 predicted proteins | sample CB27_Tmax_986_MG_FD_203504 | JGI IMG/M metagenome (GOLD analysis project Ga0310121, IMG submission 203504) | Marine microbial communities from Western Arctic Ocean, Canada - CB27_Tmax_986 | ecosystem: Environmental > Aquatic > Marine > Oceanic | place: Canada: Western Arctic Ocean | collected...
CTATGTAGTATACAAATGACTATCGAATTCGCTTGCTTTATGCCCATTTACGTTCTGATACTCAGATTGAAAACGACAAAAAAACACTGATAACATAGTATTAACAGCTTGAAACTCCCGGATCCGTTGAAATCTACCCACAGATTCTGGCGAGGAGGCTAACATTAGTATGGGGGGACCTTTGCCAGGTAAATACAGGGTTGTCATCCGCGCGTTTCGTGGTACTGAGAAAATGATTGAAACCGAAGCATATGGAAAGCGTGTACAGGTGGAAGAAACTGAGCAATTCATTCCGGCTCGATTCAACGCCAGGACCGAACTAGAAGTCGACATTCAGCCCGGAAAGAACACACGTGATTTCATATTGAAACGCAAGGGATAGCCCGTATGGTCAAAGAATTCAGCCGATCTCTAAGTGCCATCATAGTGAGGGTTTTTGTCATGCAGCTCGAGTCGTGAGTGCCACTGACTAGCTCTATGTTGCCGCGGCAGATCGACGAACAGGTCGCTGTCGTGGAGAGTGACGTAACTGCTGGAATTCGAGATCTGCTAGTTGGGTGTCACTGAGCGCCCAAAGGCGATGCGACATGATACGACCCTACGCCATTTCAACCGGCTGCGACAATGATGTCACCAAATCCTGCGTCCTATGGTGTCCCTAATGACAGTGTCGCCAACGAAGAGGCGCTTGAATTGCTGCTCAGCGAACCGAGTGATCAGTTGGTGGAAGCGCTGGGACGAATCCAAGGCGACATTCTTGTTCTGGGCGCCGGGGGAAAGATGGGACCAACGCTGGCGCGGATGGCTCGGCGGGCCACGGATGCCGCAAACGTGGATCGCCGTGTGATAGCCGTCAGCCGTTTTTCCGATTCTGCGGTTCGACAGCGCCTGAACGACTGGGGTGTTGATACGCATGCGGGAGATCTATTTGACGCGGCATTTGTCAGGTCGTTGCCGAGTGTTGCCAACGTCCTCTATCTGGTGGGCGTAAAATTTGGAACGGATGGAGCGCAAGCAAGGACCTGGGCGGCCAATGCGTATCTGCCAGGCGCTGTTTGCGAGAAATTTTCGGAGAGTCGCATCGTTGCCCTTTCCACTGGAAATGTTTACGGACTTGTGCCAACGGACGCTCTCGGCTCACGCGAAGGCGATCCGGTCAAACCCGACGGTGAATACGCGATGAGTGCTTTGGGGCGCGAGCGGGTTTTTGAGTTCTTTTGTTGTGAGCGGGATATTCCGCTCGCACTCATTCGCCTCAATTATGCGGTGGAGATGCGCTACGGTGTATTGGTCGATCTGGCACACAGAGTATTCGCAGGTGAATCGATCCCGTTAGAAACCGGATATGTTAACGTCATCTGGCAAGCCGACGCCAACGAGATGATTCTTCGCAGTTTGGAGCATGTTAGCACGCCGCCGTTCGTACTCAATGTAACGGGCCCCGAGAAACTAGCTTGCCGCGAACTTGGCATGAAGCTGGGCGAATTGCTGGGTAGAGACGCGCAGTTCAGCGGCACTGAATCGGGCGATGCATTTCTAAGTGATTCAAGCCGCGCGATCGAGCTGTTTGGTCCGCCACGACAATCTGCCCACGACTTGCTACGTAGGACGGCGGATTGGGTTGCGCGAGGGCTGCCTACTTGGGATAAGCCAACACACTTCGAGGTACGGGATGGCAAGTTTTAATGACGCCGCCGAGGTTCTTCAGCAGGGGTGTGTTATCCCGGCCCATCCGCTGGCTTTGTCTGCTGACCGCAAGCTAGACGAACGGCGGCAACGCGCGCTGAGTCGCTACTATCTCGCCGCCGGTGCGGGCGGTCTGGCCGTTGGAGTCCACACAACTCAGTTTGCGATCCACCACGCGGGAGTTGGGCTTTTGGAACCGGTCCTCTCCATCGCAGCCGAGGAAATGGATCGCTACGAACAGCAGAGCGGTCGGTCGGTTGTACGCGTGGCTGGAATCTGCGGGGATACGGCACACGCTGTCCGCGAAGCCACGATAGCTCGTGAGCTTGGATATCAGGTCGGCCTGGTGAACCTTGGCTCATCCGGCTACCGGTCGGTTCCCGATTTGATAACGCACACCCAGAGGGTCGCAGAGTGCATCGATCTGTTCGGGTTTTTCTTGCAGTCGGCAATTGGCGGAATCGACTTGCCACTGGAGTATTGGCGCAGTTTTTGCGAGATCGCAAACGTACGAGCCATCAAAATCGCCGCGTTCGACAGATACAAAACGCTCTCCGTTGTGCGGGCGGTTGCTGAGAGAAGTCACGTTTCCACTGATAGTGACTGGCTAACCACGACGTCAGTGATCGCTCGAAATGCAGTAGAGGTGCGATTTGCCTCGTAGGAAAATCTGATTGCCGGCCAGTGCCGGCGACGCGTCGACTCTCTCGTCGAGCAGGTTGGTCGCCAGGACCTTGACTTCAGGGCCACGCTCGACAACCAGCGTAGTTCCGTCGCGGCCCGCGAAGTAGATGCGGTCGTCGGCGCCGACGGGCGACGCGTACAGCCCGTTGATTCCAGTCAGCCGACTTCGCTCAATGATCATCTCTCCGGTTTTAGCATCCATGCAGGAGATGATCGCATTGTTCGACTGATTGAAATAGAGTCCGCCTTGGTAAAGAAGTGGCGACGGAACGTAAGGTGTTCCGCGTGATGCTGTCCACTTGATCTTGTCTGTGTCGGTGAGGTCTCCCGTCTCGTTCAGAGGGAGGGCAAACAGCGCCGAACCACGATAGCCGCTCATGCAGAAGACAGCGTCGTCCGTTGCGACGGGTGAGGGAGTGACGTTCGAAACCTGGCCCCCGCATTCCCAGATCAGCGAACCGTCTTCTGCGTTGTAGCTGCGCACGCGATTCTGGCCATTGGTGATGACTTGAGTGACGCCCCCGTGCTGGACAATTAGCGGAGTCGCCCAGGCACTGGATTCGTCACGATCGATTTGCCACAAAGTATCACCGGATCGAGAATCGAGGGCTACGATATACGACTGTCCTTCCTGATCGCGGACAACAAACACGCGGCCGTGGTGAATCACCGGCGATGCGCCTTCGCCGAAGCTAAGGCGGGTGCGAACAGGTCCGAAATTGCGGTCCCAGACGAAATTCCCCTCCAAGTCATAGCAGAACAATCCTGCCGAGCCGAACCAGGCGTACAGTTTCTGTCCGTCGGTTGTCGGTGAGGCGGACGCGAAGCTGTTGTCGCCATGATGCCCTTCCTCCGGAATCTGTTCTGTCGCCACGCGTCGCCACAGCTCATCTCCCGTATTTCGATTGAGACAAAGAACCACGTATTGATGGAACGTATTGGGGTACGTAATCCCAAATGGGCGATCGGGTTGCTTATCGGGCGGAGGTAAGCTGGGGTCAATCCGTCCGGTATCGACAACCGTCAACAAGAAGACTTTTTCTTCCCAAACGATCGGTGTCGAGTTACCATGTCCCGCGACGGCCACCTTCCACGCGACGTTCTTGCCTTCGCTCCACGTCACTGGCGGCTTGGCTGTCAAAGAAACCCCAGTGGCGCTGGGCCCTCGCCATTGGTGCCAATTCCGAGACTTCAGCTCTTGAAAATTATTGGACCAACTAAGATGGGCAGAGCAGAAAGCGATTGACAAGGCAATCGGTACGGTCGACTTTCGCAGCATCGTGGTCTAAACCTCCCTTGTCTGATTAATTCTTTGCTCGCGCCGAATTGCTTAATATACCGAGGGTCAAAGCATTGGAATATTCGCGAGACCGGTTTTGCAGTCTTTTTGATTTTGCGCCCGTGGGTTATGTGACTCTGAACGGCTCCAACCGCATCATGGAAGCCAACCTCACGTTTGTTTACAAGGCTCCTGGGCTCGGAGCGAGGGCAGGTCGCGGGACAGCCGTTCAACATGGAGTCACGGCCATTTGGCGGCAACTCGCCTTCCTTCGTTGCTGCGTCGGGCCGGCAATCGTCTCGACAATTTCTAGCCCAACAACACCCGTGGGCGCTATTGTACGTCCGCGTGCAACGGTATGAAAGCATCAGCCAGGCCTTCGCTGCGGCGGCATGCGCAGTTTTCCTGTTGGTGGCAATGGGATTTTCCCGCTGCCTTGCCGTCTGCCCCAATTTGTTCATAAAATGCGTCCTACGAGCTGTCAGCCCTTCGCCACTACGAGCCGCCACGATGACCTACACGCCGAAATCCGAACTTCAGGCAATTATTGCGCAAATCGCCAGCCCCGACAGTCCAGTTGGCATGGACGCAGTCTACGTCCATGCGTTGATACTGGATAAGCTGACGCGGATCGAGTCGCGTTTGGATGCCCTGGAACGGAATGCGGGCAGCGCCGCTGCGGCGATCGTTCCGAGAAAGCCGAGCCCTGGCGGCAGTGGGTGATCGTTGCGGCAGATTTTCTTGCTTGTCAGCCAACGCAGGTCTACTATGCGCCAATCTCTTGCGAAGCCATTGCGGCGGGTTACCTCGGACTTATCTCAGTATTGCCGCTTTTCGGCGTGTTCGCGATCGCGCTTGGCTGCTATGCACTTGCGGTATTAAAAAAGAATCCCGAATTGTGTGGCCGCGGGAGGGCCATTTTTGGGATCGTCATGGAGATTGTATTTACGACACTTTACGCCGTCCTTTTGCTGGCGGATTTCTAATGTCATTGGTCGACTGCGATCCGGCCCGGCACTGGAATCGCTGCCTCCGGGCTTTCCTAGAAAACGCCGAGGGCGCGCCCAGTTCGGTCGCCCAGTCGACCGAAACCGCTCCCTAAAGAAGCACCCCGGATCATAATTCGTTTCGAGGGTTGTCGGTGCGCTATCGTCATGCAGGCGGTAAGACGAAGCGTGGCGCAAGTGTGGCGCGTCGCGCCAAGCGAACTGCGAAGTAAGAGGAGTCCCTCAAACGCCCGAAATTGATGGTTGCCCCGTATTGTGAGCCAAGCATGTTTCGTGTCGAATGGTATTGTGGACGGCCCCCCTTCGGGCTCATCGTTAAGGTCAAGTGAGCGTTCACGGCGCGTGTCCCCATGTTTGCCAAACGGTCAGCCTACCGACCTGTCATTGAAACCAGAAGAAACGCCGAATCCATGAAAAAAAAAGTAGATAACCAGTTTTTGCCGCTCGTGTTGATGTCTTGCGCGCTGGTTTTCCATTGCCAGGAGAATGCGCGCGGTGCGGAGACTTCGCCGAAACAGGAGATGCTGTTTTGGGATCACACACAGCCGCTTGAAAAGCGTGTGCACGACTTGGTGTCGCGGCTAACCCTAACAGAGAAGATTCATCACCTAGGGCCAAATTCAGCTGCCATCGAACGTTTGGAGATCGAGCCGTATGTGCACTGGAATCATGCGACGCATGGGGTCGCCGCCTGCCTCCTTTATCCTGACACGGATTCGACGGTCTATCCGTCGCCGATCAACCAGGCGGCGACCTGGAACCCGGGATTAATTCAGCAGATGGCTGCCGCCATCTCGGAAGAGGCGAGGGCCAAGTTTCACCGCGAGGAGAAACTGATCGGCGGGGTTACCTTCTGGAGCCCGACGGTGAATATGGCCCGCGATCCAAGGTGGGGACGCACGTGCGAGGCCTATGGCGAGGACCCGCATTTGGCTTCCGCAATGGCGGTCGCGTTCTCGCGGGGTTTGCAGGGAGACGACCCTAAATATCTCAAAACTATTGCCACTCCAAAACATTTCGTCGCCAATAACGATGAGCGCATTCGAGAGCGCGGCAACGCGGATGTTCCCGAGAGGTCTCTACGGGAGTACTTTATGCGGCCCTACCGAGCCGCCATTCAGGAGGCAAAAGCGTATTCCATAATGATGGCGTACAACAAGCTGAACGGTGTGCCGTGCGTGGCAAACGATTGGCTGATTGGCGATGTCTTGCGTGGCGAATGGGGCTTTGAAGGTTTCGTTGTTTCCGACGCGGGATGTATTGGCAATATGTATGCCAAGATGCATTACGTCGATACTCCTGAGGACGCGGCGGCTTTGGGCCTACATGCCGGCTGCGATGTCAGTATTGCCGGTGGCTATGGTCCGCTGGGAAAAGCGTTGGAGAGAGGCCTGGTGACCGAACAAGATATTGATGTTTCTGTCCGGCGAATGTTCAAGTCAAGGTTCCTGCTGGGGGAGTTCGATCCGCCGGAGATGGTTTCCTATACGCAAATTTCGCAGGACGTTATCGCTTGTGAAGAACACCGGGAAATTAGCCGCCAGATTGCGAGAGAATCGATTGTTCTCTTGAAAAACGAGAACAAACTGCTGCCATTGAGCCGCAAGGTAGAAACGGTGGCCGTCCTAGGCCCGAACCATAAGACATTTGAGTGGGGCACTTACAACGGAAAATCGGTAGATCCGGAAACAGCGTTGCAGGGAATTCAGGACAAACTTGGGCCGCGCGCAAAGATTGTGACGGCAAATGGCTGCACGATTCCAGGGAGTCCAAGACCGAACCATCACGGGGCCGAAGCAGCGGAGCCTGTCTCTGCGGATTACATTACTGCGGCCGACGGCAGCAAGGGCTGGAAGGCTGAATACTTTAACAATGCCCAGTTGGATGGGCCTGCTGCGCTTCAGCGCACAGACGCGGCGATCGCATTTGACTGGGGGGCTGAGAGTCCTGCTCCCGGCGTGAATAAAGACAATTTTTCAGTGCGATGGACGGGAACTCTGAGACCGTCCGTATCGAGGTCCTACAAATTAATGATTCGCGCGGACGACGGTGTACGTGTCACCCTGGATGGTAAGACGTTGTTTGATCATCTTCAGGGCGGGTTGGAATCGTCCACTGGCTTGCACCTTGACGAGGGAAGTGCGTATGAAGTCTGCGTGGAGTACGTGGAAGTTGGCGGCGATGCCAAGGCGAATTTTTCCTGGGATTTTATCGCCCCGGAGAAAGCGGAAGCGAAGAGGAAGAAACTCGAAACCGCGGAAACGGCGGAAATAGAAGCTGCCGTTGCGCTAGCCGAAGCGGCCGAAATTGCGATTGTGATCGTCGGTACATCCGCTTACGTAGAAAGTGAGGGGTACGACCGGGTAGAAATCGGATTGCCAGGGCGGCAACAAGAATTGATTCGACGGGTCTGTGCGGTGAACCCCCGGACCGTGGTCGTGTTGATCAATGGAAGTTCGCTGGCGCTGCCTTGGGTAAAGGAAAACGCTCCGGCGGTGGTTGAGGCATTCTTTAGCGGGCCCGACGTTGGTACCGCTTTGGCGGATGTCTTATTTGGAGATTACAACCCATCTGGCCGCCTTCCCATGACTTTTTATCAGTCGATGGATCAGCTGCCGCCGATGGAAGATTACGATGTGATTTCGGGGGAGAGAACCTATCTGTATTTTCCGGGGCCTGTCTGCTTTCCATTCGGATATGGTCTGAGTTATACTAAGTTTCAATACAGCGATCTTCAGTTGTCGGCCAGGCAGATTGCCCGCAGTGGAGAGTTGACGGTAGGACTTGACGTTGAAAACGTCGGCGGGCGCGCCGGGTCGGAGGTCGTGCAGCTTTATGTCAACGACGTGCAAGCAAGCGTAAAGAGACCTCTCAAGGAGTTGATGGCATTTGACAAGATCACATTAAACCCGGGCGAGAAAAAACGAGTACGATTCAATGTCCGGGCCAAGGATCTGGCTTTTTGGGATGTCGGCGCGAAGCAGTGGACCGTAGAGCCGGGTACGTTTCAACTCATGGCAGGCGCTTCGTCTGCTGATATCCGATTGAAGCAGAAGTTCTCCGTAAAATAAAAGGGGAATAAAAGGGGACGGGGGTCTTTTCCCCCATGAGAGATAGCAGGTCTTAGATTGCCAGGATGCCACCAACAAAAAGACCCCCGTCCCCTTTGTTTTAACGGAAACGAAGCAATGGTGACACTTCGCGCGCTGTCCATTGCTATGATGCATGCAAATGATCTAATTCGGTCGCCGATGAGTATTGAAATGATTAGGCTCGGTGGTGTGGCACAAGCGCTTGCTGCCGTGATCGGGGCGATTTCGTTGATTTCCGGAGCGTCAGTTTCTGTGGGTGCGGCGGAATCACCGGGCGATGTCAACGTCAACGTTGGCTTCAACCGTGATATCAAGCCGATCTTGTCGGACAAGTGTTTCCGTTGCCATGGTCCCGATGTGGCCGCGCGAGAATCGGACTTGCGGCTCGACTTGAGCGAAGTCGCTACACAAAAACGCGACTCGGGAAATTGGGCCGTCGTTCCCGGCGATCCCGAGGCCAGCGAACTCGTCCATCGCGTGGCCAGCCGCGACCCCGATGTGGTCATGCCTCCGCCGTGGGCGAAGCTTCCGGCGGTGACGGACGAGGAGGCGCAGTTACTCCGCCGATGGATCGAACAAGGCGCGCGGTGGGAGCCGCATTGGTCATTGATCCCGCCGTCGGCACCTGCGCTTCCGAAAGTCTCCCTTGACGAGTGGACTCGAGGGCCAATTGATCGATTCATCTTGGCGCGACTGGACGAGGCAGGAGTTCGTCCGTCGGCGGAGGCCAGGCGTGAAACACTGATTCGCCGCGTCTCGTTTGATCTGACGGGACTGCCACCTACGCCGAAGGAAGTCGATGCGTTTCTCAGCGATGCCTCGCCTACCGCGTATGAATCGCTCGTGGATCGTCTGCTGGCAAGTCCCCGCTATGGCGAGAATTTGGCGGTTTCTTGGCTCGACCTGGCTCGCTATGCGGACACGTACGGGTACCAGGTCGATCGAGATCGCCGGGTCTGGCCCTGGCGGGACTGGGTGATTGAAGCCTTCAATAAGAATGTGCCGTACGACCAATTCGTGACCTACCAGTTGGCCGGCGATCTGCTGCCCGAGCCGAGCAACGAGCAAATCCTGGCAACGGCTTTCAATCGCCTCCATCCGCAAAAGGCTGAAGGGGGGAGTACCGAAGCGGAATTCCGCGCCGAGTACGTTGCTGACCGCGTCAATACGTTCAGCGCCTCGATGCTCGGCCTGACGCTCGAATGCGCGCGCTGCCACGACCACAAGTACGATCCCATCTCCCAGCGTGAGTACTATCAGCTGGCTGCATTCTTCGACAAGATCGACGAGTTTGGGTTGTATTCGTACTTCACGCCGGCAACTCCGACGCCCGCGCTGCTGATGCCGACCGACGCCGAGAAGGGTGAAATCGAAAAGAACAAGCGGCAGATTGCCCTCGTCGAAGAACAGTTGGCGCAGCGGTCGGGCGACGCGCAGCCGACCGCACAGGACTGGCTGGCAGCGCGGTCCAATGAGCCGCTGATCCCGGATTTGGTCGCTCATTTTACCTTCGACGACCTGGTCGACGGCAAACTCGCCGCGACGACCGAGCAGACCGAGAGCGCGACCAGCAGCGCGGCGAACAAAATCGCACCGGGAAAGATCGGAGGCGCCTTGCAACTCACGGGCGACGACGAGGTTAAAACGGGCGTTGGCAACTTTACTCGCAATCAGCCGTTCTCAATTGGCTTATGGCTTAAGGCGCCTGTCGTCGAGGAGCGGGCGGTCATCTTTCGCCGCTCCGCAGCCTGGACGGATGCAGGAAGCCGCGGCTATCAACTCCTCATTGAGCAAGGCAAACTGAGCGCTTCGCTAATTCATTTCTGGCCGGGCAACGCCTGCCGGATCCGCACCGACCAGCCGCTTAAAACTAACCGGTGGCAACACGTGACCGTGACTTACGACGGTTCGAGCCGTGCCGCCGGGCTAGAAATTTTTGTCAACGGAAAATTGCAAACGTGTGACGTCGTCCGCGATGAGCTGTCAAAGAACATCACCGGCGGTGGAGAGGACCACCTTGCGCTGGGGGCGCGGTTTCGTGACCGCGGTTTCCGCGGCGGGCTGATAGACGATCTGCGTGTTTTTAATCGCCGACTCTCGGCAATCGAAGTGGCCGAACTTGTCGACGGCCATAGCCTGGTGGACCTGCTGGCGAAGTCCCCGGCGCATTTCTCTGACGCCGAGCGCCGGGCGGCACGCGACTACCTCCTGGTCACAACCGACGAGGACCATCGCCGGCGGCTCAAAGATTTACGCGAACTGCGCGACGCGCGGAGCGCCCTGGTCGACGAGATCCCCGAAATCATGGTCATGCAGGAGATGCAGCATCCGCGACAAACCCATCTCCTGAAGCGCGGATCGTACAGCGCCCCCGGTGAACCGGTTGTGGCGCAGACGCCCCTTGCCGTGGGTCGGCTGGAACTGAATCGGCCCCAAAATCGTCTTGACCTCGCCCGCTGGCTGACCGCGCCCGAGCATCCGCTTACAGCACGGGTGGCGGTGAATCGGTTTTGGCAGAACTGTTTTGGGCACGGCCTGGTTCGCACCCCTGAAGATTTCGGTAGCCAAGGCGAGCCCCCGACGCACCCACTGCTGTTGGATTGGCTTGCCAAAGACTTTGTGGACCACCAGTGGGACGTCAAACGGTTGCTGAAGCAAATCGTGACCTCGGCCGCCTATCGGCAGCAATCAACGGCGCCCGAGTCGGAGATTGCCCGCGATCCAGAGAATCGTCAGCTGGCGCGGGGTCCCCGTCATCGTTTGCCGGCCGAGGCGATACGCGACAACAGTCTCTACGTGAGCGGGTTGTTGGTCGAGCAGATTGGCGGTCCGCCCGTGCTGCCTTACGAAGTTTCTGTTTCTTTCAAGCCGCGCGATCCAGAATCCGGTGCCGGCCTGTACCGCCGCAGCATCTATACGCATTGGCAGCAGACCGGACCCGCCCCCGTGATGCGGGCGTTTGACGCGCCACAGCGGAACGTGTGCACCGTGCGACGTGAACGAACATCGACACCCCTACAGGCACTGGTGCTCTTGAACGATCCGCAAACGTCCGAAGCGGCTCGGGTCTTTGCGGAAAAGATGATCCGTGAGAATGGCGACGACACGCAGGCGATGGTACGGCAGATGTTCCGTTGGCTCACCAGTCGGTCTCCAAGCGCGGAGGAAGCGGGGATTCTCACCGCACTCTATCGGGAACAATACGAGCATTTCAGCGGCGCCGAGGATAGCGCCAAGCTTTACGTTGGCATTGGCGAGTCGGCTCGCGACGAGTCGATCGCGGCCCCCCGACTGGCCGCCGCGACGCTGGTAGCCGTCGCCCTGCTGAACTATGATGAGTGTGTCACCCAATGGTAACACACCTTGTGCCGCAGCGCAATCCGTCCAAGGTAACGCGTCGCCCCCAATTCTGAACCCCAATCCTAATCCTCACCTTAATCTGAATCTGAGATTAACAGAGTGAAAGTGTCTCCCTGGATCCTTGCGGGAGTAGTTTGATGAACACTCGCTGTACAGGCTGGGAAGCGCCCTGCGGCATGACTCGCCGTCAATCGCTCGCGCGCATTGGCATGGGACTGGGCGGGATCGCGCTGGCCGATATGATCGCTCCCCGTGCCGCGGTGGCCGCAGGCGATCTGCTGGGCGGAGCGCATTTTCCGCCGCGAGCGAAGCGGGTCATTTATCTATTTCAAAGCGGCGCTCCATCGCAGCTTGATTTGTTCGATTACAAGCCGCAGCTTATCAAGCAGCATGGCCAGCAGCTACCCGATAGCGTGCGCCTCGGCCAACGGTTGACGGGGATGAGCGGCAACCAATCCAGTCTGCCGTTGGTCGGTACCCCTTATAAGTTTGCCCAACATGGGGAGAGCGGGACGTGGCTCAGCGAACTGCTCCCACACACTGCCGAAATCGCCGATCAGTTGTGCGTGGTGCGATCGATGACCACCGAGGCGATCAACCATGGCCCGGGCGTCACGTTTTTTCAGACCGGTTCTCAATTTCCGGGCCGACCCAGCTTTGGCGCCTGGCTGCAATACGGACTGGGCAACCTCAGCGACGATTTACCTTCCTTCGTGGTGCTGATTACCAAGGGAAAAGGCGGGCAGCCGTTGTTGTCCCGGTTTTGGGGCAACGGCTTTTTGCCGACAGAGCATCAAGGCGTGCGCTTTCGATCGGGCGGCGACCCCATCTTGTATCTCGGCAACCCCCCAGGGATCGACGCCGACAGCCGCCGCCAATTGCTCACCCGGCTGCGGCAACTTCATGAGCTCGAGTTGCAGCGCACCTCACATCCCGAGATCGAAGCCCGCATCGCTCAATATGAGCTCGGTTTCCGCATGCAGACTTCGATACCGGAAGTCACCGATTTATCGCAGGAGCCCGACTATGTGTTTGATGCGTATGGCGAGGACTCGCGGACCCCGGGGACGTTTGCCGCGAATTGTTTACTAGCGCGGCGGCTTGTGGAACGGGGAGTTCGCTTCGTCCAGCTCTACCATCAAGAGTGGGACCATCACAGCGGCCTGCCGTCGGGCCTTCCGACTCAGTGCCGCGAAACGGACCGTGCGTCGGCGGCGCTGGTGACCGACCTACAGCAGCGAGGCATGTTGGACGATACGTTGGTCATCTGGGGAGGCGAGTTTGGTCGCACAAACTACTGCCAAGGCAAGTTGACGGCCGACGATTTCGGTCGCGATCACCACCCCCGCTGCTTCTCGGTGTGGATGGCCGGCGGCGGCGTCAAACCGGGGCTCACCTACGGCGAAACGGACGAACTTGGTTACAACGTCGCCTCGGGCGGCGTCCACGTGCACGACTTTCACGCCACCCTGCTCTACCTGCTGGGAATTGACCACCAGCGACTCACCTACAAGCATCAGGGGCGACGCTACCGCCTTACCGACGTGCACGGAGAGGTCGTGCACGACATGCTGGCCTAGCCGCATTGCCAGGCAATGCAAGGGACGCCGCAGAAGGACAACGAAAGCGGGACAACAAAAGACGACAACAAAAGACGACAACAGGGGACGACAACAGGGGACGACAATAAAAGACCCCCGTCCCAATACTGTTCGGCCCGCCGGTAATTTTACCACGTGCCAAGCGGTTTCCTGTCAGTGCGCCTTATTTGAATAACTGTGCCATCGTTTTGGCCGTTCTTTCAGGCCGGCCGGGTGTGTGAGGGATCATCTCCGCCGTGACATAGCCGTCGTAGCCAATCTCTGCCAGCGCGTTTTTGACCGCGTCGAAGTCGACGTCGCCTTCGGTGAGGTCGACAAAGCCGTCGATCGTGCCAATCGACAACTTGAAGTCTTTGATATGCACTCGTTTGATCCGCGTGCCGAGCAGGTGGATCCACTGCTCGGGATAACCGGTCAGCAGGACATTGCCCACGTCAAAATAGGCACCGACCCATGGAGAATCAAAGCTGTCGATAAAGTCGCGAAATTCCAGGGGGCTCAAGAGGAACTTGTTCCAGACATTCTCCAACGCCAAGTGGACGCCCGTTTCCTCGGCCACCGGCAGAATCTGGCCGACCGCCTCTTGCGCTCGTTCGTAGCAAACATCGTAGGGAACAACCTCACCCTCCGGCAGGAAAAACACGTCAACGGCGCCCGGAATGAATAGATAGGCGTCAACCCCCAACCATCGGGCCACCTGCAAGGCCTTCTTGGTAAATTCGACGATACGCTTTCGCACCTCCGGGTCGCTGGCGGAGGGGGCAGACGTCCAACTTTCGCCGCTGGCCAGGGCCACCAGGTCCATGCCGATTTCATCAGCCCTGTCGCGAATGGCCTCGCACTCGGCCCGACTGGTTTTTTCGGTCAGTACGCCTTGGCCCGCAATGCATAACTCGATCGCCTCATATCCCATGGCTTTCGCGTCCTCGATCGCTTCCACCACCGGCTTTTCCCCTTCCAGCCCGCCCTCAAGCATCCAGTAGTTTGCGGCAATTTTCATCGGTCTCGAACCTCATTTATGGTTTCGACGCCTCGTGCAACACCTCGAGAACCGGTTTCAACACCTGGCCTTCGCACGAAATTCTCAGGGAACGCGACGCCGCTCGGGAGTTTTTCAACGGATCCTAGAGACTCAACGTACCAACAACTTGATCGGTACACTAGAACCCATTTGACGGGCTAGATAGTCAACCATCGGTCTCGAGCTACGACCTGCCATCGCTGGGTGACGCGTTGATCCTCCACAATGAACACCTCTTTGTGCAAGGCTGTGGTGGGACAGATGTGCGTGGGAATGGCCATCAATTCGTCGCCGGGTTGAAAGCGCTGGGCTTCAGCCGTTTGCAAAACCAGATGTTCCTCGTTGTGAAGAACCTGTTTCGCATCCGGAAGATCCGGAAATACCATGCGGCTGCCCATTGGAGGATCGCTGGCGACCGCCTTCGTCCCGACGTCAACGGTGATTCGATCGGACGTGGGGCGGCTGATCACACGCGTGAGAATCACGGTGGCTGGAGGAAAATCCAAATCGGGAAACGCCTCGCTGTAGCCATGGTCGTTCAGGACGCATGTGCCGGGACTCAATTCAACGGTTGGGTCGTCTATTGCTGCGTAGACTGGAAATGACACGGTACCCCCCGCCAGAATGCGCGGCACCGAGAACCCAGCGGCCACAAGCTCATCACGAAATGCGATGACGCGATTCCATTGTTGATGCACGGCTTCGCAGCGATCGTCAAAAAGCGTCTGATGGTTTTGGCCGTCGTAGACGTGGAATCCGCCTGGCTGGAGTCCGTCGGAACGATCTATCTGTTCGTACAACGCACGCGCTGCGGGTCCAACTTCCACACCAGTGCGATGTTGCCCGGTATCGATATCCAGCAATACTTGCACGGATTGATTCGCGACGGACATGGCTTCCGACAATTCGTCAATGGGCCCAGTATGGTCGGCGCAGACACTGAACACGACGTCGGGAAATCTTTCAGCAAACCGTACCGCCCGTAGAATGTTGGGTCCGACCAACGAATAGGCGAGACAAACATCCCGAGCCCCGGCGTTCGCTACCATCTCGGCTTCGGCAAACGTCGCTGCTTTGACCTTCGTGATACCGCGCTCAAGAAAAGCATGAACGACCTCACTCATTTTGCAAGTTTTGCAATGCGGACGCAGCCGGGATGGATCCCCGGCAATCTTAATCATGCCATCGAGATTGTGCTCCATCAGCCCGCGGAATAGTACC
>Ga0310121_10003223_pt1 | contig 14950 bp, 10 predicted proteins | sample CB27_Tmax_986_MG_FD_203504 | JGI IMG/M metagenome (GOLD analysis project Ga0310121, IMG submission 203504) | Marine microbial communities from Western Arctic Ocean, Canada - CB27_Tmax_986 | ecosystem: Environmental > Aquatic > Marine > Oceanic | place: Canada: Western Arctic Ocean | collected...
CCTGCGCTCCGCTCGGGTGAGGTAGAAGTCATCTAGGGACAACGTTGCGACGGACCAACCGCATCCTCTCTCTAAGCTTACGCGCAGAAAGTCTGCTAGCGTGGATTTCCCTGTGCCCTGCGCTCCGCTAATTCCCACGATTTCCGTGCGAGGCTTTTTTATCCCTCGTATCCAGCGGGCGAGGGGCAGATAGTGATCCTCAATGACCGCTCGAAATTCATTCGGTAAACGGTGAGTTTCCAGAAATGCGTCGAGCTCAGACGCCGTCGGGCCTTTCATCTTGCGTGATACTACCTGAAGTTCCCCTCCGATCGAGACCGCGCTGTGGTAGACGGAAGCTATTGAGCCTCAGGGCGATCTGACGATGAAATAATCGTATAGAATTCCCTATCGGTTGCGTTGCTGTTGGGGGTATAGCCATGGGGCTTGAATCTTTAACTCGGATCTTGTTACTTGCCACTGGCCTGACGGCCACTTCGATTTGGGCGCACCATTCCGTCGCCGGCGTGTTCGATGCCGAGCAACCATTCGAGATCACGGGCGTAGTCACGGACGTGGAGTGGATTAACCCCCATATCTATATGCATTTGGATGTCACAGACGAAGCGGGCAACGTGACGACTTGGCGGCTGGAGACTCTTCCCACGGCGTTCATGCGCAAGGCTCGAATCAGCCAGGAGATGCTGATGGGGTACGGACAGCTAGTGAGGGTGACCGGGATCGCGGCCCACAAGGATCCTAGCCTCGGCTGGGTACACCGCATTACCTACGCGGACGGTCACTACTACCAGCTCTCGGATAGCTAACTCCGCATTGCTGCATTGCCCAAGCCTGAAGGGTAATCAAGTGCGGGATGCATCGAAGATCGATTGAATCGATGCGTCCATCATACTGTTAAATGCCTCTTCGCCTTGCTGTGCCGTCAATCCCTCCGTCAGCGCTCTAGAGAAGCTGGCGATCATGCCGTTGTTAGCTGCAAGTCTCCGATTGGCCTCCTCGCGCGAGTAGCCACCGGATAGGGCGACGACTCTGAGCATGTTCGGATGATCCTGGCAGGCGTGATAGAAATTGCTCTCCTCCGGTAGTGTCAGCTTGAACATCACCATCTCATCGACGCCCAGTTTGTCGAGATGCGCTAGCAGCTGCTCCCTCAGCAGGGCCTCTGCCTTAGCCTTGTCCGGAGCGTTGATGTCGATCTCGGGTTCGATGATAGGTGTCAACCCGGCAGCGACGATTTGTCTTCCGATGTCAAACTGCTGCGCGACGATTTTTTGGATGCCGACGGCGTCGGCTGACTTTATTACCGAGCGCATTTTCGTACCGAAGACATTTTGCGCCTTTGCCTTTTCTAGCAGCTCGGAGAGATTTGGGTTCGGCTTCATCACCTGCACACCGTCAGATTCATCGGCCAGGCCCTTGTCCACCTTCAAGAACGGTGCTACGTTTTTTTTCTCCCACAGGTAACGAGCCGTTTCCTCCCCCTCGATTTTTCGGTCGAGTGTGTTTTCGAAGAGGATGGCGCCGAGGATTCGGGACCCATCAAATGCTGGGCTCGTGATGATGCGGGTCCTCATCTCGTGGACGACAGAGAACATTTCCTCATCGTTGCTGTAGGCATCGCCCTCGATACCATAAAGCCGCAGAGCCTTAGGTGTGCTTCCGCCGCTCTGATCCAGTGCCGCTATGAAGCCGTCAGCAGAGCAGACTTTGTTCAGTTGATCTTCATAATTAAACATAAGGATTTATCTGCCCCTTAAATACTGGGTCAACTCACCGGTCTCAGGATTGAGGCGAATGATAGCGGACTCGGGCTAGGCGCGCAGACTGTTCCGCCCGGAAGTCGGTTTCTAAAAGATTCGTTAAACCAGCTTAGAACGAGTCTAAATACCGAATCCGCGAATGTCCGCTTTTTCCCGAAAGTTGTTTTTCGGAGACCGATGGGCCGGGCTGGCGCTTGGCGTGCTGCGGCCTCTCGTCCATGAACCTGGAAAATGAAGAATCGTTCAGATTAGAGGTTTGCCTGCCTAGTCTCCAACTTCTGATGCGATAATTCGGGCCTGCCGCGGATCCGCGGTGCTCGGGGAGGGTCGCGCGTGATTCATCGCGGAGTCGTCTGTGTTTTTCTGCTGACGGGAGTCAGCGCCACTGCGCTGGCGCAGCCGGCAGGCGGCATAGAAAAGTCCGTGCAGATCGGTCGTACCGACACCGCACCGGTCATTGACGGCGTGTTGGATGAAGAAGTCTGGACCAGGGCTGGGAGTCTGGAAGACTTTCACGAGATCCAACCGATCGAGTACGACCCCGCCGCCGAGCTAACCCAGGTTTTCCTGCTCCACGATGACGAGAACCTCTACATTGGGGCCAAGCTCATGGACAGCCGACCCGATGAGATCGTCTCGCAAATCTTGAGGCAAGGGTCAGATGTGAGGGGTGACGATTACTTTAGCGTGATCCTAGATCCGTTTCTTGATCGACGGAACGGATACTTGTTTCGGCTGAATCCGAACGGCGTGCGAGAGGAGGCGCTCTACAAGAACACAACCCAGACGAATTTCGATTGGGTTGGTATCTGGCAGGCGAGTGCGAGTGTTCAGGAAGATGGTTGGGTCGCTGAGATGGTCATCCCCTTCAAGACCTTATCGTTCGATCCCGAGAACGACACCTGGGGAATCAACTTCACTCGAGAAATCGCACGAACCCACGAACGAATGGGCTGGGTGTCTCGAACGCGGTCGCAGAATCCCAGCGTGGCCGGTACCGTGGTGGGACTCGAGGGCCACCAGCAGGGAATGGGTCTCGATGTCGTTCCGTCTCTCTCCGTAACCGAGTCGAAGGACTTCGATGTCGACGGTAACTTGACCGACACGGAGCCCTCCCTCGACGTCTTCTACAAGTTTACGCCTGCGATGACCGGCGTCCTCACGCTCAATACCGACTTCTCCGCCACGGAAGTCGATGATCGTCAGGTAAATCTCACGCGTTTCAGCCTCTTTTTTCCAGAAAAACGGGATTTCTTTCTACAGGACGCCGATATCTTCGAATTCGGAGCTCTTTCGAGTCGTGGTTTCGGCGGGTTCGGTACCGCTGATGAAAACGGCCGGCCATTCTTCTCGCGCAAGATCGGTCTCGGTGCTTCTCGGACACCGGTCGATATAAACGCTGGCGCGAAGCTAACGGGTCGGGTGGGGCGTTGGAATCTTGGTGTTCTTGACATCGAGCAGGAGGCGCTTGGAGACATCGATGCCACCAACCTTTTTGTCGGACGCGTGTCCGCGAACGTGCTCGAGGAGTCCAACGTGGGTTTCATCGTCACGGATGGCGACCCTCAGTCCAACCTGGACAACACGCTGATGGGCGTCGACTTTCGCTATCTAAATACCCGCCTACCCAACGGTCGCTCCGCGGAAGGTGACGTCTGGTATCAGAATACCGACACGCCCGGGCTGGTCGGAGACGATGAAGCGTTCGGACTGGGCCTTCGTATCCGCAGCCCGGACAAGTTCAGTGGTGACTTCAAATACGTGAAGATGGGGGATGACTTCAATCCCGCACTCGGTTTCGCTAACCGGGTCGGGATTCGCGAGTTCAGGGGAAACCTAAACTATACCTACCGTCCTCGGGGAAAGTGGTATCGCGCCATTTTCGGTGGCCCCACCTTTCAGCGGAGTGAACGCCTGCTGGATGGGAGCCTCCAGAGCGAATCCGTCAGGTTCCGCATAATGGGCTTCAACAACAACGGTGATCGAGCTTCTTTTCGCTGCCAACGTGAGAAAGAAGGGCTGATCACTCCCTTTACCATTTATAGCGCTCGAGATCCCGAGGCTGACGTGGTGATCCAACCGGATCTATATGAGTTCGATAGCTGCCGTATCGACGGTGACACTGGTGGCCACCGAAAATTCTCCGGCCGCCTGTCTTACGAAACTGGAGATTTCTACGACGGTGAGCGGAGATCTTACGGGCCCGGTTTTATCTGGCGCCCTTCCGAGCATTTTGCTTTCGATATCACGTACCGGGTGGACGATGTCGATCTCCCAGAGGGCTCATTCACTACTCGTCTTACCAGACTGCGGACCGACTTTGTCTTTTCGTCCACCCTATCCTGGGTAAATCTCATTCAGTGGGATAACGATTCGGACGTGCTCGGCATAAATAGCCGCTTGCACTGGATTCCCCAGGCCGGCCGGGAGGTCTATCTGGTGTTGAATCACAACTTGGAAGATCTCGATGGGAACAGGGAATTCCATTCCATGGGCGCCGATCTCACCGCAAAAGTGAATTACACGTTCCGTTTTTAGGCGTCCGTGCCTTGCACGGCTCGTTTTGTGTGTTCGAGAGGGGGGGCTTCACCGGCCGTGGCCGATTTGGACTGCGCCCTGAACGATGGCTTTTGGCCGGAAGCGGTCATTCAATTTCCTCACTATTCGCATACCACTTTTCCCCGTTTGAAATGGCGCTCGTAGTGGACGTCTCTGGTTGTCGGAGTAGAATCTTCCCTATAGGAAACCCGCTTAGGTCGGGGGGGCAATTCATGACACCGATATTAGGGTGGTCCAGAAGACTAAGTAGGCGTGGGTGGGCAGCGTGGACACTTTTCGGGCTGCTGATCGCCTCTGGCCAAATCTCCGCACATCACGGCACTCGGGTCTCATATGATTGGACGAACCCTACCCGGATAACGGGAACCGTCACAGAGTTCGTCTGGAGGAATCCGCATGCCCGCTTGTTCTTCGACGTCATAGACGAGGAGGGTAACGTCGTCAACTGGGGTGGAGAAATGAGCAGCCCCATGGTCCTGGTGCGGTCCGGGTGGAACCGAACGACGCTGGAGCCTGGAGATGAGCTTACGTTTACCATCTACCCCTCGCGGGCGGGCACCAACATTGGCGAAATGAGTCGGACCGAGCCGATCATCGTCAATGGTGTGCAACTACCAAGCCGTGGTTCGACCGGGTTGGTCGAGCCTGCTCCTGGGCCGCAAGAAGGCGAGTATGATTCGCGCGATCTATCGGGGGTTTGGGCCAGCACTGAGGGGCCGCGACGCTCGGTCACGGGCGAGGAGCCGGCATCGATGACGCCACAGGGCCGGGCAAAATACGACTCACAGCTGCCTTCCTATGGGCCGCGAGCCATTCCTCCGGCGCTTGGGAACGATCCATGGGGGGAGTGCAATCCGGCTGGCGTCACACGAATGCTCCTGGGTATTAGACCCATTGAAGTTTTTCACGTCTCTAACCGAGTCATCCAGCTTTTCGAAGGCGGGCGAACGTGGCGCGATATTTGGGTGGATGGTCGCGAGCTACCTGTGGACCAGGATCCGCGTTGGCTCGGGTACTCGGTGGGCCGGTGGGAGGGGGATACGTTCGTTGTCGAAACTACGGGTTTCGATGACAGAACCTGGCTGGACTCCTACGCTAATCCGCACAGCGATGCCCTGCGCCTCGAAGAACGGTGGCAGCGTACTGGTTATAGCACGCTGCAACTAGACATGGTGATTCGCGACCCGAAGATCTATACGGTCCCCGTCGTGGTTGAGACGAAGACCTACGCTTTGTTGCCCGATCGAGAGCTCCGGGAGACTCTCTGCGCCCCTGCGGACGAGGGTTCCTTCAACGAGAGGATCAGAAATCCTGCTGGGGGCCTCGAACGGGCGAGTGCGGACGGCAGCTAAGGGTAGAAAGCGGTCATTCGCCCACGCCGCGCTTAGACTCGTCCTAGTTAGGTTAACGCACGCTAAGGGGCAATAAGGACTTTCGGACACCGCTGCCGTTCGACCCTTTGGTTGCTGGGAGCAAACAGCGCTAAGCGTTCACCGGTCTCGTATGTAGCCCTGCTAGTATGCGCTCCGGCGTGAGCGGGATCTCGCGGTAGCGAACACCAGTCGCATCAAAGACAGCGTTGGCGATCGCTGCAGGAACAACCACAATGGGAGTTTCCGCGGCGCCGTACGCAGGCATCTCCGGGCGGTTGATCAAGACTATTTCAACCTCAGGTATGTCCCGGAAGCGAAGGACCGGATAGCTCATCCAATCAACGCTCTTCACGCCGCTGGCATCGAACTGCACTTCTTCTAGCAACGTTCGGCTGACTCCCTGGATAATGTTACCTTCAATCTGGCTTCTCACTCCATCTGGATTGATGATGAGGCCACAGTCGAAGGCCATCGTTACTCGGCTGACGGCCACTCTGCCTGTCGTTCTGTCCACCTCGACCTCAGCAACAGCGGCCGGAATGCTGCCGCCTCGCTGATCGACTGCGACCCCTCTCCCACGGAGGATTCGCTCGCTCGAGTTCGGTAAGGGTGATGGCCGCTCGACCCAACCCGCCTTCTCCGCTACGGCACGAACCGCATCGCTAATCCGTTGGTCGTGCGCGAGGTATTTCAGTCGGAATCGCACGGGATCCTCAAGCAGTTCGGCGGCGAGCTCGTCCATGAAGGATTCGCTCGCGAAAACGCGGGGCGGCTCACCCGGGGAACGCAGAGCGGCGGTTCGCAGAGGCATGGGCTCTGCGAATATCCAAGGAATAGTCTTGGACTCGACGTTTAAGTTCTCGAAGCCGTAGATTGTGCCCGCGCCACCGGTCCCATTGGCGTTTCCAAAGTGGGTGGGCTCAATACCGATCTGTCGCTCCGCGAGCTGCGGCATGCCCTGGGATTCGGTCCAGGGCATGCTGCGATCCTCATAGTCCCAAGCGGTGACATTGCCCTCGGCATCGATCGCAGCGCGCACGCGCGTCAAGTGCTGCCCGCCTTTGGGGTCCCAGACCTGTTCATCGTCTCGCATCCACTGGACACGCACGGGTCTGCCGGTAGCGCGAGAGAGCAGGACTGCGTCTTCCGCCGCATCGTCTGCCGTCAGGCGTCCGTAGGTGCCCGATGCCTCTACGTATCGGACGTCCACGTTCTTTCTCGGGACGTTCATCATCGTTGCCACTCGATCGCGCGTCGTGAACGGCCCCTGGGCGGGTGTCCAGATGGTTGCCTCGTCGCCTCGAACGTCGGCGACTGCGCACGAAGGGTTCATCATGCCGTGATTTTGGAAGGGCCAGTGATAGACGGCCGCGAGCGTCTTCGGAGCCTCGGAAAAGGCTACTGCGACGTTGCCTCTGTTCTCCGGTCGGGTGCGTTCCCTGACGGGTTGCGTCTCGTCCAGATAACGATCCACTTCGAGGCGATCCGCCGGCATTTGTGTCTGCGGTGTCGACCAAGTCACCTTTAGATCCCGAGCAGCCTGGATCGCGGCCCACTCCGTTTCTGCTACCACGCCGACAAAGCTTCCTTCTCGTACGATCTTGACCACACCGGGAATATGGGCAATGGAGCTTTCATCCACGCTCGATGGTTCTGCCACTGCCGTATGCGGTCGAACCGGGCGACCGTGCAGCATGTCCGGCACCCGAACATCAGGCGTATACGTGTATTCCCCAGTGAATTTGGCTGGCAGATCCACACGTGGGACGGAGGTGCCCACGATTTTGTAATCCCTGTAGCTCTTGGGTTGGACCTCGGGCGCTACTTCCAGGTTTCGTTGATACCCCGTCGCGGTAATCGTGACATCGAAACGCCGGCCTCCGATGAGTTCACCGTAAGATACGCTTTTCGCAGAATCGTCCGTGACGCTGATTAGCCCATCCGTGACGATCAGGCCCCTCACGGGGGCTTCAAGGCGGCCGGCGGCCAAACTCAACAGCTCCTGCCGAGCTGCCGCTGCGGCCTGTCGCAATTGTTTTCCCGCTCCTGGAATCGTTCTGCTGCCGACGGTGCGTCCCTGATCGACTGTCCGGGCTGTTTCGCCCATCACCATCGTGACACTGTCGAACGTTACATCCAGTTCCTCGGCGACGATCTGTGCTAGAGCTGTCCGTGTACCCGTTATATCCACTTTTCCCGTGAAAACAGTGACGCCGCCGTCCTCCATGATGGCCAACCACGAGTCCAGCTCGCGGGGATCCAGGTAGTCTCCGGGTTCGGGCACGAATGTGCCCAGAGCGGGGTTCTCGGCCGTGAAAGGCCTTGGAATCTCCCCGGTCTGAGCAAGCGCTCGCGACGCCGGGCCGGAGAAACTGAAGCTCACGACTAGCGCTCCGCCACCCTTCAGCAGCCCTCTGCGAGAAATCGTTGCCGTATCCATATCCATGCCCCCTACGCCGTCGCGCGGTTGTTTGCCGCCGCCAGCTTGATGGCGCGAATGACCCTCAGATGCGACCCACAGCGACACAGGATCGGATCCAACGCCTGCTTGATGTCGTCATCGCTGGGATCGGGGTTGTTCTCAAGGAGCACCTTGGCGTTGATGATCATGCCGTTCATGCAGTAGCCGCATTGCGCGGCTTGTTCCTGGATGAAGGCTGCTTGAAGTTCGTGCGGTTCGTTGACGCTGCCCAGCCCCTCAAGCGTAGTTACACTTCGGTTCTGAGCCACGTTTACTGGTGTGATGCAGGAGCGGATGGCATCGCCATCCATGATGACACTGCAAGCTCCGCACTGGGCCAGCCCGCAACCAAACCTCGGACCCTTTAGTTCTAGATCATTACGTAGTACGTAGAGGAGTGGAGTGGCGGGGTCTACGTCAACGACGCGAGTACGACCATTGACTGTAAGCGAAAATCGGGCCATTGGAGACTCCTTCGTCGACTGGTCCGTTTAGAAGAGTAGAACGCTTCCCCTGGATCCTCAACCTATGGCTAAAAACTGTCAATGGCGTACAGGATTGTGTGCCGAGGCGCCCCTACTGTCCGGGGAATATAGTGGACGAGGTTTGAATCTTTTTGCCTCCTGTATTTTCCTTTTTAATCCGCGACATAGGAAGGTTTCTTTAGACTTTTTTCTAACCTAACCCCTTTGGATTGACTGATCGGTTCTCCCACGTATCGGGCGGATCCGGTAGAAAAATCTATTTTTCTAACCCATCTTAAAGAGGGCTTTTCTGGGCGCCACCTCTTCCACCTGGGAAGCCGGCCATCCAGAAGGATAAATACACCGTCCCATCGGCGGCTCTTCGTCCGAGTGCCATCTGGGATAGTGGGCTGCTGCCAGCTGGACTGGTTGTTACTACAGCGATGGCTCCGACGATACGTGCGAAGAATTCAATCTCAATCTCGGTTACGAATTTGCTGATTTGGAATTTAACGCGGGTGAATGGGGTGGGCGGAATGCTCGGAAATTACACGTATACTTCCCGGACTTTTAATGCCCCAATGGGGGCTAACTCGCTTACGGAAGACACGGCGATGATTCCTTAGGAAACCATGAACGAATTGGTTATGGTTTTGAGTGGAAGGGCTTTTAGCTGTTCATTGGGTTGACTTCTGCTGATGGGTTAGCGGTTAGTAAGGGTAATTCTGAAGCGGACAATGAACATTTTTTTGCGGCGTCAAGGGCATTGACATCGAGGGCTGTAAGGCAAGAGCATTAGGAGGTAAACAGAATGAAACTTATTACAGCAGTGATTAAGCCGTTTAAGCTAGAGGATGTTCGTCAGGCTCTAGGAGAGGCCGGCGTTCAGGGTATGACGGTGACAGAAGTGAAAGGATTCGGGCGTCAGAAGGGTCACACAGAGCTCTATCGTGGCGCAGAGTATGCCGTAGATTTTGTACCCAAGACTAAAATTGAAGTGGCCGTATCAGATGAGGTCATGGAGCAGACCATAGAAGCTATTGTAGGGGCCGCCGGAACAGGTTCTATCGGTGACGGAAAGGTGTTTGTTTCTGACTTGGAAGAAGCAGTCCGGATTCGAACGGGTGAGACCGGTGATCAGGCGCTCTAGGTCAATGTGGAGGAAAAGAAAAATGCAGAACAAAATCTCAAAACACGTTCTGGCGGGGATGTATGCGGCCTCGATTCTGGTTACACCTGATCTCGCCGTTGCGCAGGACGCGTTGGATTCAGGTGACACCGCTTGGATGTTGACGTCGACGGCTCTGGTTTTGTTTATGACTATACCCGGGCTTTCTTTGTTTTACGCCGGGATGGTGAGAGTGAAGAACGTACTTTCTGTGATGATGCAGTGCTTTACGATTTGCTGTCTTATGACCGTACTTTGGGTGCTGTACGTTTATAGCCTGGCATTTAGCGACGGTTCAGCCTATGTGGGCGATCTCGGTAAAGCTTTCATGTCCGGTATAGGGGTAGACACGCTTAGCGGTACGATTCCTGAAACTGTATTTTTTATGTTTCAGCTGACATTCGCTGTCATTACTCCGGCTCTCATTGTTGGTGCATTCGCCGAGCGTATGAAGTTTTCGGCCATGCTGTGGTTTATGGCAATCTGGGTCAGTGTCGTCTATGCCCCAATAGCCCATTGGGTCTGGAGTGAGAGCGGTTGGCTATATAAGCTTGGCGTGCTTGATTTTGCTGGCGGTATTGTGGTGCATATAAACGCAGGTATTGCGGCCTTGGTCGCAGCTATCGTGCTGGGGAAGAGACATGGTTACCCGCGGGCACCTATGAGGCCGAATAACCTTGTGCTGACTATGGTCGGAGCTGGGATGCTGTGGGTAGGCTGGTTCGGTTTTAACGCAGGTAGCGGGCTAGCAGCGAATGGTGTAGCGGGAATGGCTATGGTCGTTACTCAGATTTCAACCGCAGCGGCAGCTTTGACCTGGATGTTTCTCGAGTGGAAAAGCCATGGTAAGCCGAGTGCTCTCGGCTTGGTTTCAGGCGCGGTGGCGGGGTTAGGTGCGATTACACCGGCATCAGGGTATGTCGGCCCGATGGGCGCTTTTGTTATCGGTATCACTTCTGGATTGGCATGCTATGTCGCCGTAGTCAAAGTGAAGAGCGTTCTTGGTTATGACGATTCCCTGGACGTTTTTGGTGTTCACGGCGTCGGTGGAACAATTGGCGTTTTGTTGGCCGGCGTGTTCGTAGCTGATAGATTCGGTGGTGCGGGCCTAGCTGAGGGTGTGAGCATGGCATCTCAGGTGGGTACGCAAGTGATCGGTATTGGGGCAACAATTGTCTATTGCGGTGTCGTCAGCTTCATCATCCTCAAGGTGCTTGATAACATTATTGGTTTGCGGGTGAGCGAGCAGGATGAGCAAGAAGGGCTAGATATAGTTTGTCACGACGAGCAAGGCTATAACCTATAGGTAGCGCGTCTGAAGGCTAGAGGCACTCGTGACCTAGCGAGCCGCTCTTGTTGATGACTGATCCAGTTTCAATAGGAGCGGCGCGCGGACCGCGCACCGCGGCAGTCCAGTCGACTGCCTAGAGCTCGGGTACCACAGCCTCAATCCGGTCAGTGTTGCCCGCCAGCTCTGCGGCACGGTGCCTGACGCTGTCTCTAAGTTCGCCTGAATGCATATAGCCGGTCAGTGTCTGCAGCACTGCCTCACGACTGGAAATTCGCGCCTGCACCACCGCTACACCAATGGAGGCTAGGCTTTTAGACGTATTAACGTCCTGGGAAATCCTCGGGCCTTCCAGAGCGGGCTAACTGAGGGCTATTGCTTAGGGCTGGTAGCCTACACAGCGCAATAAACTCCATTGCCTTCCGTGGGCGCAGCTATGGCCTTTGCTAATGCACCGCTAAAGAGCACTGCATTTGTTTTTGCACCAAAAGAGTGCATCTGGAAGTGGCCCGTGAATAAAAAGGCCTGCAAAACCGCCATTGTTCTGTATGGCACGGAAGTTGCATCTGAATAGTCAGTGCACTCCGCCGCAAAGCAAGAAAAAGTTCTGCGTGCGACCAATACCTCATAACACTCCGGCTTGGGAAAGGAGATACTCAATGACTAAAGGAATACCTAGGGCGCACTATTTTTGTGTGTTGGCCAGCCTTCTTTTAGCTGCAAGATGCAGTTACGGGGCCGGCGTCATAGAAATAGATGAAGATTCTTGGGTTAGTGTGGGCGGTGGTCTCCGAGCTGGATACTCGTCGGTCTCGAGCGGGGCGCCCAACGGCAGTGACAACGCTAACAAATTTGATGCTCAGAGCGTTCGGCTCTACGTCAACGGTCAAGTCAATGAAACTGTCAAATTTACTTTCAACACGGCATGTGTGTCCTGTGTATTCGGTACAGACGCCGATGACCCTTTGCACACGATCGGTAAAATAGCCGTCCTTGACGCAATCGCACAATTCGAATTTAGCCCGCAGTTTAATATCTGGGTTGGCCGGATGCTCACACCGGCCGATAGAATCGAGATGAATGGTCCTTACTATGGGCTCAACTGGAATCAATATACGGTTCCACTATTGCCGTCGGATCAGCTCGGTTCCGCAGGCCTTCTTGGTAGAGATGATGGCGTCACACTCTGGGGCGGCATAGGCAAACTACAGTATGCCGCTGGCCTGTTCGATGGTATCGATGGCGGTCCAAATCAGGGAGACAATTCGCTGTTCTCAGGCCGCGTTGCCTATAATTTTCTAAACATGGAAAGCAATCCTGGGTATTACACTAGCAGCACGTATTTTGGAGGACTGGGAGATATTTTTACACTAGGACTCTCGTATCAAAATCAAGCTGACGGTGTCGGCACAAAGGCAGGACCGGCTGATTTCAGTGCAGTGATTCTTGATGTGCTTTTTGAGAAGGTGCTAAGTGGCGGCGCGGTTTTTACCGTCGATGCTGAATACAAGTCGTTTAGCGCGCCAATAGATACAACGGCAGCTGCTGATGCTGATTGTTTTTGTCTTTTCGATGGCGAATCGAATTTCATCACAGCCGCTTATCTATTTGCGAATAGCGGGACAATGATGGGTACCGAGGTTAAGTATCAGCCCTATCTTCGCCACACATCGAATAACCCCACAAAGGGAGCGAGCAGCGACCTAAACGAGGTTGGTCTTAACTTCGTGATTAATGGGCACAACGCGCGTCTAAATGTCAACTATACGAACGGCAATGCGAATCTGACCGGGGCTGCCGCTGCATCCGATACCAGTACGGTTTCGTTTAACGTTCAAATACAAATATGAGTGAACTCAGGAGGAAATCTATCATGAATATATCTTCAGAACTTAAGGTTGCAATCGGTATCGCCTACATAGCAGCTGTAAGCTCAACCGCAGTCCAAGCTCAAGAGGACACGATCAAGGTCGGCATCTTGCATTCGCTGTCCGGCACCATGGCGATCAGTGAGACGACTCTCAAAGACACGGTGCTCATGATGATCGAAAGGCAAAACGCCGCAGGTGGCTTACTCGGTAGGCAACTTGAAGCTGTCGTCGTCGATCCTGCATCTGATTGGCCGTTGTTCGCGGAAAAAGCACGCGAACTGATCGAATTAAATGATGTGGCAGTCACATTCGGTTGTTGGACTTCGGTCTCCAGGAAGTCTGTATTACCGGTCTTTGAAGAGTTCAATAGTATGCTGTTCTATCCGGTGCAATACGAGGGTGAGGAGTCATCTAAAAGTGTTTTCTATACGGGTGCGGCACCAAATCAGCAAGCTATCCCCGCGGTTGACTACCTCATGAACGAGATCGGCGTGGAGCGCTGGGTGCTTGCTGGTACTGACTACGTTTACCCGCGCACGACGAATCGTATTTTAGAGGCCTACCTAAAATCCAACGGTGTTGTAGACGACGATATCATGATTAACTACACGCCTTTCGGTCATTCCGATTGGCAATCGATCATTTCAGATATCAATAACTTCGGATCTACTGGAAGAAAAACCGCAGTCGTCTCGACCATTAATGGCGACGCTAATGTTCCTTTCTACATTGAGCTCGGTAATCAGGGTATTTCTGCAGAAGATATACCCGTCATTGCATTTTCCGTGGGCGAGGAAGAATTATCCGGTCTTGACGCTGCCCCTCTCGTCGGACATCTAGCCGCATGGAATTATTTCATGAGTATCCAGACCGAAGAGAATGATGAGTTCATCGATGAATGGTTGGATTTTATCGGCGACGATGACCGAGTATCGAACGATCCGATGGAAGCTCATTACATCGGATTCAATATGTGGGTCGAAGCAGTCACTAAAGCGGGTACGACCGACTCGGAAGCCGTTCAAGACGCGATCATCGGTGTCACCGTGCCGAATCTTACCGGTGGCATGGCTACTATGATGCCCAACCACCATATTACCAAGCCTGTGTTCATTGGAGAGATCCAGGCCGATGGGCAGTTCGATGTCGTTTGGGAAACTTCAGGCACGGTCGTCGGAGATGCTTGGTCCGACTTCTTACCGGGTTCTATGAACATTACTGCTGACTGGATGCCACCGTTGTCTTGTGGGAACTACAATATCGTGACAGGCCAGTGTTCAGGTCAAAATTACGAGTAGGTATGATTAATTGCACTGAGGCTGTAAGTAGAATCACCACTCATCGAAGATAAATAGTGCTGGAGGCGGGGCCGTCAGATGCGGCTTCCCGCCTCCTTTTTTGGTGGAGCACGGAGTGAAGAGAGTAGCGAGCACTGAACCACGGTACACCTGCAGGTTTTGGCAGGTGTTAGCGCTGTTTCTAGTAGGCGCCATGACCATTCCGGCCGATGAGGTGGTTGCTCAATCGCTTGATGATGCGCTTGAATCGCTCATTGCTGCTGACTCTTACCCCGAGAAACAGATCGTCATCGAGACCATCAGCACAATCGACGATCCACGTGCATTGATCGCGCTAGAGGCACTGCTCGAAGGGCAGTTGTATACGACTCGTCAAGATCAATCTCTGGTGATCGCAGAGAGTGTTGACCGAGGCTATCAGATCCGTGATTTCTTGACGGATGAGGATCTTGGCCGCGTTGGGCGAAGGGATGTCTCTCGAATTAGTGTGAACAATAGTTTGCGAGGCGTTCTACGTGGCTTACTTGCAACATCGGGTTTGGAGGATGACGACCCGCGACAGCGACGACTCGCTGTCATTGAGATCGGGCATTCTGAAGATCTATCGATGCTCGAAGTTCTGCAAGCAAGACGAGACCAAGAGTCAAATGGTTCCGTTTTGCGAGCTATGGATGTGGCAGAGGCAACTCTTAAACTCGACAGTGACGA
>Ga0310121_10003226_pt1 | contig 14944 bp, 14 predicted proteins | sample CB27_Tmax_986_MG_FD_203504 | JGI IMG/M metagenome (GOLD analysis project Ga0310121, IMG submission 203504) | Marine microbial communities from Western Arctic Ocean, Canada - CB27_Tmax_986 | ecosystem: Environmental > Aquatic > Marine > Oceanic | place: Canada: Western Arctic Ocean | collected...
CCGGAGATCAAGGAGCGCCAAGGGCCGCGAGAGCTGGGGTGAGATGTGTCTAAAAACGTCGACAGAGGGGGTAGAATAGCTCCTCATAAGCGATCGGCGGGCAGTCCCGCAACAGCCGAGCCGAGTTCTGAGTGTCTTGGTGCAAAAACTTAGAATTTGGGCCTCCAAAATGACTCCTAGGAGCCGGGAAACGGTCCTGTTTTCCAAATTGCGCTTATTTTTGGGTCTAGAGCTCGGAGTCGTCACTCTAGAGGTCTAAAACAGCGCGGAAACACCGGCTACAGATCAGGCGACCGTCGTGGTTCAGGAGCCTTTCTTCGGGCCAAGTTTCGAGGTCGTTCCCCACACTCTACTGGCGGGTACGAGTCCCGGATTCTCCTTTCTGATTCGCCAGCAAAGCAACAACATGCAGGTACTCGAGGCGTCAATCGAAGTGGACAAAGCCACTCCGGATCTCGAATCCCTCGAACCAGGCTCGACCCTTGCCTTGGCGAATAACATCGTCTTCCGCACACCGAGAGATTTTCAGGCCTTCAATGTTTCAGAGGTGATCTCCCCAGGGAAGGTCTTATTCGAAGGAGCCAGCGTCGAAGGCGACACTTTCGAGATCAGAGCCGAGGGTAGCTTCGAGAGCGGATCCGCTCTCTTGACCTTCAGGCAGCTTCCGGCGTCCCCTCCCAAATCTTTGGGGCAGGTGACTTCTGAGCAACAGATTCTCCTGGATCACCAGCTCATTCAGCTCCCTCAGGCTACAGGCGAGAGTTTTGACATTACGGCGACCTTCACCTTGGTCTCCGTCCGCGACGACGATGATGTGTTCCTGACCAAGAGCCTCACCCGAACCTTCACCACCGTGGTTCCTGCGCCAGGTGCCCCCCGATTGGAGCAACTGCGTCCGGTCGTTGGGCCGATTGGTCAACTTCTCACCATCACGGGTTCCGGGTTCGACCCTGAACCTCAGAATAACGTCATCACTTTTCAAACAGAGAACTTTATACGAGTGGAAGGCCGAGTCGAGAGTGCTAGCGCCAATGAACTGAAGGCACGAGTACCCCAGGAGGCGGTCATGGGTCCAGTGAGGGTCGCTGTCAACGGGCTGGAAAGTAACGACTATCAATACTTCACTTCGTCCTTTTTAGGCCGAACGCGGGCATCTTTTTGGGCGAGGTCCTCGCAGGCCAGCCTCTTGCACCCCTGTTACTGCTGGGCCAGAAAGATCGATTCCGCGCCACTGTGACCGACCACGACATCCGTCTGGAATCCCTGAAGGTGATGTTGGACGCTGGCAGTATCAGGATCGACGACTTGGTTCAGGATCAGCCTGCGGGCACGGCTCGAGTCTCTCTAAGGGGGTTTTTCGGCTCGACAACCGAGCACCTATTGGTCTATAGCGGTCAGGAGGAGGGTGGTGAGGCACGACACTTGTTCGATCTGAAGGAGACGCTTGAAGATGATTCAAGATCAAGAGGAACGTTACACCTTTCCGAGAGCGAAAGTGGAAGAGTACTCTTCGAGCTGGTCCCTGATTTTACCCTGGCAGGTTTTACCTTGGAGATCCGGTTCGAAGCGGAGGTCTATGTTGCTCCGGAAAGTGTCGGGATCTTTATCAACACCAGATCGGATGTTCGATCCGTGAAATGGAACTTTCTCCCCAATTCGGAGATGGTGGTCGTCTTTCCGGATCGCGTAAGGACAAAATGACTGATGGCAACCCTGGTCCGTTCATGAACGAGGAAAGGCAAATCTTGAGCCTCGTGCTCTTGTGTCTTCTGGTGGTTGTCTGGGGGGGGATGCCCTCGCCCTCCCGAGGACAAGACGGAAGAGCCTGATCTGGAGGAATACGTGGTCAGGATCAGGCCCGAGAATATCGTGAAGCCAATCCCTCTGGGTGCCGTGGCTCCTGAGTCCACGGTCCAGGTCTTCAGGTCAAAGGGCAAGGGAAATCCGGAGACTTATTTGCCCCTCAGGATAATTTCCACGTGCTCCCTTTTTACAGCAAGCCTGGGACAACCCAACAGCCTTCAGTCGACGTTGACAATTCAAGCGATCTCGCAGGCGACCGCGGACAATTTGAGGAAGGCCAGCTGGCGCAGTTCGGATGGGCTGGCATCGGGTTGGATCTGTGTAGATCTCAGCATTGAGAAGGGTCAGAAAAATATCAAGAGCAACGCCGATTGTACCAATGTGACCGTCATCCTGGATGAAGCGGCCAAGGAAATTCTACCCGAGATCAGGAACGAATTTGCACGGATCAGCCTCTCTCAGGACGTGATGGACTTCGGCCCAGCCAAGGTGGGTGAACAGACCATCTTCATCCAGTTCTTCGTTTTCCTGTATGGAGAGGGGATGCTGAACGTTTCCCTGGCGATGGATCCGCCGAGTGCGGACTTCAGGTTTGACCTTCCTTCGAGCTTTCAGCTCACCGAAACGCGAAAGAGCCGGGCGGTCGGCGTGCGCTTTCAACCCACGACTCCAGGGCTGAAGACGGCGATTTCTCTGTCTGTTGTGAAGCCCGCCCCTGATGCTCTTCCCGTCCCGTCTCCGAGGACATCGATAGGAAGCTGCTTTCTGGCCGTACCCCGCCGAAACCCGGGGTTGACCTCTTATCACGACACCGAGCCCGCTGAGGGAAACTGGGCCCAAGAGTTGACGTAGTGGGGTGCTCCATTGAGAATCAGCGCTGGCCTCAAGGAGGGGCAGCTATGCCAAAGCTCTTACATTTTGATCCATTCAACGGTGCCAGTGGGGACATGATTCTTGGCGCACTTCTGGACATGGGCTTGCCGCTGAGCCATCTCCAGGATGAGCTCGGGAAGCTCAACCTGGGTGAGCCGTTCGAGCTTCTGTCCCGACAAATCAGTCGCCAAGGGGTCGTCGCTACCAATTTTCAGGTCCGCTCAGCCGAACACGCCGATCACCACCACGGCCGGCACTTGAAGGAGATCGGGGAGCTCCTCGACAATAATGATCTGGATCGCTGGGTCAGAGACACCTCGCTGAAGATCTTCCAAAGATTGGCAGAAGCGGAGGCCCGGGTACACGGGCGCTCCCCAGAAGATGTGCACTTCCACGAGGTGGGTGGGTTGGACTCGATCATCGATATCGTCGGAGCTTGTATCGGCTTCCAATATTTCGGTGTCGAGAGCTTTTACACCGGTCCCATCAGTCTTGGTGCTGGGACCGTTACGTTTTCACATGGCACCTGGCCAGTGCCCGCCCCTGCGACCACCGCGCTGGTCGAGGGATTCCCGGTGCTCATGGGCCCAGTGGAAGGCGAGCTGACAACGCCCACCGGAGCCGCCATCGTCACAACTTTAGCTCAGGTCGAGGGGATGCCCTCCTTTTCTCTCGAGACTTCGGGCTTCGGCGCTGGGGACAGGGAGCCAGAGGGAATCCCCAATGTGCTAAGATTGCTGCTGGGAGAGGACCTGGGGGACGATCATAACTCACTCGGGATCCAGGAAGAGGAAGTCCTCGTCCTGGAAGCGAATATCGATAACATGGATGCGGAGATGGTGGGGCACTTCATCGCCCTTGCCCTCCGACAGGGTGCCCTGGACGCCTACTGCGCCCCACTTCAGATGAAGAAGGGGCGACCCGGTTTCCTCCTGACAATCCTTTGCCAGGACAGGGACAGGGAACGGTTAGCCGAGCTCACCTTTCGTGAGACGACCACCTTGGGTATTCGCTGGAGCCGGTGGAGGCGTTGGGTCCTGGATCGAGAGATGAAAGAGGTCGATACCGAGTTTGGTGTCATTCGAGTTAAGATTGCTCGCTTTCGAGGTCAGGTAGTCAACGTCTGGCCCGAGTACGAAGACCTGAGAAAGATTGCTGAGGAAACCGGGACGCCGCTGAAGGTTCTGAGACAAATTGCGACGAGCCAGATCTCGGGCACCTGATCCCCCAGCTAGTACGATGAAAAAAAAGTTCTACCTGACCACGCCTCTTTACTATGTGAATGATGTCCCCCACGTTGGGCACACCTATACCACCGTGATTGCTGACGCCATCGCTCGCTACAAACGCATGTGCGGGTTCGATGTCTGCTTCCTGACAGGTACCGATGAACATGGTCTGAAGCTCGAACGCGCCGCAGGAGAGCAGGGAGTTACACCACAGCAGCTAGTGGATACCTTCGCTGGCGAGTTCGAAAAGACCTGGAGATCATTGGGCATTAGCTTCGACCAATTTATTCGCACCTCGCAGGACCGCCATCATCAAGCCGTAGCCGAGATTTTCCAGAAGATAAAGAAGAACGGCTTCATCTACACCGGGAAGTACGAGGGTTACTACTGCGTTCGCTGCGAATCGTATGTTCCGGAAGGGGAAAAGACGTGTCCTGACTGTGGCCGTTCCACCGAGTTCATGACGGAGGAGAGCTACTTTTTCAAGTTGTCGGCCCTTCAGGAAGAGCTGCTGGACTTCTACACCGACAACCCGGACTTCGTGCTTCCCGGTTCGAGAATGAATGAGGTGGTCAGCTTTGTTAAAGGAGGGCTCCAGGACATCAGTATCAGCAGGACTTCCTTCAGCTGGGGGATCCCTGTACCCGAGGACGAAAGACACATTTTCTACGTTTGGTTCGATGCACTGACGGGGTACCTTTCCGGCGCCGGCTATGGCAGCAAGCCGGAGCAGTTCGAAGAGGCCTGGCCTGCCGATATCCATCTTATCGGCAAGGATATTCTTCGTTTCCATGCCGTCTATTGGCCCGCTTTTCTGATGGCCGCAGGTTTGGAAGCGCCTCGACACGTTTTGGCCCATGGCTGGTGGACGGTGGCGGGCGAGAAGATGTCCAAGTCACGCGGCAACTTCATCACGACGGAAGAGCTGATGGAGGTGGCGGAAGCGGATTGGGTCAAGTACTTTCTGATGCGTGAGATCGCGCTCGGTGCGGACGGCAATTTTTCCTACGATGGGCTCCTGACAAGGACCAATAGCGACCTCGCCAACGATCTTGGGAATTCTGCAAATCGCACCTTGAAGATGATCGAGAACTATTTCGATGGTGCGATCCCAGAGCTCGGTGAAGCGGAGGGCGGGGACAAGGAGTTGAGGGAGTTCAGCCTCGAGACAATCGCGCTCTACAAGAAGTACTTCGATCAGTTCCAGATCAACCGAGCATTGGGTAGTGTTTGGGAACTCATCTCAGTCCTGAACAAGTACCTGGTGGCGAATCAACCCTGGATGATGGCGAAGGATCCTGCCAAGCGCAGTCGATTGGGAACGGTTCTTTACAACAGTGCCGAAACCCTTCGTTTCATAGCGGTGATGCTGGGTCCCGTGATCCCCAGCGGAGCCGCGTCGATCCTTCGCCAACTGGGTGTTGTCGAGCCCTTGGAGCAGCACCAGTTGTCTGACCTTGCTTGGGGAAGGTTGAAGCACGGTTCTGCCATCGGAGAGATCGTCCCGATCTATCCGCGATTGGATCCGAACGAGTTTCAAGCACGTATCGATGCGGCGAAGGCCAAGAAGTCAGGAGCGGCCAGCGCAGCGTCGGAAGCAGAACCACCAGCGGAGAGCCCGAGTGACGATCGGATCGGTATTGAAGAGTTCGCTCGGATCGATATGCGAGTCGGAAAAGTCCTCTCGGCTGAGGCGTTGCCCAAGTCGAAGCGACTGCTGAAACTTCAAGTTGACCTGGGCTCTGAGGTCAGGCAGATCGTTGCGGGAATAGCCGAAGCGTATACTCCGGAGAGTCTTCCTGGCCGCCTGGTGGTTATCGTTGCCAATTTGAAGCCCGCGCGCCTGATGGGAGTCGAATCGAACGGCATGATTGTGGCAGTATCAGATGGAGAACGCCCGGTTCTGGTTACCCTGACGGAACCGGTCGAATTGGGCTCTCGGCTGAAGTAGTGTTTGTCGATTCCCACGCCCATCTCGACTCACCCGATTTCCAACCCGATCTTGAGGATGTCCTGGCTAGAGCGCAGGAGTCGTCCGTCAAAGCAATTCTTACGATCGGGTGCGTAGGCCCGGATCTGAGATCGGCCGAGGATCTTTTGAGGCTGGTGGAGCGATACGATTTCCTCTACGCCTCATTGGGTGTTCATCCTCATGATGCCAGCTGTTTCACCGAGAGCCTGGGCGCCGAACTCCTGGGGTTGGTAGCCCATCCAAAGGTATTGGCCTGGGGCGAAATAGGCCTTGATTACCACTACCAACACTCCAGCCCTCTGCAGCAGCGCTTTGCATTCCGGACCCAGATTGAGCTTGCTCGTTCCTGTGACAAGCCCATCGTCATTCACTGCAGAGAGGCCGAAGAAGAGGTCTGTTCTACGTTGGAACAGGAGTTCTCGGAAGACACCCCTCGGGCAGGAGTCTTACACTGTTTCACGGCGGATGAAGCGACGGCAGCTCGCTGCCTGCGCCTCGGATTCTATATCTCGTTGGGCGGGATCTTGACTTTTCGCAAGTCGGAGTCGCTCAGAGAGATTGCCCGCGATCTGCCCGAGAATCGGCTGCTGATCGAAACGGATGCTCCCTATCTGGCCCCGGTTCCTCATCGAGGCCGGAGAAATGAACCCTCCTTTGTGGTAAAGGTTGCCGAGGAGCTGGCTCGGGTGCGAGGTACGATGCGGGAGCAGATAGGAGCCCTGACGACAGCAAACTTCGCCCAGCTGTTCAACCCTGGAAGAGCCTCGTCAGAGCAGATTTCCGATTAGCCTCCCCCATGGCATTGAGGCTTTTCCCAGCACCTGATCTTGTTGCCAGTACCAGGGTGGATTGCTATAGTTAGCGCGAAAAAATTGGCATGAAGACAGAGTCTGACAGGGTGCTCACTTCCAAGGATGTGTTTCGTCTGGTCGAGTCGGACCTGGAGGAAGTCGAGCGTCGATTGAGAGGCGAGGCTCAGTCTTCCCTCTCCCTGGTCAACGACATCAATCGCTACCTTCACGATAGTGGAGGTAAGCGCCTACGACCGGCAATCCTGCTCCTGACCTCCAAGCTTTGTGGGTTGAACGGAGATCCGGTCATCCTCTTGGGTGCGGTGGTTGAGCTGATTCATGTGGCGACGCTTGTGCACGACGACATCATTGACAACTCCAGAGTCCGCCGTGGTCAGCCCTCTGTAAATGCCAAGTGGGGGAGCGAGATCACCGTCCTGATGGGTGATTGGCTCTACATGACGTCTTTTCACGTTGCTCTCCAGCAGCGGGATTTCCGGATTCTCGATGTCCTCATCTCCATTACTCGTCAAATGGTGGAGGGAGAGCTGCTGCAGTTGGAACACAATGGTCGGCTCGACATCACCGAGGAAGAGCAGTTGGAGATTTGCCTTCGCAAGACAGCCTGCCTTTTTTCTGGCTGCGGACGTATGTCCGGGATTATGGCAAAGCTCGACCCGGAAAGAGAGGAGAAGCTCAGTCTCTACGGTAGATCGCTGGGTTTGGCTTTTCAGCTAGTTGACGACCTACTCGACTATACCGGTCAGACGTCGGTTCTGGGAAAGCCTGCTTTGAAGGATCTGGAGGAAGGGAAGGTGACTTTGCCGATCATTTTCCTGATGCGGAAGGCCAAGTCCTCCGAAAGAGATTTTGTCGGAGAGGTCGTTGAGAGTCAGGACTTTAGCAAACGGAACAAACGCGAGATCTTGCGCCTCATCAACGCCTATGACACGCTCGCCGAGGTGAGAGCAATTGCGGAGAGGTATGCGTCAGAGGCCAAGCAGTGCCTCGCTGATTTTCCCGATTCGATTTATCGCGAGGCCCTTCTGAGCGTCCCAGAGTTGGTGCTCAGCCGGCGGAAATAGTCCTCCGGCTGCGCCGGATCGTACATGAAAGAAACTTCGGTCAGGTTAGTGTCCCCCTAGCGGTGCTGCTCCATTCGAGAACGAAACTTCCCGAACGATGGAAGCCTGAAGCGCAAGCGAGGGGTTGGGGAACACCCCGAATCCCCCCGGCTTGGCTGCTTGCCGCGCCTCAGGCCCCTTCGTCCCCCCATTACGCTGCCCTCTAACCCCTCGCTCACGCTCCAGGCTTCCTCACGTTTCGCATTGATCGGTGACCGCGACATGCGAGGTTCAAATGAAGTTTCAGGCTAGCTCCCCCCCAGGGAAGCACTGGCCCCATTCGAGAAAGAAACTTCCGGCTACTGGGGATTTGTGCGTCACTGCGTGGGGAAGAGTTGTCCGGCTCTCTCCTCGGAACCTGGACTCATTTTGCTAACGGCTCAAGTCGTTCGCGGCTCTGTCGGACTTGGCTTCGTAACGCTGGTAGTTCACCCGTTGGCGGCACCTTCGGACGACAGGAGACGTGCGACGTATTCTTGAAGCTTCAGCTTAGGGCTCGGTTTCCTTGTCCTTTTTTTCTTCTGCAGCTGTAGGCGGAGGCGGTATGTCCTCGATCGAGATCTCCTTTGGCGGCTCTTTGGATGGGGAGTCGCCTTCAGAGGTCTCCTCGGCCTCAGCGTCCAAGTCGGGATTGCGTGGCGTCATTCCTGTCTGTACGAAGTTCTCGGGAGGCGTGTCCCGGAGGGCATTTTCCATGAACTGGATCCAGATCGGGAGAGCAAGGTTGCTCCCATAGACCTTGGGACCCAGCGACTTCTTCTCATCGTAACCTACCCAGACGCCGGCAGTAGCGTGAGGGGTGAAGCCGATAAACCAACTGTCGGTGGAATCGTTGGTGGTTCCGGTCTTCCCACCTACCGGACGTTTGAGGGCCCGAGCGCGAACGGCTGTCCCGCCTTGAACTACACCTTGCAACAGTTCGACCATTATCTCAGCGGTTTCCAGGGAGATCACTTCGTGTATTCTTGGGTTTTCCTGCTCCAGTAGTACTCCATTGGTATTCTCGATCCTTTCAATGAAATAAGGGGTCACCCTGACGCCATCGTTGGGAAAGACGGAAAACGCGGATGTCATCTCGGCTAGAGTAACTTCAGCTGCACCCAGTGCCAGAGAGAGAAAGGCGGGCAAGTCTCGCTGGATTCCGAACCGGTGTGCCGCTTCGATCAAGGTATCGATACCCAAGGCATTCGCTAACCGGATGGTGGGGACGTTGCGCGATCCAGTCAGCGCCTGACGGATTGTAATCAGTCCCCTGAACTCCTTGTCCACGTTCTCTGGGGCGTAGGGACGGCCCAGTCCGTCCACTAATTCGACCGGAGCATCCAGTACGGTGTCCGTGGGGGAATAACCTGATTCGATGGCGGCGACATAGGTGAATATCTTGAACACGGATCCCGGTTGGCGTTCGGCCTGCATGGCCCGGTTGAACTTGCTGGCTTGGAAGTCGAAGCCCCCCACCATTGCTCTGATGGCTCCGGTCTGGTTCTCGACGGAAAAAATGGCTCCCTGGATTTCAGGGACACGGTCCAGGGTAGCCTCTATCACGCGAGTGGATCGGTCGATGCTCCGGAGAGTGAAAACCGCAAGGTCTCCTGGTTTCAAGGCCTGATCAACCTTCTTCTTCTTTGTCCAGACGATGTCCGTAGGATGGATCAGTGCCGTGTAACTTCCCAGCCGGACCCGAGCCTCCGTGGGACTCGAGTCGAGCACCAACCCGTGTACCATCTGCCCCTCAAAGAAGAGCTGTTTCCAGTCGGGATGGGTGTATGTCTGCAGATCCTTTCCCTGAGCGATGATGTTGTCCTGAGGGGGCTGCCATCGGCGCCGCTTCTTATCAAATTCCTTCAGACCTTGTCGCAATGCCCGCTGGGCGCCCAACTGCCATTCGTAGTCGAGCGTGGTGTAGACTCTCAGTCCTCCCTTGTAGATTCTATCGGTGGTGTATCTCTTCTCGAGATACTGCCGGACCCACTCCACAAAATAGGGTGCGGGGCTCTGGGCATCGCTGCTGGTGTCGAGTTGTAGCGGATCCTGCAGGTTTTTCCGGTAGGTCTCAGCCCCGATGAAGCCTTCGTCGTAAGCACGCCTGAGGACCAGATCCCGCCGCCTCAAGGCTTGGTCGGGGTGATTGATTGGAGAGTTGTTTACCGGGGACCTGATCAGGCCCGCAAGCACTCCAGCCTCGCTATAGCTCAGTTCGTCCAGTGATTTCTGGAAGTAGAAAGTGGCAGCTGTAGCCACGCCATAACGGTTGTGACCCATATAGATCTGGTTGCAGTAAAAGGTGAAGATTTCTTCCTTGGAGTAGGTTCTTTCGATCTGAATAGCGAACAGCATGTCCTTGATCTTGCGCTCGAAGGTCTTCTCGGTGCTCGTGAACCGCAGCTTGCTCAGCTGCATGGTCAGAGTGGACGCTCCCTTTCTCTCCCCGTACACAATGTCCTTGACGATGGTGATGATCAACCGCATCAAGTCGACCCCGGGGTGCTCGAAGAAGTTGGCGTCTTCGATGGCTAGAATGCAGTGCTTGACGACGAGAGGGATCTCTTTGTAGGTGACCAGACGTCTCTTTTCCAAGGCGAACTGACCCAGCACCCGGCCGTCCGATGCATAAACATAGGAAACAACACTGGGCTGGGATCTTTGCAGGTCCTCCACCTCAGGCAGATCGATTCCGTATGCCAGGATCAAGCCTGTAAGGGTTCCTGCGAGGGCTGCCCCCAGAGCCAGGAGTGCAAAGGTCAGCCAAAAAAAGTAGCGCGGTCTTGGCTTCTTCTGCTTACGACCCTTTGGAGGAGCTACCATCTGTTCCCATTCTAAGCTGAAACTTGAGCCACGAGGAAGCGAAGCAACCTTTGCCAGTTGACAGAGCCGTGACTGTCAGGGAGCGGGGACCGACAGGGACCAAACCCCACGCTTCTAGGTTGAAAGGGTTCACAGATGTCAGTCAGGGCGCACCGGAGATCCCACTCCCTCACGGTCATGCCTCTGTCAGGATCGCTAGCGATGATCATGGCAGAGGCAACAACGGTTTGAGTATAGAAAGTTTCCCGCTGAATCTGGTGCCCCAAAATGTGGCGTGATCCGGCAGCTTATTCGCTGTCGTGTATTGTGGTGAGTTCGAGAATTTCGTAGTTCTTCAGCCCTCGCGGAGTGCGAATTTCAACCTCATCGCCTTGCTGGTGGCTCATCAGGCTCTTTCCGATGGGAGAGGTGGTCGAGATGAGACCCGACTTTACGTCGGCCTCCTCGCTGGTTACCAGTCGATAGGTGATTTCTTCTTCACTGTCCAGGTCGAAGAGGACGACTGTTGATCCATAGGACACACGGTCAGCCGGGATCTTCGTCAGATCGACCATGGAGAGCGCCGATAGTCGCTGTTGGAGGTTGGCAAGTTGTGCCTGGACATACGACTGCCGTTCCTTGGCTGTCTGGTATTCCGCATTCTCGCGCAGATCCCCATGTGCAATGGCAATCTTGAGTGCCTTGGGCAGTTCATCCCTTAGCTCCCGGTTCAACTTCCGGATCTCTTGTTGTAGTTTCTCCTTGGCTTCCTTCAAAACTTAGTAGCCTCACTTCCAGGTTCAAGCATAGAAACCACTATCCCTTTCTGAAGAACTCCCGAAGCCACCAGTATAGCAGTGATGCTTCTTGTGACGTGGTGGCTCGAAGAGCCGGAAGGGGGGTATTTGTTCGATAAGACGGTCTAACCCACTCGCTCGTCAGCTGTCACGCTGAAGGTCTCCTGACAAGAAGTGGCCTGGCCCGAGACCCTATCCATTACCTCTACGGCAAGCCGGTAGTCTCCAGCAGCTATATCACTGAGAGAAAGCGTCTTGATGATGACCAGGAGACTGGCCGAAAAGAACTGGACCGACTCCTCCAGTCTCATCTCTGACTTCTTTGAGTACCTCACCCTCCAAGGTCGCCAGGATCGATGGTTTGAACGCTGCCTATAGTGCCCTCTCCGGCAACCGCAATGTTGCAGGGAGAAGGACCGGCGGCATCGCGCTGAAAAGTAGCTCGGTCGTTGCCATCGAGACTCCGGTCGAAGGAGCCACTGGGGCGGTCGTTCGGCCTGGTTTCCCGGCCAGCGAAATCACCGTTACCGAGGTTATCTGGAATCTAGGGCGAGAAGGGACGGCCGTCCTGAAGAACCAAGCTGGTGTTTACTTGCCATCCTCCCAGAGCCTTGCCCAGGACCCCTCTCTGCTGTTTCAAGAACGGAATCTCCCAAACCTCATTTGCGGTAAAGCAATTCGCAGTATCCAGGACGGACAAGCCGCGATCGAGGAAGGTCTTCATCGCATCCGTCGTGTAGATGTCATCCACGCCCCGGGCTCCCAGAACATCGGAGTCCGAGTCGATCAGTTTTGAAAAAGTGTAGGAGACCTGAAAGGCATAGTCCTGGCTGAATCTCTTCCTGATCTGGAACTGGGCAGCATGGTATGCCGAGTTGATATGGTTTCCCCGGAAGTTAATTGCCGTAAAGTCCGGATGGAGTCGGGTCTGAGAAGGGTCTCCAGGTCTGCCCAACCCGAACGGGTCTTCGGCCCCGAAACGATCCCCGGAAAATCGGTTGTAATCTTCGATCAAGCTCAGCTTGTGCCCCAGAGAGGTGACGTAGTTGGCATCCAGCATGAAGTCCCCCAGAATCTCGCGTTGAATGCCGAAGAAACCATTCTGGACATAGGAAGTACGGATATTGGGGTCGGGTGTTCGAAGCGATATGCGCGAGGATGAGAAAAAGCTGGGAGTCGCTCCTTCTCCCGGGAGACGATTCGCCTTTTCGTCGATGTCGTACGAGGGGGAGATATTGTTGCCGAGGAAGGACCCGAAGATGCCGGAGGCGTGCGTCGGTGGATTGAAGCGAATGTTGCTCGTGATATTGAAGACCAGCCGATCGTAGCCGACGCTGTAGCCCCCTCGGAGCGAGGTTTTTCCATCTCCGAAAGGATCCCAGGCGAAGCCGAGTCGCGAAGACCAGTTGTTGTGGTCCCCCGCAAACACTGACGAAACGTAGCCGGGATTGAATTGGATTTGACCCGTTTTTACCCCCAGGGGATCGAAGCGTGGCGCATCGGCCACTCGCTCGAAGATGTTGCTGCCGGAGCCGAAGATCAGTTCGAGAGACGGTCTTGGATCTCGGTCGGAGCGCCGTAGAGGTCGTAACGAAATTCACAATTAAGCGTGAATCGCGGGGCTATCTTCCAGTCGTCAGAAAGAAAGAAGCTAAGCTCCCAGTTTCGAAATCCGCGATGCATGTCAGGGAATTCCCAGTTGCAGTTGAACCCCGACTGGACACATTCTGATGGGCTTTCGGCCAGGGCCTCAGGGTCGAAGGCGCTGAACTGGAAGGTGGGCTCATCCAGGACAAACTCCCCCAGACCGTAGAAGTAGAAGGAGCCCCGGGTGGAGACATCGAAAACACCGTTCTCGATGTTGCGCCGGCTCTCTCCTCCCATCTGCAGACCGTGAGATTCCCAGTTGATCGAGAGTGTATCCTCATACTGGAAAGTGTGTTCGGTGAAGAGTTGAGGAGCATCGGCGCTCGCACCAAAGGGGTTGATCTCGGCGGGTCCGACGACGAAGATCTCAGGGAGCGAGTTGGGATCGGCTAGAAAGTCCACCCGGGTTTTTACTCCAGGGCGCTGTTTCTGTGGTATCCCCAGGCGGAACCGTGGAATTCATTGCTCCCGGATTTGGTCACCACATTCACTACTGCTCCTGCATTCCGTCCGAACTCGGGGGAGAAGTTGGTGGTGGAAAGTCTGAACTCTTCCACGGCATCCTGAACGGGGATCAGAGCGGGCTCGCCTCCGATGCCAGGCCGATTGATATCGGTGCCATCCAGCATGAAATTGGTGGCACGATGTCGATTGCCTTGTGCCGAGAAGCTGGAAGCGACCGACTGTAAGCCAAGAGCGGCGACATCCACCATTTCTGGCTGGGTCAGGGCTAGCGTGAAAACGTTGCGTCCGTTCAGGGGAGATTCTCGATCTGGTCTGCTGCCACCAGAGTCGAGATCCTACCTTCTTCAGTATTCACCAGAGGTGCCTGGCCGGACACCGTGATACGGACCGAAGTCGCCCCGGGATCAAGGGCGAAGTCAACCCGTTTGATCTCACCTACCGTAAGCTCGATATCCTTTCTGATCAGGGTCTTGAATCCATCTAGAGCGGCGCTCAATTCGTAGTTGGCACGGGACATATTGGTCGGGCGGTAGAAGCCGTTGTTTCCCGTGATCACCGTCCGGCTCTCTCCGGTGTCGAGATTCACCAGGGTCACCTCAGTGCCTGGCAAGACAGCTTGGGTGGAATCGGTCACCTGTCCGGTGAAGGTGCCCGTCTGTACCAGGGCGGACAACGTCAAGAGAAAGAACGGGATAGATCTGACTATGAGCGCTCCAACCTTCGAAGCCATATCTGCCTCTTCAGCCAACCCCTTGGCTCAACGCAGCCGGGCCGATCTAGATGCGAGCCTGGTATCTGGACTGAGAGCACCCGGCCGATTCTTTGATTCGCACGTCTCCAAATGGGCGGTAGATGGTTCGCTCGCGTTATCCACGAGTCAAATCGGGTTCCTCACGATTACGGCTAATCAGCAAAACTCATGCCAAACCACGGTCCTGGGCTGGAACCGAAGCTTCGGTGGCACGGGCATCCCTGTCCGTGATTTCCAGCATCTTTCCGGTGCAGACAAGCAATCACGGCCTAGAAGGCCATGCCACGGGGTCTGAGGTCGAAGCCTCGCTAGATGTGAATTGGAGGGACAGAGGCTGGCCGAGCGGCGGTGTTGAGGGCGCGAAGCGACGACGAGGCGATGCTTGGTATCGTAGAGGAGGAGCGACAAAGCCATCGGCCCATCCCGTCGCCACCCGGAGGGCAGATGGGGGTTGTGGACGATCTCTGCGTTGGTCGTCGTCGAAGATGGCAAGGCATCGTCTTCCTCCTCCTGCCTTGATCTCGCCTCACGAGCCCCATCTGCAAACGTGATCATATTTATGAAACGGTGTACTTAGTCCAAAAACAAGTAGATGGAAGTGGATTAAACCACGTGTAAACACCTGAAATGCCCGCCCTGGCGGGTATTCTGGAGTTCGACAAAGAATCTTCAGAGAGGCCCGAAAGGAGGCATTTCAGGTGAAGAAAA
>Ga0310121_10003229_pt1 | contig 14939 bp, 15 predicted proteins | sample CB27_Tmax_986_MG_FD_203504 | JGI IMG/M metagenome (GOLD analysis project Ga0310121, IMG submission 203504) | Marine microbial communities from Western Arctic Ocean, Canada - CB27_Tmax_986 | ecosystem: Environmental > Aquatic > Marine > Oceanic | place: Canada: Western Arctic Ocean | collected...
GCGATGTCCGCCCTCGGGGTCAAGACCGTGATCACCAATGCCGATCGCCCCAACGTGATCGACTGGTATAAGAAAAAATTCGGATATCGGGAGGTGGGAACATTGGCCAAACTGCATTCGTTCGGTCATCCTGATATTGATCACTGGACAACGCTTGAACTCGATCTTGAGTCTTACACCCAGGCCGGGGCCCGCGAGGGCGTTTGAACTTGCCGTCGACACATGCACCGGGGGCGCATTAGCGGGAGTGTACGTGGCTGACAACAACAACCCCCGGCGGGCAACCGGGGGTTGAGGCGTTCAGTGAGGTGTGGTGTGGGTTACGCATCGCGGCGCGTGCGGCGCAGCACGAATAGCGCGCCCATTCCCAGCAGCCCAATGGTAGACGGTTCGGGCACCGGGTTGTACGACGCTTTGTAAGTCCCATCTGTTTTTCGGATAATTTTCGCTGAAAAGAGTGGGAACAAATTGGAAACGGTATCGTTGACCACGTCGACACCCAGGGAGACGGTTTGCGTCGGTGTCACAAAACTCACATCGAGATTCATCGTCTCGGGCGTGACGCCGGTCAGGGCGATCGGTATTGCGAGGGTGTTTGAACCTGTAGTCGATATCTGCGCCGTGTTATCAATATTGAAGCTGGTCGTACCTCCGAGGTTTCCACCAAAATACGTGAGGTCAAAGCCGTTGTTCGTGGCATTTTCCACGCTGCCATAGACGGAAAAGAAAACGTCACCGGCTGCGCTGATGGAAGCTCTTCCACCCGTTGGAGTACCCGGTAGATTCCCCGTCCCGCTGCCATCTGCATTGTTGGGAGTGGAAGGGTCTTGGTATGCACCTAGGTACCCACTAGCCCACGGCCCGGGGCCTCGCGTGCCTGTTAAGATATCGTTCATCAAAGCCCAGTCAGTAGGTTGCGAGTTATCCACCGCATGCAACGCAGTTATTATGACCACTGCAATCAGGGACGCGATCAAGCCGTACTCGATCGCGGTAGCCGCGTGAGCAGGTGGGGAAGCCCAGAGCACGATTGCGCAGACCAACACCATGCACAGGACTTTGTGCATGTGCAAATGAAACAATCTCTTTACCATGATCTTCCTTCTCCAATCCGCTCCAGTTAGGCCTTACCGAGCACCACCAATACGCGGCCAAACGGCCAAAAAAAATATACCATCACCTGCCCTGTCCCAAGGCAGATTTTTATTATTTCCACCCTTTTTTTTGCCATTTCCCTCTTTTTTTTGAGATATTCTCCAGGTTTAAAAGGTGGAGAGCAGGTTTCACGCGGTTCAATTCTTGAACACTTGGAGGGAAGAGAGCAACCTCACGCGAACACCCACCGGCTTTTAGATGGCGTCGAACTAAGTCAGTCAACGCAAACCAGCCCAGTAATCCCTCCCCATGATGGGGAGGGGTACACCTTTTTTGATTAAGCAATTGCTCAATTCATCTACTTATTCTTCTTCTTCTCCTTTTTTAGCTTTCGCTTCTCCTTAGGACTAAGCATCGCTTTTTGCTTCTGTTCCTTTTTACCCTTGTCTTTGCTTCCTTTGTCACCCATAGCAGTAGTATCTCCAGGCTAGAGAAAGAGGTCTTCAAGAAGCAAAGATCAGGCTGCCTGGACGTTTTCAGCACAGGGGCCTTTTTGACCTTGAGCTTCGTTGAACGAAACCTTCTGGCCTTCCCGCAGGTCATCAAAGCTACAGCCTTCGACACTGGACGAGTGAAAAAACAGGTCCTTGCCGGTACCAACGTCAATAAAGCCAAAACCCTTGTCCGTAATTCGCTTGATCGTTCCTTCAGCCATTTGTTCATCTCCAAAAAGAATGTTTTGCGGCGATGATGAGAGCACAACGTTCCATGCTGCTCCGCCACAAGTGTGTCACCATAATAACCGACTTGCTCCGCGTGAACCAGCCCCCTTAAACAAAATCCAGGCCATGTTATAGATAATCATGGTGTCAGGACGCATTTTAAGGAGGGCAAGCGATGCCACGAGGTAAGAAACACGGTCCCGAAGAGGTGATCCCGAAGCTCCGCGAAGCGGAGGTGTTGATCTCTCAGGGGGAGTACGCAAGAGTTAGCTGCGAAGCAGATTGGTGTTACTCACGGGGGCAGGTCAAGGACTCCCGCCCTGCACCTAGGCTCGCCTCGCCTGGCCGATGAACATGGAAGACTACTTCAAGCAGACGATTGGAAACGCGACGCCTTGTAGTTGGGTTGATGTGGTTCAAACTGGGTAGGAAGCCGTGGGTAATAATTACCAATTTTACAGGGAAGCAACCGGGCATATGGCCCGCAAGATGGTTTTTGACAGTTGTTTATGTTCGCGGACTTATTTGTGGCATCAGGTTTGCAATTGCCTGTTGACTGCTGATACGCACGGCGGTCAGCAGTCACGAACACTGGGCAAATATGTCGCCCCGTGTCGGAGCAAACCGGATGATGCTTTTCAAAAGGAACACGAACATGGCAACTGGCAAGAACACAAAAGGCAAGGCCAACGGTGGTGGTTCTCGGGCCCATGCGCGGTATAGCGGTTTGATGGCACTTGAAAGTCGGGTGCTGTTTTCCGCCGCTCCGCTGATGGCCGATCTTCCCGGGCTGGAATCAGCCCACGACGGCGCCCCAGCCATTGAAGCTTCTCTTTTGCCAGGCGACAAATTCGGCGTCGGTCTCGGTCAAATAAACGGTTTGGTGCCGACACCTCCAGGCGAGGCTGAGAATCAAGTACCCGGTTTGGTTCCAACACCTGAGAAGCATCTTACTCATCATCAGTCAAAAGGCGCACACCTAAATCAATTTGCACCAAAAAAGCACACACACTCGATCATCAACCCGGACTCGATGCGTCCTGTTGACGATCCAATCCTCACGCCCGGCATTGGCCAGTTCGCCTTCCGGGGCCTCAATCCGATCCAGGGCTCGGTGATCATGACCACGCCGGCGGGTGGAGACGAACCAGAAGGCTCCAATCCCACTCCGCATCCGATGCCAGTTTCGGAACTTTCAGATTCCGTTTCCAAGCGCCGACTGGAGCATGGCCCCGGACTGCACGATGCACAGCGTGTGGGTCTTTCTGTAGGACCGATCGTTACTCGTGGATCCTCAGAGGATCAGGTTCCTAACGACGATGATCAGAGCAAGTGGGTTCCCCAAGACGCTGGTGATGCCGGCATATGGACGGACGGCACAATGACGAATTTAAAGCTCCAAATCGGCTCGGAACACTTTCCTCCTCCGGGTCTGCACGATTCAATCTTGGACTCAGTGGAGGTCGTCGATCCGGACTCGATGCGGCCTGCAGCAAACAGTTTCCGTGGCTGTATACCGACCGAGCAGCCATTCCCTGCTTCTCGCCACAAGGCGTGATCTGGGGTCAGACGATTGGCAAGACGGGCAGCAGGGATGCGGATTCTTTCTTCGACATTTTTACTGAACTCAGCCTCGTCGGAGATGAACCCCGGGACCTCTCGCCCGCCGTCCAGCTGGCCGGTACGGAAAGCGGGCAGGAGAAATAATCTTCCACTTCGAAACAGAATGCGACCCGGGATCCAAAGCAAGAGACTCCCCCGAACAAGGGCGGGAGCGAGAAAGATCCGCTCGATGACCTGTTTTTCGACGAGCGAGTTATCTTCGAGCGGGATCTCAAAGTAGGCGGGGTGCCCTTGGAGGACCTCTTGATATGTTGGTGGTGATCGACCAGAATGCCCGCCCCAAGGAAGGTGGCCCCAGGCACACCCCCAACATGGAAACCCCCATTCTCGAGGACCTGGCCTTGAACGTCATCCCCCGGCGCCCCGTCATCCGCTACTACGCCGAAGAAGGGGCCTAGGTAGTGGGGCGTACATTTCGCAAGGTGGCAACGAGATAGTAAATCCACGCTGGCAATGCAATGATGGCGATGGACAGGGGTTCACCTGGAGATTCTTCTCCAGGGATGACATCCAACAGGGCGTAACGCAGTGTCTCGGGTATTCCTGCCGCCAGGGAAACGATAGTGACGATGGCAAAAAACACTAGGCCAGCTATTAAATACAGCTTCCTGAGCGAGTCCGATCGTTCTTCCTCTGTTTCTATCCACCATCTGCTCAAGAGATGCACCAGTAGCAGGAATAGACCAATTGCCGCCAGGCTCACACCATCGATCAAGTTGCCTTTCATTTCAAGTTCAACTTTCTCAGGTAGAGAGCGGTGTTCATCCCCAGCATTGGAGTAGTTCTTTTTGTCCTTCGCACGCTCCTGGCTGTATCGATGCTCCTCGTACACGTTGCCATAGCTGAATTCTCGGCCAACCACTTCGCCAAATCCAACCTTAAGCAGGGTGGATGCTCCCCCTAGCCCGCCAAGTCCGACGCTAATCAAGATAACGATGTAGAAATATACTCTTAGTGCAATCCTGTAGGAGAATCTTGTGGATACGCCTGATCTGATTCTGAATATGAAATAGACGATACCCACTATGATCAGGATGGGTACCATCAGACCAAATAGACCGCCTAGAATCGGGAAAATAATATCCATGTGATAATGACCTGTCCCCAGGTATTGTACCCCCCTCTACCCTACCGCAAAGGTTGGGGCTTTTGTCAGACGGATTCTATATGTCAGGTTGACTTCAGCGCCGCCGCCTGCGGCACGCCATCAGCATGCCCACGGCCAGCAGCGACAGCGTCACGGGATTGGATAGACTTGGTGGGAGACGCTTGCAGCCATTAGCGTGGGTTGCGGGTTGGTCGCGGGGCGGTGGAGCCGTCATGTGGCAAACTCGGGTAAAACAGCTTGGATCTTGGATCCGTGATACCGGGCGCAACCATTTTTCACTTTTGCTTTGTACAAAAACGCAGGGGTGGATCATCAGGCTTAAAGGGAACCCGACATGCGACGCGCATTTACCCTGATTGAGATGCTCGTGGTCATTACGATCGTCGCGCTGATGATCGCCATGTTGCTGCCCGCGGTCAAGAAGGCCAAATTCAACGCCAGGGTCACGGTGTGCAAGTCGCAGATGCGCCAGATCAACAACGCGTTGATCACCTATTCCATGGAGAACCAGGACGCATTCCCCCATGGATACTGGGGCACGCCGACGATCATCGGCGCTGCCCACGATATGATCGCCCTGATTCAGGGGAGCAGAATCGACGTAAGTGACCTCGAACCAGGCCTAATTCGCTTCGATGGCTCCCCCGAAACGACCAGGCGCGCCGACATCGCGTTGGTCATCATGCTGTGTCCGGGCTGGAAGAAGTTTCATATCTATGACCAAGTCATCATGGACCCGACCGGTGATGATCACGGTTGGGGGTGGAATGGCAACAGCCCCTGGGTCCACCCGACGTATCTCTATATGGGCGGCAACGGCCAGGGCGGAGGCGGATCGACCGGGGGCGGGTGGTGGAACGGATGGATTGCCTACGACGAGGCGACCTGGAACCGGTATGACGATCCGTATTCCATCGGTCCGGTGCCGACGATGAGCCACCGCCGACGACATAGCAACGTCGCGCTGCTCACCGACCGCATGTGGGTTGCCGACCCGTCCAATTATATGCATCCGCACCGCGGCGATGGCATCGCAGGAAGGCCGATCGGGGCGAACCATCGAAAAGCGAACAACGAAACTCTCGGCGGCAACGTGGCCTTCATCGATGGCCACCTCGAGTTCCGCTACGTGCAGCACATCGAGGAGCGTGTTCACGTGTACAGCACGGACCGACCCTATGTGTGTTATTGATGGGCCGTGGACGGGACCGGGACTGACCTGAGACTGCAAGCCTCGGGCTCGATACCCCGTTTTAATCTCACCCCTTGCTGAACAATACGAAATCGTCCGTCGCGTCGATGCCCTGTTCAAGCTGGCCGACGCCATCGAAGCCCGCGTCGCGGCGGCCACGAAGCGGGCCGACAGTTTGACGCAGGCCACGGCCGCCGATCTGCTCGCAGAAGCGCGTCGGATGATCCCCAGCACATTTACGTCATCTGTGTCACCACCGACGGACGATACAGGGCCACGTTGACGCCATGTGCGGCCCCTTGCCTTCGGGATTGCCACAAAATACCACGCCGATGATCTTCACCGCCGCACCCGTCGCCTGCGGCACGCCATCAGCATGCCGACGGCCAGCAGCGACAGCGTCGCGGGTTCGGGGACGACGGCAAGGAAGCCGTGACTGCCGCTGCCGTCTAGGTAGTACCGACGATATTGCTGCCGTCGATGCCGTAGGCACGGGTAGAGTCTGCCCCCGGCACATTGAGTGTGGTGTAGGTCGTGCCGTCATAAATGAAGCCGTGAGTGCTGCCGTCGCTGTAGTACCCGACGATATTGCCGCCGTCGATTCCGTAGGGGTAGGTATTGCTCGCCCCAGCCACTATCCGACGTGGCATCATGGCGATGGTTGAAGAGATGAGGAGAGTGAGGATGCAATCTTCATCTACAGATATCCCCGTGTCTTACACTGACAAAACTGACAACCCCCCTGCAGTGGCCCAGAAATGAGGTTGGGCATTCCGGCGCTGGGGGTTTTGTCAGAAGGGCCTGCATCAGCATCACATCACCCAAGGACTGCTCAACTAGGATCGGGTATCATATGCCTCTAACCGGATCAGGGACGGGCTCTGGGTTTCAACGGACCCGCGGAAAGGCTGATCGGACGCTCCAACTGGTGAATACGCCTGACACAGAAGGCCAAACGAGCGTCGAACGCTCCCCCTCCCCGGGGACCTGACGCAGGCCAACTTGGAATCAAATTGCCTATCAGTAATCGCCAGCCGAAAGTCATTGAATACGTGCCGAAAAATCGTCCCGTGTTCAATTGGAAGGTGATCCTCGTGCTTCTGTTGCTCTGGGTCGCTGTGGTGGTGGCAATGGTATTTGCCAAAGCGCCGATGATCCGTATCATATGGCCGATCATCGCAGTGGCTCTGGTGGGCTATCTGTTGATTTGTACGGTGGCATTTTTGCGAAGGAAATAGACGAGATGTCAAATAAATCGGTTGTGTCGCTGGTGGTCGTGGGTGTGATCATTGCCGCTCTTACTGCCGTGTCGATTATGGCGGTCGATATCACGACCGTGCATGGCAATGAGATTGGCGTGTTGGAAACGTGGCGGGATGGTGTCGTGGACGAAGCGAAGGCACCCAAGACCTACATACTGATCCCGGGATTTATGAAAGAGATATACATCTACGACGTGTCAAGCCAAGTGTTCGTGATGAACGACACGGCCGAACAGATCGCCAGGGGTCGCCGCCAGGACAGCTATCTCGTCCAGTCTGCAGAAGGCCAGGACATGCGGATCTCGCTGAACGTGCAGTGGCGAATTGATCCGGAAAAGGTCGTCCATATCCACAAGACGGTTCGGCGTGACATCCAAGAAAAGATTCTCCGCCCGGGCGTCATGCGCATCGTCAAAGATGCCGCCACGACCCGCATCGCCATTCAGGCCTATTCGGGTGAGGGTCTGGTCAAACTGCAATCGGAGATTTTCGATCGGATGGTCGCGCCCGACGGCGAACTGCGCTCGCGTGGTGTCATTGTCGAGAACTTTGTTATTGAAGGCATCGGCCTGGACCAGGAATACGTCGGCCAAATCAAGGCCAAACAGGTCGCCATTCAACGCGAACTGCGTGCCAAGGAAGAGACCAAGGCCGCCGAAGCCGAGGCATTGCGCGCCAGGGCTGATGCTCAGAAAGATTATGAAAAGCAGGTGGTCGAAGCCAGACGAGACAAGGAAGTCGGCGTCCTCAATTTTGAAATGAAAGCCGAGCAGGAAGTACTGCAAGCTACAGCCGAAGCGCGCAAGGTTGTCCTTAGCGCCGAAGCCTCCGCCAAACAGGTGGAGCTGGCCGCCGAGGCCCAAAAGAAAGAGACCGTCCTGGCAGCCGAGGGTGAAAAGGAATCCGGCGAATTACGCGCCCAGGCCATCCTGGCCATCGGCGAGGCCGAGGCCCAAGCCACCAAGATGAAATTGAGTGCCTACGCCGTGGAGGGTGCCGACGCGTTTATCAAGATCGAAGTGGCCAAACAGATAGCTGAAGGATTTAAGAATATCCGCGGATACTTGCCGCAGGACATGAAAATCAATCTGCTAAGCGAATCATTCCTTGACGCGGTGCGTCAAGCCATCAACCCGGCCGCCACCAGCAATCCAACAACCGGCCAGTAGCTGGCAGGGATTTTGATTTTGCCATCCGATCGCTCATGAGCGTGATTTCGTAACCCCCCCCAGGGGATCCGACGCAGGCTCACTTGGAATCAAATTGCCTATCAGTTCTGGCGCTGGGGGTTTTGTAAGAAGTCCCTGCATCAGCATCACATCGCCTGGCAGGTCAGTGGCTTTCTCCTATTTAGACAACGCTATCGTCCTGGATGCGAGCCACCCAGGCATTCTTCGGCATCATGGCGCGTGAACGCGGCTGGCACATTGGATCCTACTGCAACGGCACACGATGGGTCCTGGCCCACTTGCCGGGCGGCTGCGACGGTCGCGAATACTTCGAGCAGCATCATGGTGAAGCGAGCGTGTGCCGGACACCCGAAGGCAAGCCCTGGGAGGAAAACTGGGATGCGGCCTGGCGCCCAAGTTACGCCAGCTGCATGGGCGTCGAGCAGACCCGCGAGCTCGCCCTCGACTTCGTGCGACGGCTGATCGGCTGGGGACTGGAGTCGCTCCAATTCTTCGATCAGAACCTCAGCGCCGTCTTGCTCCGTCGCGTTCAGACTGACTTACGTCAAATGGGCGATACAGGACTTGAACCTGTGACCTCACGCGTGTGAAGCGTGCGCTCTAGCCAACTGAGCTAATCGCCCGTCGGGGCTGCCGACTTGTTAATTATAAGCGGGTTCCGTTGCTCTGCCACCGCATGAAGAATCGCCAGGCCGAAGACAGCGATGGGCCAGCGGGTCAAACCGAGTCGGCGACGAGGACGCGGGGCAGGGATTCGTGGTCGGTGAGTACGTGAGCGTTGGCGAGCCCGGGATCCAGCCCGGCCAACTGCAACACCTGCGTTTTCTGGGACGCGGCGATCTCGAGCACGAGTTGGCCGGGCTTGTCTAGGAACCGGCGGGCGCCGGCGAGGATCGGGCGGATGAACTTAAGCCCGTCGGCGCCGCCGAGCAACGCCCGGTGCGGTTCGTAGTTTTTGACGTTGGGCGCAACCTGCTGCCACTCGTCGTCACTGATATAGGGCGGGTTCGACATGACGTATTGCGCGTGCAGGTCCGCGGGGAGCGGCTCGAACAGGTCGCCGTGGTGAAACTCGATCTGGTCGGCCACGCCATGCTGCTGGGCATTGTTACGGGCGACCTCAAGCGCGTCGGCGCTGATGTCCGTGGCGATGACGCGGCACCCGGGAACGTGCTTGGCCAGCGCGATGGCCATCGCGCCGCTGCCGGTGCCCAGTTCGATCACGAGCGGCGAGGCGAACTCGGGCGTTCGCCTCGCGTGCTGGATCACGTGTTCGACCAGCGTCTCGGTGCTGGGGCGTGGGATCAAGACGGCGGGCGTGACGTGCAGCATCAACGAGAAAAAAGGAGACTGTCCGGTCAAGTAATCGACCGGCTCGTGCCTGGCCGCCCTTTCGACAAGCTCGCGAAGCGCAACGCGTTCAAGCTCGCTGGCCGGCCGCTCGGGCTCGGTGTAAAGCTGCAGGCGTGGGACTCCCAGCACATGTGCCAGCAGCATCTCGGCGGCCAGACGGTGTGAATCGACGCCGTGACGGGCGAAGTATTGGCTTGTCCACGTCAGCAGGCGCCGCGTGGTCCATGTCTGCCCCGATTGATCGTCATCGCGTACCATCGCGGCTTGATTGTCCGTTGCGATCATGCGACCGTCCAGCCACCCGGCCGAAACAGCCCCGATTGCCCAACCTCCCGGCGATCGAGCACTCGCAGCGCCACGATTTGATTTATGATCACCGGTATGTATGCGGCGTTGATTGCGGACACGGCCTGGTTGGCCGACGAGCAGACGATGTTTCGGTTCATGATCGTCGGACTGCTTGACGAGCAGGTGCGGGTGGCGCAGGTGGTGCCACGGCGCACCGGTGACGAGCAGATCAGCACGTTCGGGGCTCGGGTGGCGTGGCGTGACAGCCGACATGAATGGGTTCGTCGTGCTCGGCTGGCGTGGCTGGCTGACGACCTGGATTCACTGCGGGTGACGGTGCTGCACGCCCTGGATGGTCGGCTTTGGGATGGTGCATTGCAACTGGCCCTGCGGCTGGGGCTGCCGGTCGTGCTGAACGTATCGTCGTCAGATGATTTGGAACGCGCAGCCCGATTGCGCCGGTCGATTGCCGCCTGCCGCACGGCGTTCTGCGCGGCCACGGCGCCGCTGGGCGACGCGATTCGCCGCGGTGCGCCGGACCCGTCGCTCGTCGAAGTCATCGCGTTTGGCGCCCATGTCGAGCAACACGTGCCTCCGCGTCCTCTGGATGACACGCTGTGCATCGTCGTGACGGGTAATGGCGTGTATGACGCGCAATACCAGGTACTGTTTTCGGCGATGGGCGCTTTCGTCGCGGATCACCCTGGGGCGATGTTCTTCTTTGACGGACAGGGCAGTGATCAGCATCAGTTGTGGCAGGCGGCGCGTCGATGCGGGCTGCTGTCGCACGCGAGCATGATCCCGCCGCACGCCGGCCACCGCGAGTTGCTCAGCGGCGCACACCTGCTGATTCAACCGCAATCACTTGGCCGGGCCCGCAACCTGACGATCGAGGCGATGGGCGTCGGGCTGCCCGTGCTGGCGCGCCGTGACGATTGGCTGGATTACCTGATCGACGGCCACACCGCATGGTTGGCTGACACGCCCGACGCCGACGATTGGGCGATGATGTTGCGTCGGTCGATCGAGCAGCCACAGGCCGCACAGCAACTGGGCGAATCGGCACAGCAATGGGTGCGCGACCATCACTTGGCCGCCAACCAGGTCGAGAAGACGATCCAGCTTTACCGCAACGTCAGCGGCGAATCGTACAAGTTGTTCGAGCAGGACGGGGCCGCGCCGAACGGCTCAAGCAAATAGCCGACAGCACGCCAATGGCCGGTTCAATCAAAATCCCAGATCGATGTCTGCGCCGGTTCGCCTTGGGGGAACCAGGAGGGCGCGGCGGTGGTGGTTCGCGCCTTCTGTTTTTCACGTGAAGCGTGCCCATCGGGGAAAGCGACGTTGGCGCCGCCGTCGTGGCGCAATCCGACGGTGGCTTCGCTGACGTGAAAGAACGCGGCAAACAGGTCCTCACGGATATCGTCGGCGCGACCGTCGATGAACAACACGGTCTTGGCTGGCCGAGTTATCTCGTCTGCGCGCGTAAATCGGATCGTACCCGCAGGCGATTGGTGACCGAACGATTTGTTCATCTTGATCGTTCGATTGGTTGCCTGATCAGCCTGCTCCATCTGCTGCCAGACCGGGTCCTGCTTGAAGCTGTCGTTGTTGCGCTCAACGGTGGAATCGACAGCGTGCTTGCCCAGATACGGATCCAACGCGTTGAACCACAGCACCGCGGCCATGGTTTGGGCGTCGACCGTCGCCGCGATGTCGGAGTCCTCGAACGGTTGGGGGTATCGATGCGCGAACTCGATCATGTACATGTGCGTCGCGGCCAGCAGTTGGCGCATGTTGCTCAGACATTGCGTGGCGTCGGCCAAGTCACGAGCCCGCCGCAGTGAAGGCAGGATCAGCCCGATCAGCAGCGTCACCACTGCAATGACAATGAGCATCTCGACCAGCGTAAATGCGGTCGTCTGACCGGATGTCCACTTCAACTTCGACATTGTGCCCTGCCTTTGGTTGACGCCGCGAATCCGTGCCGACGCATTGGTTCGCCGCGAAAATGGTCGCCGAGATGACCCGCCCGGCATCCGACTGTACCCCGGTTGTGTATAAAAAAATGGCGGCCGGCAGGCCGGGCCGCCAAGGGTTGCCTTCTCCTCCGAATCTTTCTCCCGCCTGCTCGTCCTCCGCTATCTTCCCGGCTCGGATCAAATAAGTCTCGGCCAAGCCCCAGGGGCGGCCGCGAGGGACTCCACGTCGCGGCGACTGCCACCGAACAACTGGAAAACGTCACCACCGCATGGAACAGCCATAAGCCCAGTGCGCGGCGTGACCAATAGTCTTCGTTTCAGAACCAATGCCAATTCTCCTCACATGCCCAGTGCCAGAACACGCCTGAGATTGCCACCACAAGTACAAAATTGACGCTGATATGATAACAAATCCGGACCGTGCGCCAAGCAAAACAGCGATTATTTTTGTTAGGATGATATTCGGTGTTGAATCGGTGATTGGCCGCTGAGTGAAAATGTGGTATCGCAGGCACCACCCGTGCCGTGCGGCTGCGGAATCGCGGGTTCAACAACCGGAATATATATCATATCACTTTCATGATACAAGACTTATGAACTAACACCCACCGCGTGACCCGGGGTGGATTCGATCGCCAGATCGTCATCCTTGACGCAGATGGTGACCTTCGCCCCGTCGGCAATCTCGCCGGCAATGATCGCGCGGCCGATGCGTGTTTCGACTTCGTGCTGGAGATATCTCTTGAGCGGCCGGGCTCCGTACACCGGGTCGAACCCCGCGTTGGCGACCAGTTGCCGGGCGTTATCGGTCAACTCCAGCGTGATGTTGCGCTCGCCCAGCCGTTTGCCGATCTGCGCAGCCAACAGGGACACGATCTGCTCGATCTCTTCCAGCGTCAGCGGCTTGAACAGCACGATGTCGTCGACGCGGTTGAGAAACTCCGGGCGGAACTGGGTGCGCAATTCGGCCATCACGCTGTTGTGGGCGTGCTCGCTGATCTGGCCTCCGCCGGAGATCGCCACCGTGTCGTCCAGCAGGAACTGCGAGCCGATGTTGCTTGTCATGATGATCACGGTGTTCTTGAAGTTGACCGTTCTGCCGTGCGAATCGGTGACACGCCCGTCGTCGAGGATCTGAAGCAGCACATTGAACACGTCGTGGTGCGCCTTTTCGATCTCATCGAACAGGATGACGCAGTACGGCTTGCGACGCACAGCCTCGGTGAGTTGGCCGCCTTCTTCGAAACCGACGTAGCCTGGCGGCGCACCGATCAACCGCGAGACTGAATGCTTCTCCATGTACTCGCTCATGTCGATGCGAACGATGTTCTCTTCAGAATCGAACAGTGATTCGGCCAGCGCGCGTGCCAGTTCGGTCTTGCCCACGCCGGTCGGTCCGAGGAAGATGAACGACCCGGTCGGGCGCTTGGGATCCTTGATGCCGGCACGGGCGCGGATGACGGCATCGGCGACAAGGCGGACAGCCTCGTCCTGGCCGATCACGCGCTGGTGCAGCACCTGGTCGAGCTTGAGAAGCTTCTCGCGCTCGCCCTCGACCAGGCGTGTCACGGGCACGCCGGTCCACCGCGAAACGATCTGCGCGATCTCCTCTTCGGTCACCTCTTCACGAAAGAGGCGCGGGGCGGCGGCGGCCTGAGAAGCCTGCTCCGGACCCGGACAATTGGCTGCCTCGGTCTCGGGCGTGTGCGACTGTTGTACGCGCGACTCGTGCGCTTCGAGCTGTTTCTCCAGATCGGGCAGCGTGCCGTACTTCAATTGTGCCGCTTTTTCAAGGTTGTATTCGCGCTCGGCCTGCTCGATCTGAGTGCGAACCTGGTCGATCTGCTCGCGCAATGAACGTGCCTCGTGCAGACCCTTTTTCTCGTTTTGCCACTGGGCCCGCATGGTGTTGGCCGTGTGGCGATGGTCGGCCAACTCCTTGCGCAACGACTCGAGCCGTTTGCGGCTGGCGTCGTCTTTCTCCTTCTTGAGCGCCGCTTCCTCGATCTCGAGTTGCATCACCCGTCGGGTGACGGCGTCCATCTCGGCGGGCATCGAGTCGATCTCCGTGCGGATCATCGCACACGCCTCATCGACCAGATCGATCGCCTTGTCGGGCAGGAATCGATCGCTGATATAGCGGTCGCTGAGCACTGCGGCGGCGACGAGCGCACCGTCCTGAATCGTGATGCCGTGGTGCAGTTCGTACCGCTCGCGCAGCCCACGCAGAATCGAGATCGAATCCTCGACGGTTGGCGGATCGACGACAATCGGCTGAAACCGGCGCTCGAGTGCGGCGTCCTTTTCGACGTGCTTGCGATATTCATCGAGTGTGGTGGCGCCGATGCAGTGCAACTCACCGCGGGCCAGCATCGGCTTGAGCATGTTGCCCGCGTCGATAGCGCCCTCGGCCTTGCCGGCGCCGACGATCGTGTGAAGCTCGTCAATGAACAGGATAATCCTTCCCTCGGCGCTCTTGATTTCCTGAAGCACCGCCTTGAGCCGTTCCTCGAACTCGCCGCGGTACTTGGCGCCGGCGAGCAGCGCGCCCACGTCCAGTGCGAAGATGGTCTTGTCCTTGAGGCCCTCGGGCACGTCGCCGCGCACGATACGCTGGGCCAGGCTCTCGACGATCGCGGTCTTCCCCACGCCCGGCTCACCGATCAACACGGGGTTGTTCTTGGTCTTGCGCGAGAGGATGCGGATGGTGCGGCGGATCTCGTCGTCGCGGCCGATGACCGGGTCCATCTTGCCGCTGCGAGCCTCCTGGACGAGGTCACGCCCGTATCGGTCGAGCGCTTCGTAGGTCGCTTCCGGATCGGCGCTCTGCACCCGCTGGTTGCCGCGCACACGTGTCATGGTCTCAAGAAACGCGTCGTGACTGATTCTCAGCGTGTCGAGGATCCGCCCGGCAGGCGTTTTCGGGCCTTCCTTGATCACCGCGAGCATGAGGTGCTCGACGGAGATGTACTCATCCTTGAGCTGTTTGGCCTCGGCGTCGGCGGCAACGAGCAACTCATTGATGCGGGGCGTGATGGCGACCTGTCCGGGTGGCGCGGCCGATCCGGAGACGCTGGGCATCCTGTCCAGTTCACGCTCCAGTTCCTTGACCACCACGTCAGCC
>Ga0310121_10003231_pt1 | contig 14937 bp, 8 predicted proteins | sample CB27_Tmax_986_MG_FD_203504 | JGI IMG/M metagenome (GOLD analysis project Ga0310121, IMG submission 203504) | Marine microbial communities from Western Arctic Ocean, Canada - CB27_Tmax_986 | ecosystem: Environmental > Aquatic > Marine > Oceanic | place: Canada: Western Arctic Ocean | collected...
CGACAACATCCGCTTCACTCATTTGGTCGATGATTTTTCGAAATCGAGCGAACGGACGTCGCTGAAAATAAGCCTGCATGTCGTCCATAATATAGGAGACGGTAAGACTGCTCCCCTCTTCCTGTTTGGACAGACGGGCTAGCGAGTTCTGATCGTCGAGGGAAAGCGCACCTGAAAATCCGAAGGTCGAATCGACGAGTTTGCCGATCTCGCCCGCGGTTGAATACTGCCTACGCGAAGCAGACTTCAATCGTTTGACTAGTGAACTACCTTCTAGGTTAGCCAAGATGTTGTTAAGCTCGTTGGCGATACGCTGAAACTCAGCCAAGAGATCACGTTGCTCGGTAATGGCGTCATCCATTTTGTCGCCGACCGGGCAGGCGTCGCCTGATTTCGCTTTTCCCATCAGCGTCGTGACCGGTAACGTCAGACTCGGCGACCCCGCGCGACTCTTCGGCGGCTGGGAATCGTTGGCCACTTGATCAAGGGGCTGTTGCGACGACTCTGCATCGACGATTTGTGGGACGATTCCCTGGTTCGGTTGCTTTTTTTCTTCCGACTGGCCGCCGCCGGCTGTGCCGGGAGGATTCCGATTGACGCCTACGGTTGGCGGACTCTTGGAACTCGCGGCAAGCTGGGGGGCCTCGGATGCTGCTTTCAGCAAGTCAGCGACCGACGGCATGCGGTTAGCGGATATCTCTTGAAGAAGCTGCAACATCTCGGCCCACTTTTCGAGGTGCCCAACGCCAAACTCAGGGTTGCGTGTCGCCTGCTGGACCAGCCGCCCTCCGACCGAAGCAAGTGTCGATAACCGTCGCCCGTTGGCGCGTTCGGCAGTTGCCTGACGCTCGATTCGCTCGCGCGTCTCGCTGAGTTCAAGTGTCTCGGCAGGGAGTGCTCGCAACTGCTTGTTGGTTTCATAGAGCTGAAGCTCCCGATCACGGACCTCGAGAGCACGTCGATGCCATTTGCTGAGCTGCTCGGTAAGCCATATCGCATGTTGGTCGGTGGTAAGCACGTACAGGACGTAGGACGGCGAGTAGATGCGCCCGCGGTCAGGTAAGTAGTCTTCGGCATAGATCCGCAGCGAGATCGGTTGCGGCTCGATACCGAGTTTTTCAGCCGTAAAAGTGCCTGCCGCATTGATCACGTCTCTCTCGGCTCCACCTGCGGCCAACGCACGTTCTCCTTGCAAGTCGGACGGGCTACCATCCAAGGAAAACCCGTTCCACTCCATGCCAACTTGACGAATTCCAAAATCGTCACGGGCTTGGATTTCGAACCGGAGTTGCTCGGTCACCAGCACCACTTGCTGGCGTCCAAGCCCCTGACACGAGAGGACCGGCGGCTCGTCATCGGCTTGAGTAATCATCACTTTAAAAGGTTGCTTGCCTTCTAGGCCCAGGCGGTCAGTCCATTGAAACTCGACTTCGCGCGAGTCTTCGACCAATATTTCTGGGCTAGAGATGCCGAACATTGAGACGCCAGCGCCCGAGATGCTAACCCGTTCTGGTTCCTTGCTAATTCCGTCAATTCGAGCAGACGCGAGGGCGCGATTAGCAGTCGCTCGAATGCTGGTCCGTGTGCCGGTCACCAGCGTGAGCGACCCGCCTCTCACGTCCTGCTGCAATTCGTTGGGCTGCCCGAGATACTCGGGGAGTGTCAGGTGTGCGATCACGGCGGTGAGGTCGGGCCGCAAGGTTGGCAGGAGTTGAATTTCGTGACGCGCATCCCCAATGTGAACCGAGAGGGTGATTTCGTCGATCTGTGGTCGGATGTCAAATCGATATCGTCCGTCGTCGAGCGATGCCTCGAGAGGCTGCTGGCTACCGACGGTGACTTGGCCACTTGCCGGCTTCCAGAGCGAGTCGTTCGCCAAGGTAAGGTCTAGGGTAAAGGGCTCGCCATGAGCGACAATCATCGATGGCGGCACTTGAGCGATCGCGGCAAAGCAGTATCGAGGAATGTTCTTCCATGGGCTGAGCAATCGTGCCCATGAATTTTGCGAAGCGGCAGGAACAGTCCGGGCGAGGCCGACGACAATGGTGAGCAGCGCGATTGCCCATATCGGCCAACTCTTGCGCCGCCGGGGCAGGGCGGTTTTGGCCAGATCCCAATGGGATGCTTCGGCGGCCACCTGCTGTACTGCGGCATAGCAAAGTTCGGGAGATCGTCGCTGCTGGGCCTGGTCGCTTGCCAATTCTAATACGCCTAGAAGCCGGTCTCCGGCGTCAGGCATTTGCCAGCTGATGAGCCGCGCGACTTGAGGCAAGTTGCGGCGACGCCAAACCCAGCGATAGATGCCAAAGGGGATGATCGTACAGCCAATTGCGAACAGCAGCAGCGCACTGAACCTGAGACCGGTTGGCGTATCCAGGAAACGATCGAGCACAAATATGCTAAGGAAGGCCATCAAGATCACGCAGATTGCGATAGCAGTTGCTTCGATGATCTTCGAAGTCCAGACGGAGTTGCGGTAGCGTGTCAGCTGCTGCTCCAGTTCGACCGGCAGCCGGACGTCCACTGGCGTACCGGTTGTGGCATTCATGCTTAATGCTCCTTTGACGATACCGGTCAGATCAATCCGACCGCTTTGCGGCCGATCCAGAATGCTGCGACAAGTCCGAGAAACGCCGCGCCCACCAGCGGATGCGACCACAATTGAACTCGCCGCACGGCTGCCGGCGGTTCTGGCAACGCGCCTAAGGTGCTAACCATTTCGTCTAACTCGTGAACATTCAATACCTTGCCTCGCGTCACCCGCGCAAGCTCTTCCAGGACGTCAGGCCTTGCCGGCCGTCCTGGACGCTCCTCGGCAATTCCCTGCACGTAAAACAGCGTCTCTAATGTCGCATTTGTTTGCTTACATGCCAATGTAACCAAATGTTGACCTGGTTCTGTCGGAATGAAATTTCCGGCAAAGGCTCCCCACTCGTCGCCTGAGGACTGAAAACGGACCGTTTCAACCTTGCCAGAAGGAGCCGTGACTCGTGCCATGACCTTACCCTTTTGCAGTGGTTCGCCCGAAGCTTGCATCACATTCGCGTTCAGTGCTAATTGGCGATCGAGATGCGGCTGATCGGGCGAGTAGTACAAACGCATTGACTCACCTTTGGCCATATTGCGTTGGTAGGCCATCCAGCGGACGACTTGGCCCCAGAAACGATAATGGTATTTGTCTTCGACACCTTTCCGCCAGCGCCAGGCGCCGTCCGTACCCATGAACAGAACTTTGCCTGTTCCGAAAGTCCGCGTTGCCAGCAACGGAATCCGACCGAACTGATTGTTGTTGTCTCGATGAACGCAAAGCACCTCGCTGCCCGGACGGGCACGCTCAACGGCGGCGTACCATTGAAATCCAGGAAGTCCGTCCCAAATCGAAATATTCTCTTCGGCGTTGTCGGTCAGCTTGGTGAGTAGGCTACGCTGGCCAATCTGTGTGAGCTCGAAATGGCTGGGAGTTCGCGATCCCCAGCCGGTAGGCTGCGAGGGGTCGAGTATGACTGGATAAAGTTCTTCGAGTTCACTATCGAGCAAGCTAATCTGATGCCCCTGCCAACCTGGCATGAATACGAGGCCGCTCGCCTGATATTGCACGATGCCTTTGATCAGGCGGCAGTCCTCTTCAGAGAGCTGACTCTCTTCCATGCCGACGTCACCGAGGAAGACGACGTCGAATTGCCCCAATTCTTCGAGCCCTTCGGGAAATGTCGTGATGTAGTCTTTGTTGCCACCGCCAACTTTATCGAGTTCCGGATGAAACAGCAGACATGACAATTCGACGCCCGGATCGCGCGAGAGGGCGTTGCGCAGATAACGGTACTCCCAACGAGGATACGATTCGACCAACAACACACGCAGTTTTTCTTCGCGAATCGATATCGGCGCCGTGAGTTGATTGTTGTCGGCCTGAACTTCGTCGGGGTGGGAGGAGACAGTAAGCGTGATTTCCCTATCGCCGGCACCAGACGGTTTCCAAAAGATTGCGTCGCTCGTGCGCCCCATCGGGCTGAGCCGCACTTCGGTCTGCAGATCATCGCCATCGCTGGTACGAAGCGCCACGCTCGCAGTATGTTCGCGAGGCAACGAGCTGTGAATCGTAAACGGAATGCGAACCGATTTGCCCATGACTCCAAAGGTGGGCGAATCGAGGCTCATCAACTCGACGTCGGGCAGTCGTGTCGGGCTTCCAATTGGCACAGCAAACAGGGGTATGCCGTTGAGTCGCATGCGAGTCGCCGCTTGGACAGGAGGTGGTCCGGCGTTCCAATCACCGTCCGAGGCGAGCACGACTGCGAGTAGCCGGTTCTGCTGGGTTAACGTGTCGGTCATCGATTGGAATAGATCACTTTGCCCGTCCTCTTTGCCGAAGGATGTGACAACAATGTTCATTCGCGATTCGAGCGATTTCCAGGTGTCGGTTTTAAGCAACGGTTGGATCGCTGCGCTGCGGCTGGTAGCCGCCATACTCTGGTTCACCACGTCGACCGTCTGCATGCTGGGCGAAACGTCGCAGAGGACCGCGATCGTCGGTTGGTCGTTGTTGCGATACTCTTCAGTAAATTCTGGCTGATTCATTAGCAGTATGCCAAAGACGATGACGCACCAGCGAAGCACCTCGAGCAATCCATGTGCGGTGCGATATCCGCTGCGTCGCCACGACGCATAACAAACCGTGGTAGCCGTGGCGAACACGACGATCGAGATCGCCAGCGACCCTGGTGTCCAAACGAAATCGAATGAGTGTGAAGCGTTCACGCAAGTGCTCTCCCGCCGGGGAGAGGTGTGAGACGAACCTTGGGCATGCACAAAATCGCTTCCGCCAGCAAGGCAATGAGCATCACCAGAAGAAAGAGTCGCCAAATCTCGTTAACCAACGAAGACCGCTCGTCCGCCTGGCTATCAAGACGCACCCAATCGAGGCCTGCAAACAGCCGATCAGTTTGCTCCTCTGAGAGGACACGCGTCGCATCTTCAGCTCCCGATCGATTCAGAGCCAGCAGCCTTTCGCCCGTTTTGAAGACTCCCGAGTGAAACGCATACTGGTGAGACAATGCAAGGCGTGAGCCCGTGAGACGCTCCCAGCCGCTGGAGTCTCCTCCAAGAGAACCGGCAACATGCTGACGAACCTGGCACAGTCGCTGGCAACCGGCGGCCAAGGCTCTTTGGACCATTACGTAGAGCACCACTCCGTCGGTCGCCAATGAGGAATCGGAGTCGATTGCGGTGGAAGCTAGGACGTAAACTCCACCTCGAGCCGTAGGCAGACGCCCCAACAGCACATCACCGCTAGAGAGAGTCGCCAGCGGCGTCATTTCACCCGCAACGCCGCAGAGTCTGTGAATTTGAAGCGCTCCGACTGGCAGCGCCGAGCCGCTGCGTGTGTGGGCGAGCAAATCCGCATCTCCTCGCCAGTTGCCGACTGTGACTTCCTCGGGAGTCTTTTGCCAACTTCCCCAAGTGAAATCGAAGATCGAGTCGGTACCGGGCGACCGAGAGGGGAGCAGAATGATGCGCCCCTCATTTTCGACATAGGTTTGTAGCAGCTCAGCGTCTTTACCGCTCGGTAGAGGTGCCTGCCACAAGACCAATCCAACATCTTCCCAGTCTGTTGAGGAAAGCTGGGTAGGGGAATTCACTTCGACTGACGTTTCAATCTCGGCGTCGGTGGCGATTTCGGCGGCAAGCTGCAAGGCGCGACTAGCATGAGGCTCTTCAGTTACGAGTAAGGTGTTGCGAACCTGCGGCTTGTCGAAGGCAAAGAAAAAATCGTTATCGAGATTGTTGGAATCGGCAGGAATGGTAACCCGCCCCCAGCCTTGAATCTGACTGGCTTCCAACGGAATCTCGTGATTCTTCAGCTCGTGGGTCCGTCCGTTCATCTCGACCTGGACAACCGAGCGTGCCCCCTCGATGTCGAACTCGACCGGAACCATGTTTGGCTCTGCAGCGTTCTCGTTGCGGGTGATATCAAGCGATACAACTAACGTAGCCCCTTGGTCGGTTTCTCTGCGACGAACCTCTGTCATTCGTAGCGACGTGTTTTCTCGAGGATCTTCCGGAAACGCAAGGAGATAGAACCGGACTGATTGTGGCAGGTCGAGGAAACCTTGACGAATTGCCGGCCATTGACCACTCTCGGCATCCCAATCGTGGCTGCGCATGTCGGAGCAGATCCAAACATCAGTCCGTCCGGTTTGGTTGCTCTGCATGTAATCGTACGCCGTGCGGAGCATCGCGGGCAGATTCGCCGAAGCTCCCACCGGACCGGTTTGGTGGGCGGTTAACAAGTCCTGCGGTGATTGGATGTCGATTGGCTCGGCCGTTGCGCTGTCGATCAACACCCAGTGATCGGATCCGAGCTTCTCGAGTGTTTCTGCCAAATGGTGTCGCCCGGCGTCAAGCTTCGTACCGATCCCGTCGCTGCAAGCAGTCGACATGCTGGGCGAACGGTCGAGCAGGATGATGGTGGTATCGGCTCTGCTACCAGCAGCAAGTCCCAACCACCCGCTGGCGAGCGGGCGCGCGAAAGCGAAGATCAAACCTGCGACAACGAGGGTACGTGCCGCCAGAATTAGCCACTGTCTCAGTCGGGCAAAGCCTCGCGACAATTTATGGGCGGCCAGCAGAAAGATCATTGCTGCCCAAGGCAACGTTTGGTAACGTCGCTGATTCACAAGATGAATTAACACCGGGAGACCGATGAGCGGGATCGCGGCCAGAAGTATCGGTTGGAGAAAGCTCAACGTACCCCCTGACTATCGTGCCGACCGGCCAAAAAGTTCATGAAGACTTTCTCGTAACTGGTATCGATGGTAACCCGATGGTAGTCGGTCCGCGACTCAAGCATCATCTTCTTGAATTCAGTCAAAAACGTCGCCAATGCCTGATGGTAGCGATCGGTGATTTCCGTCGGATCGGCAAATACCGAGGAGCCACCTTCCATGTCCAAAAAACGCATCGGCCGCTGGAACTCAAAGGCAAGCTCTAGCGGATCGAGAAGCTGAAAAACGGTAATGTCGTGTTTACGGAATCGAAGATGCTCGAAACAATCGCGAAGTTCATCCGTAGGCAAGAAGAAGTCGGAGAAAATGACGATCAGCGCGCGCTGTGCAACCGATTCCGCAAGCTCATGAAGCATCGCTCCGAGTTGAGTTTCTCCCTGAGGTTCTGCCTGTTCCAACGCATCAAAGATTGCCGATAGATGGGCCGGGTTTCGTCGCGGAGGCAGCTCAGCGACCCGGGTGCCGGCCACGCACGAGAGTCCGACGGCATCGCCTTGCTGAACCGCCAAGTAGGCGAGGGCTCCGGCAAGCTGCTTCGCGTAGTGGATCTTCGTAATCCCTCTCGAGCCAAATTCCATCGAGCCGCTCGTGTCCAAAACCATACAGCAACGCAGGTTAGTGTCGGCTTCAAATTCCTTGACGTAGTAGCGTTCGGTGCGACCGAAAGCCCGCCAGTCGACGCGCCTGAGATCGTCTCCCTGAACGTAACGGCGATACTCGGCAAATTCGACGCTCGAACCCCGATGCCGGCTCGAATGTCTACCCGAAACGCTTCCCTGCATCGGCCGACGTGAAAAGAGAGGCACAGCCGACAACCGTGCAAGCACCGCTGGGTCGAGGAAGGAACGTGCTGAGGTTCCGGTAGCCAATTGAATCTCTTGTTTAAGCCGTCGTCGGATCAGTGTCATCAACCAAACGTTGCACAATCTCTTTCGCGTTGGTGCCCTCGGCTTGCGCGGCAAACGTCGTAATCAAGCGGTGGGTCAACACCGGCAGCGCCGCGGCCTGAATATCCTCGAGCCTCACCATGTAGTTGCCCGATAGGGCCGCCCGGGCCTTGGCGGCCAAAATCAGATTCTGCACTGCGCGTGGTCCGGCACCCCAAGCGACCAGCGACGGTAGCCAGTCTGGCGCCGTGTCTCCCTTGGGACGAGTGCGACGTACCAACCGAGCGGCGTATGTGAAAATATGAGCGGGCACAGGCAGTCGACGTACCAAATGCTGATGCTTGAGGATCTGCTCGCCAGTCATCAGGCGGGAAAGGATCGGCAACTCGTCGCCGGTCGTACTGCGGGCGATTTCGACTTCCTCTGCTTCGTTGGGATAGTCTAGCTCGATGAGAAACATAAAGCGGTCGAGCTGTGCTTCGGGCAGAGGATAGGTTCCTTCCTGCTCCACCGGATTCTGCGTTGCGAGCACGAGGAACGGTGTTGTGAGTTCAAAAGTCTTGCCAAGTGCCGTCACTCGGTATTCCTGCATCGCCTCGAGCAGCGCAGCTTGAGTTTTCGGAGGGGCGCGGTTGATTTCGTCGGCTAAGATAATATTTGCAAAGACCGGACCATGCACAAACTGGAATTCACGTCGGCCGGTATCGGTATCTTGCAAGATGTCGGTCCCTGTGATGTCCATTGGCATCAGGTCGGGCGTGAACTGAATCCGGCTATAGTCGAGTGACAGCGTCTCAGCCAGTTTGCTCACCAGCAGTGTCTTGGCCAATCCGGGCACTCCCATGAGTAGGGCGTGGCCACGGGCAAAGAGGCAGATGGCTAACTTTTCTATCGCCTCGTGCTGGCCAACGATCACACGGCCCAATTCAGTTCTTAATTGGACGTAGGATGCCCGCAGCTCGTCAATAGCCCCTACATCGTGATCGCTGAGTTGCGATTCGGAGATCATCGTGTTGCTCATCTAGCAATTCTTACCCAAAAAGACCAAGGAAGTGGAAACGCCAAGGGCCAGTCATCAAGGGCCAAACACCAATGCAAAACACCCATGTCAAGCACACATAGATGTGTGACGTACTGGAGTAAGCGAAAGTTCTCCAAACGGAGTGTTTTCTCCCATTATATCATTGAAATACCCGGTCAGGGACGTTCGACGATCTCTCCTCCCGACTTGGTGAAGAAGGCGCTGAGCGTCGCTTCGGCAATGCTCTTCGGGAGACTGCGCACCGAACCATCCGTAAATCCAAGCGACATACCCTCTCGAGGGTCAACGCGCAGGCCCTTTTGAGGATCTTCCTTGAGGGGTGCAAAGTCCCCCGGACGGGTCCATACGACCGCTCGTTGGTCAGACGATTCGACCGTCATCACCGTGTTGGAAGTGCCGTCGGTGACTTGCCTCATCGCGATCCCACGGTGGTCGCCGTCCTGCGGCCTGACGAATATGCCGTCTGCTCCGCCCACGCATCGCGGTAGATGCACCACGTTGGGACTAACGGAAATCCGTCCATATGTGCTGAGTGAAAAGTCACCTGTTCATTCTGCCCGGAGACAACCCTCAAGGGTCCGCCGCTGCGTGTCTGCTGCCGAAATGCAGCCAAAAGCTGGTCGTGCATCTTCGAGAATCTTGCCGCATCAACGAGATCGACCGAGAGTGTCCAGCCGCCCGTCAATGCCTGTGGCCCTGGCTGGGCAAAAACTCGCCCAGTATCACCGATCGATCCGAGCAGGTCGTCGAGCATATCAATGCCTAGCGCATGTCGCATCATCTCAAGCTGCAGCCGCAATTGCCTCGCGGTGTCCAAGGCATCTTGTGGCGCCTTTTCATGTTCCAAGGAGTCTAACAGCGCCGTCAAGGCAGCGGCCAGGTTTAGCTGAAACACCAAAGCGACGGGGCTTTTACTGCTAATCCGCTGAAAATCTGCCGCGACAAGTGGCTCGCAATCCATAAGCGTCAACATCCCGCGTGGGTCGCCAGAGAGTTTGAGCAGTCCGCGACTGACGGTCCCCTGGTCATCCAAGCCCCCGCCGTAAGAAAAGCTCTCGACGGCATCAAGTCCGAAAGCTTCGAGCATTCCGGCAAACGTAGCGGCGTCAGCCGGTTGCATCGCTGAGCGAATGGTATCGAGCAGATTCCGGACATCGAGATGGACGAAGCTAGCTGGTCGGGGCGTTGCAACCCTCTTTTTCGCTTCTTGTAGCCAGACGGGCACGGAACCGTTGAGACGCTCGATGATCTTTTCGGCTTCGCCAGCGCCGATGCCAACGACCAAATAGTTCTGATCGATGCCCCAACTAATGGGTGGCGCACGGTTTCCGAATTCGACCAACGAAAACTGACGGTGTCCGACCTTCACGGTCGATCGCAACGGTTCGGGCACGAGCTGGAGAAACGCTGCAAGCGTTGTGGCGATCGGTTCAATGTCGTCGTCATCGACTCGCATGACCAGGCCACCGAACATCTCTGGAAGCTCCTCGCGACTCGAATGGACTGCCGAGATATAGAACGAGCCGGCATGGGAGTGTAGGTGGTCGAGTAATCGAAACGCCCCCTCCACGTGCTCCTCACCGACTCCCTGGGAGGCGATGCCCTCTAAGACAGATTGGTGCAGGCGCTGGTCGACGTGTTGAAGGTAGTCGAGGAACTTTGCATCGGTGAAGAGTTGCTCTGTGGAATTCGCGGCGTCGGGAGACGCATGGGTCTTACCAGTCCACGAAGAATAAAACAGGCACTCTGCCGGAGCGATCTGGGCAACTATCGGGTCTGCGGGCAATGGGACAACATCGCTCGAGCCGACCAGTCCACCTGCTGTGATCAAGAGCAAGACCAGCTCGAGAATCGACACACCACCAGCGGTAGTCATAACAAATGCCCTCGACTGAGTCCCGGCCATTCTGTTCGATCGATTGCCAAATTTCGTCCTCTGTCGGCAAACGACGAGATTGGCCCTGTTTCCGTGCCAATACGACAATCGTGCTTTAAAACGGAAGTGCATGGGAATCGAACCCACCTGCGAGGCGCTTGACGCTCCGCACAACGGTTTTGAAGACCGCGACCGCCACCAGGCTGGCACGCACTTCCTGAACTTATTTTCCCACCCCACCCCTTTCTGACTAAGCCGGCCCTTTCTTGCTGATTAGCAGCGAATGCGATTGTAGAAGCCAGTCTCCAGAAAAACAATCACTCGGTCATGGGCGGACAAGAATCGTAGCTGCGTCTGCAACACGCTCAACGACGTGACCAATCACCGTTGCTGAGTCACCCAACCGTTCTACGAGCGCGGTAAGCACATCTTGGGGTACGCCCAACAACAATCCACCAGACGTTTGTGGATCGAATAAAGTCGCATACGCACCGCTGCTACGCGTTTCTTCTGCCGCCCTCAGGTGAGGCTCGACTTGCCGATTGCTGGGAGCCAATGTGCTTTCGACGCCCCGACTAGCGAGTTCTACGGCACCTGCCAGCAGCGGAAGAGTTGCTAGAGAGAGCTCGGCTGAAACGTGCGAAGCGCACAACATCTCCCAGAGATGACCTGCCAGGCCAAATCCGGTGACATCGGTGACAGCTCGAATGCCCATATCGCGCACTGCCAAGCCCGGATTTCGATTGCTGGCCGTCATTGATTCGACAAGTTTATCCATCCATTCGGCACGACACAGCGCTCGTTGTTGCGCGGCCAGAAGAATCCCCGTGCCGAGCGGTTTGGTGAGCACCAGCTGGTCGCCGGGCTGCAAGCCCCCTTTGCTGGCTAGCTGCTGCCCGCTGTTTTCTTCTAAAAAGATGTCCCCAAAAATGGTAAAGCCGACGGTTGCCTGTTCGCCTTCGATCGTATGCCCGCCTACGATCGGCACGCCCGCGGGTCGCAGCGCACGCAGTGCCCCGTCGAGGACCTCCAGCAAGAATTGTTCTTGCGACCGCGCTGGACCGTGCGGCACGGTGACCATTGCCACCGCAGCTTGCGGCTCGGCGGCCGACGCGTACAGATCGCTCATAGCATTCTGCGCTGCGACTTGTCCTAGCAAGTGCGGGTCGTCAAGAAAGGTGGTGAAGAAGTCGACCGTGACTGCCGTCTGGGTTTGGGGCGAATTCTTAATGACGGCAATGTCATCCGGCTGTTCCAATCCAAGTAATACTCGCGACGACGAGGGATTGTCCATCTTGTTCAACACGCGTGCCAAAATGTCGGCAGGTAGCTTGCCGCCGCATCCGCCGCAGCGCATTTTGCTGTCGACCGGCTGCTGACGAGACGGTTTGGCCATCGCAGGGCTATAGTCTTGGTATTTTGCCATGAAGCGACGATCGATCGTATCTTTCAACTTTAGGCACCATCGAGCATGAACGCCAAGTCCCTTGTAGGTGAGAATAGCCCGGTCGTCGCCCGTATTGAGCAGCGTCAAAAATGACTTCTGGGGGTGCCACTCTACCAGCGGTTGGTTTTTGAGTTGCCGTTGCAAGTTTTCCCACAGCACTGGACCTTGCCGTACCGCATAGACACCCGACTTGGCTGTCGGATGTTGTTGTAAGGTGCCTGTATCGCCGACCGCATAGATGGAATCGGCCGCCGTGCTTTGCAGCGTGCTGCGAATGAGCAAGAACCCCCGCTCGTCTTTGGGCAAGTCCAGCAGGCCAAGGATTTCTGGCGCGCGGGCCGACGTGGCCCACAACACTAAGTCGGTCTCCAGTTCGTGGCCGTCTGCCAACTGCAATTGTCCTTCGCTACCGACTTCGGTGATTTCTTGACCAAGCGATAGTTGGATGCCTTGTCGATTCAACTCTTGCCGGGCCATTGCCCGGGTGCGACTTGGCATGCCTTTTAAGATCTCGTGGCCCTGATCAACGAGCGTCAGTTCGATTTCGGCCGACGCGTGCCGCTGTTGAACGTGTCGAGGCAGGCAGCAGGCAACTTCAAAGCCGCCGGCTCCTCCTCCGACAACGGCAATTCGCCAAGGACGATCGGTCACTTGCCGTGACAAAGACTCCAGCCGCGTATCGAGCCGCGGCAAAAACGACTGCATCGGTTTGATCCGCATTACGTGGATGTCCTCGCCCGGAACTTCTGTCGGTTGCGAGCCCACCCCAATCGACATCGCATCAAACGCCAGCGGAGGCCGCTCGGCAAACAATAATTTACGCTGCTTGACATCCAGCCCGGTCACTTCGGTCTGGATCAACCGCGCGCCGGCCGCCGCGCATAATCGGACCAGATCGATCTGCATCTCTGAGGGTTCGTATTGCCCAGCCAACGTCCCCGGCAACATGCCCGAGTAGGAAGCCATGCCGAAATCGGAAATGCAAGTCAATCGCGCGTTGGCCAAAGGATTCATTCGCCACATATTCAATATATGTGCGTTGGTGTGGCCGACGCCCAGTAAGACAATATCTAAGAGTGGCAACTCGCTGTGCACGTCAGGCCCTTTTCGAGAGTGGTTATCGATATCATCCGATCTTACTTGGTGGATGTCGGTTTGTCAGTCGAGGCAAAAGTAATTGCGCTGGTCCCAAGGTTCAGTTCAACTTGTTACACTGAGGGGCAACCGCGATAGTTCTGTTTTCACGTCGTATCTTACAACCCATGAAACAACATCTGTTGCTAGGAACCGCCGGACACATCGACCATGGCAAAACGGCCTTGGTGCGTGCCTTGACCGGTGTCGATACCGACCGGTTGCCCGACGAAAAGCGGCGCCAGATTACGATCGATCTTGGTTTCGCACCGCTCGACTTGGGCGATAATTCGATTGGCATCGTCGATGTTCCGGGGCACGAGCGGTTTGTGAAGAATATGCTCGCCGGCGCTGCGGGCGTGGATCTGGTCATGCTGGTCGTTGCCGCCGATGATTCGGTCAAGCCGCAGACGCGTGAGCATCTCGACATTCTCAAGCATCTGAGGCTCGAAACCGGATTGATCGTCATTACCAAGTGCGATCTGGCCGAACCCGACTGGATCGAGCTTGTCGAAGGCGAAGTGCGAGAATTAACCCTCGGGACTTTCTTAGCAGAAGCACCCATTGTGCGGGTCAGCGCACGCACCGGCAGCGGGCTCGACGAGCTACGCGCCGCGATTACCTCTGCCGCCGAGCAGGTCGTGCAGCGCCGCGATGTCGGGCCAGCGGGGCATTTTCGCATGGCCATCGATCGGGTGTTCACGATGTCGGGGCACGGCACCGTAGTGACTGGCAGTGTGGCCAGTGGGCACCTTCGCATCGGAGACGAACTCGAGCTGCAACCGCGAGGTGTGGCTGTTCGCGTGCGAGGTTTGCAATCCCATGCTGCGTCTGTCGAGCAAGTTGGCCGTGGCCAGCGCGCCGCCGTCAATCTGGCGGGAGTTCACTACAACGAACTTTCGCGCGGACAAAGTCTGGTCACATGCAACACCCTGCAATCGAGCCAACTATTGACCGTGGAACTCCAACTGAACGAGCTACTCTCCAACGACCTCAAACATCGTAGCGCCATTCGCCTACATCTTGGTACGGCGAGCATTCCTGGCAAGATTGCCTTGCTGGGGGCCTCGCAGATCGAACCGGGAGCGACAACGTTTGCCCAACTGTTCCTCTCCCAACCAGTCGCAGCCGTCTGGGGACAGCCTTTCGTTATTCGGAGTATTTCTCCCGTCGAAACACTTGGCGGCGGACGCATACTTGATCCATTAGCTGCGAGGATCAAACGGTACAGCGAAACCGAGCGCCGATATCTCGACGACTTGGCCGGCGGCGATCGACTGCTGCGGGCGGCGGCGGCCTCTTTTCTGGCAGGAAGTCGCGAATGGCAACCGGCCGATTGGTCGGTCTTGGCCGGAGTCGATCACCCCACCAACGTGTTGGAACAGCTCGTTGAGCAACACATCGTGCTTCCCTTCCTGCTCGGCAACGGCGAAACCAGATATTTGCATCACGAGATTACTTCCAAGTTGTTGCAGCGGATCAGCGAGGTGCTGGCAGCCGAGCATAGCAAGACGCCGCTCCGCAAGCTCGTTGAAAGGTCGCGCCTGGCTCAACACGTCCAGCAGGTTCCGACGCACATTCTGGATGCGATTTGTGTTGCCATGCAAAAACAGGGCAAGTTGGTCGTCGAAAAACGTGGGTTGGCCTTGGCCAGTTGGAATCCGCAGCTGTCCGCCACACAGCAAGAATTACTCCAGCAAATGCAAGCCATTTATCACACGGCCCAATTTCAGCCGCCCCCTCTGGATCAACTTGCCAAAGATCTT
>Ga0310121_10003232_pt1 | contig 14933 bp, 15 predicted proteins | sample CB27_Tmax_986_MG_FD_203504 | JGI IMG/M metagenome (GOLD analysis project Ga0310121, IMG submission 203504) | Marine microbial communities from Western Arctic Ocean, Canada - CB27_Tmax_986 | ecosystem: Environmental > Aquatic > Marine > Oceanic | place: Canada: Western Arctic Ocean | collected...
TGGACTTTCGTCGAATAAAATCAGAGGTTCCGGCTCATGCGAGGATCAGCCAGGAAATGAACGACCACGCCCTGCGCGTCTACGACTCCATTCTCGGCCTCCTCTCCAGTGCCGACAATCCCACACCGCTGGTGCGCCTGAACCGGGTGGTGCCGTTCCGGGACACTCAGGTCTACGCCAAGCTCGAGTGGTACAACCCGTTTGGAGCAGTCAAGGATCGGGTGGCAGCCAACCTGGTTGCCGACGGCGAAGCACGTCTCACGGTGCAGACGGACCAGAAGCTGGTCGAGCCCACCTCGGGCAACACCGGCATGGCCCTCGCCATGATCGCCAATGCGAAGGGCTACACGCTGACGACGCCGCTGTCGATCGAGATACCGCTCGAGAAGCGCACCATGCTCAGGTTCTTTGGCGCCGAGGTGCTCGAGCTCGACGACACCCTGTGCCCGGCGCCTGGGGCACCCGAAGGCGCAATCGCCAAGGCGATGGAGATCGCCGAGCGTCCCGGGTTCCACATACTGAACCAGTACGTCAACGAGGCGAATCCAGACGCGCACTACAAGACGACAGGACCTGAGATCTGGCGCCAGACGGAAGGAACGGTCACGCATTTCGTTGCGGGTCTGGGCACATGCGGCACCATTACCGGGACGGGGCGCTTTCTCAAAGAGCAGCGCTCCGCGGTCCAGGTCCTCGGTGTGCATCCTGGCGAGGGCCATGACATCCCTGGCGTGCGAAGTATCCGCCAGCTCCAGCAGACCCGGCTGTTTCGTCCGGCGGAGTACGACGGCCTGACCGAGATTCAGAACCAGGCGGCGTTCGAGTTGTGTCTCCGCCTGAACCGGGAGGAGAGCATCATTGCGGGGCCAAGCTCGGCCATGGCCCTTGCAGGTGCGTTCGAGCTGGTCCCTGACGAGCCGGGCAACCTGGTCGTGGTGATCTTCCCGGACAGCGCGTTCAAGTACGCATCCTCGGTTGTGAAGTATCTGCCGGGTCTCGAGGCCGGCACGGCGAAGCCCGCGGCGCCGCGCAACGCGCTGCTCGACACGATGGTGGAGAACGTGCGGGGCAACGCCGACCTGACCATCGACGTCGACGCCGCCCACGAGCAGTGGCAGGCGCACAGGCCGTTCGTGCTGGATGTGCGCCCGAGCGACCAGTACCAGGAGGCGCACATCCCTGGTGCCATCAATAGGCCGCTCGCGGCGCTGGGCGAGCATCACGCGGGCCTTCCCGGCGATCTCGACGCGCCGATCTTCAGCGTGTGCCAGCGCGGGAACGCCTCGCTGTCCGGCGTGCTGTTTCTCAAGTCGCTCGGCTATCGCAATGTACGCAGCATCACCGGCGGGACGCTCGTCTGGCGAGAGAAGGGCTTTGCCACCGACGCCGAATAGGAGACGATCTTCTGCGATTCGGGCGAGCGGTACCCGGCGGAACGGTTCTGGGACGAGCCGACCGCGTCATGACACTCGAGCTGTCCGAGCCCATCCGGGAAGCGATCCGCCGCCACGGCCAAGCGGCCTATCCCCATGAGTGCTGCGGGGCGCTCATCGGACGTGGAGCGCGCGTCACCGAGGCCGTGACGTTGCCGAACACCACAGACGAAGAACCGCGCCGCCGATTCCTCGTGAGCGCGGCCGACTACCGTCTCGCGGAACGTCTGGCGGCCGAATCCGATCGGGAGTTGGTCGGGTTCTACCACTCACACCCAGACCATCCAGCGCGGCCCTCTCAGCACGACCTCGCGCACGCGTGGCCGTTTTTCGCGTATGTGATTCTGTCGGTCCGGCGAGGTGAGCCGGCCGAGCTCACGGCGTGGCGGCTTCGTGACGACCGCTCGACCTTCGACGCAGTGCCCGTTGTCGCCTGAACGGGTCGCCATGAGACCTGGACCTGGAGTACCCTGACACCATGTCGAACAAAGTGCTCATCCCGACGCCGTTGCGCCCGTATGCGGGCAAGCAGGACGTGCTTGAAGTCGACGGGAAGACCGTCGGCGAGCTGCTGGCCAACCTGACCAGCCAGTACGCAGACCTGCGCAAGCACCTCTATACGGAGGAGGGGCGGCTCCGCGGCTTCGTGAACGTCTACGTCAACGACGATGACATTCGCTACCTTGACCGCGAACAGACGCTCCTCAAACCTGGCGACACGATCAGCATCGTGCCGTCCGTCGCGGGTGGCGCCGGACCGGTCGTGGCCGAGCCCCGTACCGCACCCCCGCTGAGCAACGAGGAAGTGCAACGCTACAGCCGCCACCTCATCATGCCCGAGGTGGGTATGGACGGACAGCAGAAACTCAAGGCGGCGCGGGTGCTGTGCATCGGCGCCGGTGGGTTGGGATCGCCCGTGGCGATGTACCTGGCAGCGGCCGGTGTCGGGACGTTAGGGATGATCGATTTTGACGTCGTCGACTTCAGCAACCTCCAACGACAGATTATTCACGGGACGCCCGACGTGGGTCGCCTGAAGCTTCAATCGGCGAACGATCGCATCCAGGCCATCAATCCCAACGTCCAGGTCGAGTGCTATGAGACGGCGCTGTCGTCGCAGAACGCGCTAGAGCTGTTCGAGCCCTACGACATCATCGTCGACGGGACCGACAATTTTCCGACGCGGTATCTCGTCAACGACGCGTGCGTCCTGCTCGGTAAGCCGAACGTCTACGGCAGCATCTTTAGGTTCGAAGGGCAGGCCTCGGTGTTCGCGACCAAGGATGGGCCGTGCTATCGCTGCTTGTATCCGGAGCCACCGCCCCCAGGTCTCGTGCCGAGCTGCGCGGAGGGAGGCGTGCTCGGTGTGCTGCCAGGCATCGTCGGCACGATTCAGGCGACCGAAGCGATCAAGCTGATCATCGGGGTGGGTGAGCCGCTGATCGGACGGTTCCTGATCTTCGATGCACTGCGCATGCGGTTCCGCGAGCTCAGGCTACGTCGCGATCCGGAGTGCCCGGTGTGCGGCGATCGTCCGACGGTGCGGGAGCTGATCAACTACGAGCAGTTCTGCGGCGTCGCGCCGGAGGCGCAGACGTCCGCGCCAGCGACGGTCGAGGAAACGACCGTCGAGGAGTTGAAACGCCGCTTCGATGCCGGCGACGACACATTCCTCTTGGACGTGCGCGAACCGCAGGAGTATCAGATCTGTACCATCCCGAGATCGACGTTGATTCCGCTAGGTGACCTGCCGAGCCGACTGTCCGAGCTCGAAGGGCGGCGCAACATCGTCGTGCACTGCAAGTCCGGCGTCCGGAGTGCCAAGGCGGTGAAGCTGCTCCGCGAGGCGGGATTCGTGGACGCGGTCAACCTCCAAGGCGGAATCTTGGACTGGATCGATCGGATTGACCCGTCGCTGCCCAAGTACTGAAACCGGCGCCCGGCCGGTGAAGCCGCGCGTGATTTTTTGTCACATTAGCGCTAATATAGGATCGGAACAGTCCTATATTTCGCGAATGGCTGGATAATCAGAGAATGCTGAGACTGTCGAAGAAAGCGGATTACGGGCTGATCGCGATGAAGCACCTGGTCCTCCTGTCCGAGAGCGGGTCGTCGAGCGCCAGGGAGATCGCCGGGCACTACGACATTCCGGTCGAGGTGCTCGCCAAGGTGCTGCAGCGGCTGGCACGGCGGGGGCTGCTGGCCTCTCATCAGGGGACCCGCGGGGGGTATTACCTGGCCCGGCCGGCGACGGCAATCTCGGTGGCCGACGTGATCCAGGCGATCGACGGACCGATCAAGGTGACCGCCTGTTCCGACGATGAGGTGGACTGCGATCAGTATTCGAAATGCACCGTCCGCGACCCACTGTGGCGGATCAAGGATCAGATCGTGTCCGCGCTGTCCGCGTGCACCGTCTTCGAGATGGCGACCGATACGATGCCCGACGCGGTGTTTCCGTTGGCCGGGTCGACACGGCCGGACGCCGTTGCGCCGCTGGTCGTGCCCACCGCCAGCCGGTAGCAGCTAGCCCGGGTGCTCGCTTGCGCGAGCGGACGACATCCTATAGTGACCCTGCCGATCTATATGGACAATCATGCGACGACGCGTCTCGACCCGCGCGTCCTCGATGCCATGTTGCCGTACTTCGGCGATCGTTTTGGGAACGCGGCCAGCCGGAGCCATGCGTTTGGGCGGAAGGCCGCGGAGGCGGTGGACGTCGCGCGGCGTCAGGTGGCAGACTTGATCGGCGCGCGGCCGAGCGAGATCGTGTTCACCAGCGGCGCGACCGAGTCGAACAACTTAGCGATCAAGGGCGTCGTTGCCGCGCACCACGGGCAGTCGGGTCACGTCGTCACGGTGGCGACCGAGCACCGTTCGGTGTTGGATCCGTTCCGGCGGGTCGAGGCGGCGGGCTGCGCGGTGACGGTGCTGTCCGTGGGTCCGGACGGGAGGATCGAAGTCGACGCGCTCGCGCGTGCCATCACTCCGGAGACGGTACTTGTCAGCGTCATGGCGGTGAATAACGAGATCGGTGTGCGGCAGCCATTGGCGGAGGTCACCGAGTTGGCCACGTCGCGGGGCGTCGTCGTGCACACCGATGCCGCGCAAGCCATCGGCAGGGGACCGTTCGACGTCGAACGAGAAAGGGTCGATCTCGCGTCGATGTCGGCCCACAAGATGCACGGACCGAAGGGTGTCGGCGCGCTCTACGTGCGGAGTCAGCCGCCCGCGCGGCTCCAGCCGATCGCCGACGGGGGCGGACACGAGCGCGGCCTGCGGTCTGGGACGTTGAACGTTCCGGGCATTGTCGGGTTCGGGGCAGCGGCGGCGCTGGCGTCAGCCGAGATGGAGGCTGACGTGCCGCGCATCGGGACTCTCCGGGATCGTCTGTGGCAGGGGTTGCGCGAGCGGATCGATCGCGTCGTGCTCAACGGATCGTGGGAGCACCGCGTGTCGCACAACTTGAACGTCAGCTTCGCATACGTCGATGGCGAGGCGCTACTGACCGCGCTCGACGACGTCGCCGTGTCATCCGGATCGGCCTGCGCATCGGCGACCGACGAGCCGTCATATGTGATTCAGGCGCTGGGAGCGAGCCGCGATCTGGCGCGCGCGTCGGTACGGTTCGGCCTCAGCCGAGAGACGACCGAGGCGGAAGTCGATTACGTGATCGACAAGGTGGCGCGGGTGGTGACTCGGCTCCGCGAGTTGTCGCCACTCGCAGACGAGGCGGTGGTCAGCCGCGGCGATCCCGTGGGCGCGCGATGGCTCGCCGAGCCGTGACCATGGAACACTCAGCCCTTGTCGGTGAGCATTTCCTGAACCCGCGGCATGTAGGCACGTTGCCGGCTGGCGATCCGGATGTCGGCACCGGTCGCGTCGAGGCCGCGACGCACGGCGACGTCACGCGATTACAAGTGCGGGTGGACCGCGTGAGCGGCGTGATTCGGGAAGCGCGGTTTAAGGCGTTCGGGTGCAGCGTCGCCATCGCGAGCGCGAGCCTTGCGACGGAGTGGGTGACCGGACGGACGCTGGCGTCGGCGCTCACCATCACGGCTGACGATATCGCCGACGCTCTGAATCTCTCGGTCGAGAAAACGTATTGCGCCGAGTTGGCCCAGAGCGCCATCCGGGCCGCGGTCGGCGACTACGAAGCCAAGTGTGGGTCGTCGGCGGAACTGAGAACGGAGAGCCACAGATGTTTCAGGTGACCGAGGCCGCGGCAAAGCGGATTCGTGCGCTCATGGCCAGTCAGGGCGTCGTTGGCGGCGGGCTGCGCGTCGGCGTGAAGGCTGGCGGATGCTCTGGGATGAGCTACATCTACGATTGGGCCCCGGTGCCGCGAGAAGACGATCAGGTGTTCGAAGGCGCCGACGGCGTCAAGATCTACGTGGATCCGAAGAGCTATCCGTTCCTCAAGGGCACGGTACTCGACTGCGACGACAACATGCTCGGCCAAACGCTCGTGTTCAAGAATCCGAACGCGGCGAGTGCGTGCGGGTGCGGCTCGTCATTCAACGTCTAGTAATAGGAGCCCGTCCGAGTACTAGCGTAGGCCGCGTTGCGACAGTCCGTGGGGAAGGGTCGGTGGCATTCGGCCGGCGAATGCGTCCCCGCCGGCTGCGTTGCTTCTCATTCACGTATTCCTTATATTCCGCGGCCACCGACCACCGCCCGGTGGCTGTCCCACTCGTCGTGCCTCGCTCGGGCGGACCGCACACTCGTCGATCGGTGAGGCGTGGGCTCACGCCTGATCGCCGCTGAGTGTCTGCGAATCGTCGGACGAATCATGTGTGCCTCGCGGCGGCTTGTGGCAAGATCAGGAGCCTAGGATGTCATGTCGATAGCGCCAACCGCAGACGAGCTCGCGCTGCGCACCGCTCGGAGGCCGATCCTGGTCGTGTCGAATCGGGAGCCGTATCTCCACGCCTATGCGGAGGACGGGTCGATTTCGTGGGCGCCGACGACGGGCGGCGTGGCGGTGGCGCTCGACGCCCTCATGCGGGAGCGCGGCGGCGTCTGGATTGCGCATGGTGCGGGCAGTGCGGATCGCGCCGTTGTGGACGCGGACGATCGCGTGATGGTGCCGCCGGACAATCCGACCTATCCGTTGCGCCGCATCTGGCTGAGCGCGGAGGAGGAAACGCACTACTACGCGGGGTTCGCCAACGAAGGACTCTGGCCGCTGTGTCACGAGGCGCACGTCCGGCCGTTGTTCCGCGCGGTCGACTGGGCGTCCTACCAGACGGTCAACGACCGGTTCGCCGAGGTGATCGACGAGGAGCTTCCAGACGATTCCACCCCGGTCTTCATCCAGGATTATCAGTTAGCGCTCGTTGGGTCAGCGCTTCGCGCTCGGCGGACGGGCGTGCGGACCGCGCTGTTCTGGCACATTCCGTGGCCTCATCCCGACCGGCTGCGCATCTGTCCCTGGCGCCGGGAAATCCTGGCGGGCTTGCTCGCCAACAACCTGCTCGCGTTTCAGCTCGATCGGGATCGCCGCAACTTCATGGCCGCAGCGCGGGACGAACTCGGCGCGACCGTGATCGGCCGGTCGGCGATTCGGTATCGCGATCGGATGACCAACGTGCTCTCGGTGCCGATCGGCGTCGACTACGACCGGATCCAGGAGCTCACGGCCGCGCCGACGATGGACAAGGAGATCGCCAAGCTCCGGCACGAGCTTCATATCGATACGCCCCTCGTCGGAATCGGTGTGGACCGGCTCGACTATACGAAAGGCATTCCTGAGAAGTTGGATGCATTGAGCCTGTTGCTGGCCCGACGGCCGGAGTTGCAGGAGCGGTTGACGTTCGTGCAAATCGGGGTGCCGTCGCGCTCGAAGCTCGAAAGCTATGCGGCTGTCGAAGCCGAGATCGACGCGAAGGTCGTCGAGATCAATACGAGGTTTCCCCGCGGCAACCTCGGCCCGATCCGGTATCGAAAGTCGGCGCTGAAAATTCGTCGGCTCGTGACGCTGTACCGCCTGGCCACGTTCTGCATCGTCAGTTCGCTCCACGACGGCATGAACTTGGTGGCGAAGGAGTTCGTTGCGGCTCGCGAGGATCTCGACGGTGTCCTCATCCTCAGCGAGCTGGCCGGCGCGTCGCACGAGCTGACGGACGCCATCATCATCAATCCGTACGACATCGATGGGTTCGCCAGTGCACTGGACTGGGCGATCGAGATGCCGCAGCACGAGCGGTATCGACGCATGCGCGCGTTGCGTCGCGTGGTTGCAGGACGCAACGTGTTCAGCTGGGCGTCCGACATTCTCGAAGGCCTCGAGGCGCTGCGGCCGGGAGCTCGCTTGAAGCTGCCCAGCTTCCAGACGAAGACACGAAAAGACGCGCGCGTCGTGCCGCTGTCGGCGGCAGTCAAGCGCCGGCCGTGACGCCTCCGTCGTGCCACTGATCGCTGGATCGCTGTGGTACACTCCCCTCCGATGCACGTGCTCGATGCAGTGCGCGCCGTCAGAGACGACGTCATGCGCGGGTACTACCTCGCAGCGGTCGCAGGTCTCGTGCTGGCCGTGAGCGCGTTCTTTCCGTGGGTCCGCATCGGCGAGCGCGCCCTTGGCGGCGTACCCGGAATCGCCGGCCTGTGGATTCTCGGTCTCGGCCTGCTCGCGACAATGCTGGCGACGCTCAGCTTGATCACGCGAAAGAACTCGCGCCATCCGCTGCTGGTCGTCGGTCTCGCGGCGTTCGGCATCCTGTTCGTGGGCTACCGGTTCCTCGAGCGGGCCGCGGCCGAGCAGGCCTGGGCGGTGACACAGGCGGCTGAGATCGTCTCGGGTCGCCCGGGAGCCGAGCCGTCCACGCCGATGACTGGCGCCGGCACCTATCTCGGTCTGGGCGCGTCGGCCGTGCTCATCGTGTTCGGCCTGACGATCGTGGTCAGGCGAGTCGCCAATCCCTATCCCGAGGCCGAGGACGACGACTGCTAGCAGCCCGTCGCGTCGTCTGCCGCCAGGCTCGTCCGGATACCGATGAAAATCACCGTTGCACACAGCCCCGACTCCGATGACGCGTTCATGTTCTATGGCTTGGCCTGCGGCGCCATCGCGACCGACGGGCTCGAAGTCGAACAGGTGCTCGCCGACATCGAGACGCTGAATCGCGCCGCGTTCGAGGGACGCTACGAGGTCACCGCCGTGTCGTTCCGCGCGTACGCGCAGCTGGCGGACCGGTACGCGCTGCTACCGCACGGCGCCAGCATGGGGGACCGGTACGGGCCGATCGTCGTGACCCGCCAGGATGGCCCGACGGCCGTCAAGGGGGCGCGGGTGGCCATTCCCGGCACCTTGACGACCGCGTATCTGGTCCTGCAGCTCTTCGAGCCGGATTTCGATCACACCGTCGTACCGTTCGACGAGATTCAGCCGGCAGTGATCGCTGGAGACGTCGAGGCGGGTCTGCTGATTCACGAAGGGCAGCTCACCTATGCGGATGACGGCCTGCGAAAGCTGGTTGATCTGGGCGAGTGGTGGGCGGATCGCACCGGTGGACTACCGCTCCCGCTCGGCGGCAACATCATCCGGCGCGACCTGGGCTCCGAAGTCCTGCGCCGGGTCTCGCGGCTCCTGCATGACAGCATCGCGTATGCCATGGCGCACAGGACGGAGGCGATTGAGTACGCGCAGCAATTCGGGCGTGGGCTCGACGCCGCGCGGATAGACCGGTTCGTCGGGATGTACGTGAACGAGCTGACCCTGGACTACGGGGATCGCGGGCGGGCCGCGGTGGCACGGTTGTTCGATGACGCGTACGCGCAGCAGCTCATACCAAATCGCGTTCCGCTTGAGTTCGTGGGCTGAGCTAGCTGCTAGACAGGTGGCTCGAGATCGGCGAACACGAATCCGTCCCGTTCCACGATCTCGCCGACCGTGACGTCGATCGCCGTCCAGAACACCGGGCCGTCGTAGGCGAACGTGTGGAATACTCCGCGCTCGCCGCAGGGGTCCATGTCGTCGGGCAGCCGGTCCAGCAGTGCAGCATCTTAGTCGACGCCGGCGAACGCCCGATCGAGGTGACGCGGGTCGACACAGGTCAGTTTCGCACGCAGTCCTTCAGCCACGATCCTGCGTGACAGCGCGGCGGTCTGGCGCTGCCACAGCGGGAAGATGGGGTCCAGGTCAGATCCGGCGAGCCGGGTTTCCCGATACTGCCTGACGTCCTCGAGGAACAGATCGCCGAAGGCGACATGGGTAAAGCCCTCGGCGATGGCGCGGCGGATGGCCTGCGCCATACGCATTTCGTAGTCGGTGTTCGAGCACGGAAACGGGAGCGGCACCTCGATCAGCGGAGGTCGACCGCGCGGGCCTGGCGGCGGAGCAGGTCTCGACGCACGGCATGCATCGAGACGCGTCCAGCGACTTCGTTGGTCGTTGTCAGGAGTCCGCCGACCGGCCATCGTCCCTCCTGGCGGAGCACGTGGAGCATCCAGGCGCTGTCCTTGCCAGAGCTCCAGGAGACGAGCAACTTCGGCGATCGCATCGATTTTCATTATTTATTTATTGGCCGAGTCCGGGCGCGTCCGGATGGAGGGCCCGCGCGAATCGGGCGACGGCCGAGGCAATGCGCGGTCCGGGAATCACCAGATCGCTCCCGGCCAGAAACACCACTCGGCCCTCGCGGACTGCCGGGAGCGACGGCAGCGTCTGCCAGACTGCGGCCTCCCGGGCAATCTCGGCCTCGGTCATCGTGTCGCCGGCCCGCACCTCGAGTACGACGTCTGGTGCGAGTTGAAGAATCGTCTCGGTCGTGACCTGTGCCGCCCGAGTCGAGGTGCCGGCCAGCACGTTCTCACCCCCGGCCAGCACAAGCATGTCGTGCTGAAACCCGACGCCTCCGCTCGCGAAGAGGTTCCGCAGGGAGTTCGGCTCGCGCGCAATCACCAGGAGCGTGCGCGGACGAGGACGATCGGTCAGGGCAGTACCGATCGCCGCCAGGTTCTGCTCGATGCCGCGCGCGACGCGCTCCGCCTGTGCGCTCCGCCTGGTCCGACGGCCGAGCGCCAGGATCGTCGTGAGCACGTCGCCTAGACTTCCGTGCTCGTAGAGCAAGAGCGGGATGCGCGCGCTCTCGAGCTGGGAGATCAGGTCGCGCTGGGTGGCGTACGGCACGACGAGGTCTGGCTCCAGCGCGAGGATCGCTTCGATGTCGGGGTCGATCAGTCCGCCGACACGGGCAAGATCCTCCACCTCGGCCGGGCACCGGTCGTAGCTGCCGACGCCGACGACCTGGGGTCCGGCGCCGATGGCGAACAGGATCTCGGTGACGGCGGGAATGGCCGACACGATGCGCTGTGGGGCGGCTTGGGCGGTCACCAGCGTCGCGACCGCGGTCATCGCGAGGAGCCAGGCGAGAGGCGATCGGATCCGCCGCGGCATCGTCAACGCCGTCGCACGAGCAGCCATAAGAAGAACGGTCCTCCGGTGAGCGCCGTGATCACCCCGACGGGCAGCTCCAGCGGCGCCATGACGGTGCGGGCGGCGACGTCGCACGTCACCAGGAAGGCCGCGCCCAGGCAGGCCGAGGCGGGCATGACGATTCGGTGGTCGGCGCCGACCAGCAGGCGCACGAGATGCGGGATCACGATGCCGATGAAGCCGATCGGACCGCCCAGCGAGACCGCCGCGCCGGTGGCCAGTGACGCGCTCAGGAAGGCCACGCGCTGGGTGCGCAGCACGTCGACGCCGCGCGACGCGGCACTGTCGCCTCCGAGCGTCAGCAGGTTGAGCGCGCGTGGCAGCGTGGCGAACATGACGAACGCGGCGCCGGTCAGTGGCAGGGCGGCCGCGATCGGCTGGAACCCGCTCACGTCGAGATTGCCCATCAGCCACCGCACCGTCTGAAACGTCTGCGCGAAATCGCCCGAGTACTGGACGAACATGATGATCGCCGAGAAAAACGAGTTCAGCGTCACGCCGGCGAGCAGGAGCACGGTCGTGGACAGTCCCCGATGCCGTAGCGTCGCCATCGCGTAGACGATGCCGGCCGCGCCGAGCGAGCCGAAGAGACTGGCGATCGGCACGGCCGGGACGCCGCCCAGCGCAAGCGGTACGCCGAAGGTGATGACGAGCATGGCGCCGAGCGACGCGCCGGCCGAGACGCCCAGCGTGAACGGCGTCGCGAGCGGGTTGCGCAGCAGCGCCTGGAACACGACGCCGGCGACCGCCAGTGACGCGCCGACGACGGCACCGGCCAGGGCGCGCGGCAGCCGAGCGATGAAGAAGATCTGCGCGTCGACGTTGTCGGCGAAGGGCACGGACCGGTCGAACACCCGTCCCAGGGCGATTGGCGTGGGCCCGATCAGCGGCGCGACCACGATCGCGAGCACGGCCAGGCTGCCGAAGGCGGCGACCGCAACGGCCAGGCGCCGTCGGAGACTCCACCGGGCGTTGGTCCGACTGGACACACCTTCCTTTCGAGCAGGCGGTGCGGTCGGGGCGAGCGTCCGGCCCGCCGCCAGTCTATCGTGTGTCATCGTTCATGCTGGAGGCTACGTTCCGCCGCGCGAACGGTACCACCGTCAGATGACCTACCATCGGGTGATCTTCGACGACGGCCTCGACGTCGTACAGGGCACGGACCGAGTCCGCGTGAAGCACGTCGCGAATGGCGCCGGCGGCAAGTATCCGCCCCTCTCGCAAGAGCACGACGCGGTCGCACAGGCTGGCGGCGAAGTTTAAATCGTGCGTTGACACGACCATCGCCGTTCCGCGCTCGGCGTTGAGCCGGCGCAACGTGGCGGCCACGTCGAGCTGGTATCGGAGGTCGAGCGACGCCGTCGGTTCGTCGAGCAGGAGCAGCTCGTGGACGTCACGCCGCTGACCCTCCGTCGGCGGTTCGAACTGTGCCAGGGCGCTGGCGATGACGACGCGCTGTTTTTCGCCGCCGCTCAGCGTCATGAAGGACCGATCGGCGAGTGAGGCCGTTCCCGTCTGCGCCAGCGCCGCGCAGGCGATCGCGATGTCCGCCGGCCCCTCGACCTGCAGCGTGCTCAGGTGCGGATAGCGTCCCATTAGGGCGATTTCCAGCACCGAGTAGTCGAACGCGAGCTGGGTCTCCTGGGGCACGATGGCCATGCGCCGCGCGAGTTCGGTGCGCGGCAGGGCGCCCAGGTCGCATCCGTCGAGCTCGATGCGACCGGCCGACGGACGGAGCAGCCCGCCGATCAGCCGGAGCAGCGTCGTCTTGCCCGAACCGTTCGGTCCGAGAATGCCGACGAGATCCCCCGGCGCGAGGTCCAGCGACACGTCGCGCAGGGCGGGCTGTCGGCCGTAGGCGAACGCGACGTCAGCGACGCGCAGCAACGCGAATCCCCACGATGGCGCTCCGGCCGAGCGCCGGAAACCCGAAGGCTTCCTCGTACTGGCGATCGAGCAGGTTCGTCACACGGGCGAACAGGTCCAGTCCGCTCCGCAGTTCGAGCGTGGCGCCCACGGTCACTACGCCGTAGCCAGGGTTGGTGAAGAGCCCGCCGAACCCCCCGAAGGACGGCTCGACGTCGAGGCTTCGGCCGCGCGCGCCGACTTGCCCGAACGCGGTCAGCGCGCCGTGGCGGTACAACAGGTCCAGCGCGCCCTGGTGACGCGGCCGGCGCAGCAGCGAGTCGCCGATCGTGAACGGGGCTGGGGCTTCGTCCGGCACCTGGTCCACGGCCAGGATCTCGGTCGCCATCCAGGTGTACGTCAGCCCGACGCCGAGGCCCCACCGGGTCCGGCTGGAGACCGCGAGCTCGAGGCCGCGTGATCGGGCGTTGGAAATATTGTCCGTCCGGAACTGGCTGGCGTCTCGAAGCGATCGGCCTACCGAGACGATCAGGTCGTCGTATCGGTTGAAGAACCCGGTCGCGTCGACGATCAGAGCGCCGCCGGCAAAGGTCTGCTCGATCCCGGCGTCCGCGCTACGGCTACGCTCGGGCGCGAGCGAGGGGTTGTCGGTGAACGCAATCTCGAACGCGTCGGGGGTCCTGATGCCGGTGCCAACCGAGGCGTGCAGCCGTGTCCAGTGCCGCTGCCGCTGCTGGACTGGCTGCAGGAAGTAGGTGGCCGACAGTTTGGGGTTCGCGGAGACCACGGTGTCGGCGCCGAACGACGGGCGCGGCGAGAACGCGTTCGGATCCGGTGCCAGCGCGTTCCGATGAATATGCTCCAGGCGCAGCCCGGTGGTCACGTAGAGCTGGTCCGCGGTCTCGAGCCGCAGTTCGGCGAACGACCCGAACACCCGGCGTCGAATCGGGACCTGGCCGACGTCGGCTCCGGTGATGAACGTACTCAGCGCCCGCTCGCGCTGCAGTTCGAAGCCGGCCGAGAGGCCGACCTGCCGGTGCAGCGTCACGTCGGCTTGGGCGCGGACCGACAGACGACGCGATTCGGACTCCGATTCGCCGAACGGGCTGGTGAAGGCGCCGTCGAGGTCGCTCCAGGTGACCTGCACCTGCTGGGTCACGCGGGCATGCCACGGAAACGAGGCGCTCAGGGAGAGCAGCCGCGAGTCATTCTCACCGCGTGAGATCGTGTCGATCGCCGCGACGTTGCCAGCCGGGTCGCTGCCGAACGGCCCGGGGAAGCCTCGTTCCGTGGCGCTCAGTCGTCCGGTACCCCTGATCCGGATCGCGCGGCCGTCGGTCCAGCCGAGGCTGAAGGACCCGTCCTGCCGCCGGTAGTCGTCGTTGGTGACCGGCTCACCCGTCGCCGGGGCGGTGCCGGTGAAGCCGTCCGTGTCGAGTCGCTCCCCGCTGGCGCTCCAGCTCCAGGCGCCACTGGACCCGGTGACCGAGCCGGTGACACGGGTCGTGCCGAAGCCGCCGCCTTCGACGAGTCCGCTCGCGCGTGTCGGACCACCGTGGCGGGTCACGATCTGCACGACAGCCCCGATGGCATCCGACCCGTAGAGGGCGCTCTGCGGACCGCGGACGACTTCGATGCGTTCGATGTCGGCCACCGGCAGATGGGCGAAGTCGAATCCGCCGCCGAAGGCGTTCGTGCGCACCCCGTCGATCAGGACGAGCGTGAAGTTCGATTCGCCGCCGCGCGGAAACAGCGACGTAATGCCTCCCCGCCCGCCGCCCTGGGTCACGGTGAGCCCCGGCACCAGGCGGAGCGCCTCCGCGACCGTCTCGACCTGACGATCCTCGAGAAGGCCGGCGTCGATCACCGTGACGCTGTCGGGTGTGTGCGAGAGCGGTCGGTCCACGTGCGACGCCGACACCACCACGGATTCGGTGATTGCGCTGACCCTCAGCGCGATGGTGATCTGCCGGGTCTCGTCGCCGGCGAGATCGACGTTGGTCGATTCCCCGCGAAATCCGGCGACGCCGACGCGCACCTCGTACCGTCCGGCGTCGAGCGAGGCGAACTGGAAGCGCCCCTGTGCGTCGGTGGCCGTGGTGGCGGTGACCGCCAACGCCTGCGAGAGCAGCACCAGGGCTCCGGGCACCACGCGGCCGTCCGGGTCGATGACGCGTCCGGCCAGCTCCGCCCCGGAC
>Ga0310121_10003233_pt1 | contig 14929 bp, 10 predicted proteins | sample CB27_Tmax_986_MG_FD_203504 | JGI IMG/M metagenome (GOLD analysis project Ga0310121, IMG submission 203504) | Marine microbial communities from Western Arctic Ocean, Canada - CB27_Tmax_986 | ecosystem: Environmental > Aquatic > Marine > Oceanic | place: Canada: Western Arctic Ocean | collected...
GTCGACCCTCGGCTCACTCCTAAGCGCGCTGGGTCGACTTGTATCGTCGGTGGCAACTGTCCTAGAATGCCATGCCCGATTTGGGCATTGGTCACCTGACACCTGACACCTGACACCTGACACCTGACACCTGGCCCTTCGTTCCTATGGCGAAAAAACCAAAAACCGCGATCACACCCACGCGTGCCGAAGATTACCCTCAGTGGTATCAAGAAGTTATCAAGGCTGCTGATTTGGCAGAGGCTTCACCCGTGCGGGGCTGCATGGTGATCAAGCCTTGGGGTTATGCGCTTTGGGAGAACATCCAAGCGGAATTAGACGCCATGTTCAAGGCAACCGGACATGAGAATGCCTACTTTCCGTTGTTCATCCCTATGAGCTTTCTGGAAAAGGAAGCGGAACATGTAGAAGGGTTCGCGAAGGAATGTGCCGTGGTGACCCATCATCGACTGGAGCCAGGTCCCGACGGTGGCTTGCAACCGGCTGGGCGGCTGGAAGAACCGCTTGTCGTGCGTCCAACCAGCGAGACGATCATCGGCGCGATGTACGCGAAATGGGTCCAGTCCTACCGTGATCTCCCCATTCTGATTAACCAATGGGCCAATGTCGTGCGGTGGGAGATGCGGACGAGAATGTTTTTGCGCACGACCGAGTTTCTTTGGCAGGAAGGACACACGGCCCACGCGACCGAAGAGGAGGCGCTCGAGGAGACCCGGAAGATGTTAGATGTCTATGCCGAATTTGCCGAGAACTACATGGCGATGCCGGTCGTGCAAGGCGAAAAAACGGCGGGCGAACGTTTCCCGGGAGCCGTCTCGACGTTGAGCATTGAGGCCATGATGCAGGACCGCAAGGCATTGCAGGCGGGCACGTCGCACTTTCTCGGACAAAACTTCTCGCGAGCGCAAGAAATCAAATTTCAAAATCAAGAGGGCCAAGAGGTCTACGCCTGGACCACTTCATGGGGTGTCTCTACCCGATTGGTTGGCGCACTGTTGATGACTCATAGTGACGATGACGGCTTGGTGCTTCCGCCACGTTTGGCGCCAAAACAAGTTGTAATTCTGCCGATCTATCGCAATGACGAGGAACAGACCACCGTCTTGGAGTACTGCAACCGGCTCAAGCGATCTTTGGAAGACCAGCAATACTCGGGCAAGCCGATCCGGGTGGCGATCGACGATCGAGATCTTCGTGGCGGAGAGAAAACTTGGCACCACATCAAACGAGGTGTGCCGTTGCGTGCGGAAATCGGTCCCCGCGATGTGGCGGCCAATTCCGTGTTTGTCGGCCGACGAGATACAGGGACGAAAGACGCCGTGGATTTGGACCAATTCGTCTCGGGTATCACGGATCGCTTAACCGAGATTCAATCGGATCTGTTTTCCAAGGCCGATCAATTGCGCCGAGACAATACTAAAACCATTGATAGCCTCGACGATTTTCAGTCGTATTTTACTCCGAGTAACCCCGACCAACCTGAAATCCATGGTGGTTTTGCCCTTTGTCATTGGTGTGAGGATCCTGCGGTTGATGAGCTATTGAAAAAGCTCAAGGTTACGATCCGATGCCTGCCGTTGGATCAAGAAAAGGAACCAGGCGCTTGTGTTTTCACCGGCCAACCGAGTCAGGGCAGGGCGGTGTTTGCCAAGGCGTATTAGTGGTTCATGACAGCTGTTTTTGTGTGTAGGGTGAGCCCTCTTGCCCGTCTAGGAGCGAAGGCATTTTCTGACGGGCAAGAGTGCCCATCCTACAATCCAATAAAATCAAAGTCATAGACCGCTAGTGTACTCATGGGTGTTCCGTCCCAACCGCCGAAAGTGCTGCCCTTGTTGGCTGCGTTCAGTCGCTACGACGAGGCCTTGGATTGGGCACGGCAGCAGGCCAGCCAAGACTGGGGTGCCGTGATCCTGGAGAGCCCACGATTTGAGTTCACGGAGACCGACTTTTACCAACAAGAAATGGGACCGGATCTCCGCAAAACATTCTTCGCATTTGAAACGCTTGTCGATCCAGGAGCTTTGCCAGATCTCAAGCTGCAGACAAACGACTGGGAGCAGCAATACGGGAATTCGCACGAGCATCGGGAGCCACGACCTTTGAACTTGGATCCTGGCTATATTGGCGAAGGGAAACTGGTGCTGGCCTCCACGAAGGATCACGCTCATCGCATCTACCTGCGCGATGGCATATTTGCGGAAGTCACGCTGGGTTACCGATCCCGCAGTTGGAAAATGCAGGAGTGGACGTATCCGGATTATCGGCGCGAAGATTTCCACCAATTCTTTGCTGCTTGCCGTGCTTATCTGCGCGAGCAGAGGCGCGCTCATTCTTGACTGTTGTCGGCTCAATTCGCCTACTAGTCGTCCTAGGCAGTTGTGGCGAAGGCGTGGTGACCTGCGATGGGATCCGGGTTAAGTTAGGGTTATGACCTTTTCAATGCTGGTCCCGTTCGTGTTAGGCACGGTCATTCCGGGTTGTGTCGTTGTCTTTATCGTCACCTACGCGATGCGCGCCCTGGCCCGTCGCTGGGATTTCGTTGACCATCCGGGTGAGCGCAAGGTGCACTCTAGTGCGATTCCCTTGGGTGGGGGTTTGGCGATTTGGAGCGGAGTCGTGGTGAGCCTCGGGATCCTCTACGTCGTGGTTCAGCTGGCACCGGAATCGGGCTCGGACGACAGCCGTGGAAAGTTTCTTTCACGGCTCTTGTCACTGCATGGAAGCGGAATCGTCGACCGAGCTAGGGACGTCATCGCTGTCTTGGTGTTGGCCACTGTAATGTTGGCTATAGGTTTGATCGACGATTGGCGCGGGTTGGATTGGCGTTGGCGATTGGCTCTTCAGGCTGTCGTGGCCGGCGTGGTTGTTTTCGGTCTTCAATGGCGGCTGACGCTTTTCGTGGACCATCGGCTCGTCACTTCCATTTTGACCATGTTTTGGATTGTAGGATTAGTTAATTCCTTCAACATGCTCGACAATATGGATGGTTTGTCGGCAGGCGTGGCGGCGATCGCCAGCGCCATGCTGGCGATCGTCTTGCTGATGCCGCCCTACGCCGAATCGTCGGGACCGCAGTTGTTTGTTGCCGGTTTTTTGTTGTTGCTGTGTGGTTCGCTGGTTGGTTTTCTTCCGCACAATTTCCCGCGCGCGAGCATCTTCATGGGTGACGCCGGGAGCTACTTTGTGGGGTTCTGCATGGCGATTGCGACCATATTGGCGTCCTTTGCGAGGTACGAGGACAGCCACCGCCACACGATTTTGGCGCCTCTGTGTGTATTGGCCGTACCGCTTTACGACACAATAACGGTTGTGTGGCTGCGAATCCGGTCGGGACGCAGCCCGTTCGTGGGCGATCAAAGTCATCTGTCTCACCGATTGGTATCGCTAGGAATGTCTAAAGCGGGAGCGGTAGGCACGATCTATTTGCTGACGTTCACCTGTGGACTGGGTGCCTGGCTATTGGCGACCGTGGATCGCTTCGGCGCTGCGGTCATTCTATTGATCGAGATCTGTATTTTGGCGTTGATTGCTATTCTCGAATGGACCGCGCAAGAAGGTCGCCAGGGGACAGGTCGTCATGCACAAGGTCGCCACGGAACGGGCGACGAGAGTGAACATGGCAAGACGTAGCCGCAACTCTGATTTGCCTACGAAACCGTCGCGTTTTGGTCAGGCCTCGCCCGCATCCTGGCGAACCTTTTTCGTGGGGAGTTTTGCAGCGTTGGCTGTTGCGCCTCATCTTCTTCCTTGCGAAGCACACGCGCAGGGAGGTGTGGCCATTTCAATCATTATGCTGTGGTTGGTTTTATTATGTGCTTGGTTTGCCCACCAAATTGGCTTGAGCGATGCCAAGATTCATTTTGGCTGGGCCGATGGCCTCCTAATGATGCTGGCACTATTGAATGTCGCCAGCGCCGTAAGGGCTATTCACTCGGGACAAGCGGTGGCCCGTCCGGCGATCAACATGGCCTCGCAATGGATCGGCTTGGGTGCCATGTTCTTTCTCGCCAGGCAGCTGCTCCATGACCCGCGCGTGAATCGGGCCATTTGCACCGTGATGCTGGCGTTGGGACTGGCGCTGAGTGTCCATGGAATTTCCCAGGTCTTCTATAGCTTTCCCAATGCCATTCGCGCATTTCAGAGTGATCCGGACGCCGCGCTGCGGTCAGCAGGTTTCGCCGCTCCGGAAGGCTCGCCACAGCGAAGTCTGTTTGCCAGCCGATTGTCCAGTCGCCAGCCGACATCGACCTATGCATTGACGAATTCTTTGGCGGGTTATCTGGCTACCTGGTCCGTGATGTTGGCATGGTTGTGTCTGGCGCCGACATCTCCAAAGTCCAATACCTGGGGAAGGATTGCCTGCCCGGTACTCCTTGGATTACCTATGATCGTTTGCCTTGTGCTGACGCGTAGTCGAACGGGTCAAATGGCTTTTGTGGTGGGCCTGGTTGTGTTGTTGATCCTGCGGAGGCACCGCCGGGTTGCGTTGGGCAATTCGGAAACGGAGAGATCAACATCAACCGGTCGGAGTCCCAACCCGGCTGACTCAGCGCAGCCGCAAACGCGTTCGGCCGAGCGCCAGGCATCGGCTATTGGGCCAGCTGAATTAGCTGCGCGACTGTACCTTTGGGTGATCGGATCGGTGATTGTGGCGATGATCGCTTTGATTGGTTTACTTCAATTATTTCCAGAAAGCGGTGCCGCGAAATCGCTGCTTTATCGTTCGGAGTATTGGCAAGCGACCGGTTCGATGATTTGGGATCATCCTGTGAGGGGGTGTGGCCCAGGCCAATTCCAAGACGTCTATGCCGCCTACAAATTTCCTCAATCGAGCGAGATGATTGCGGACCCCCACAATCTTCTGCTGGAGATTTGGGCGACGGCAGGGACGCCCGCGATGATCTGCCTGGTGGGGTTTATGTTTGCCGTGTTGGGCGCGGCAATGGTCAAAGCGCTCACCGATGAAGAACCGTCTTCCGCGGCGCCGACGACGGCGACGGGTCACGTATGGGTTGGCGGCGCAATAGGTGTTGCGATTGGCTACGTTGTCAGTTGGTTGGTTGGCTACCCTCTCGACAGCTTTTTTCTTGTGGCCGGGATTCCGTTGGCAGCATTGGTGTGGGCTTTGACCGACAACTGGGTCAAATTCGGCAGTTTGCCCGCGACGGTCTCAGTGATCTGCTTTGCCACACTTGGTCTCAATCTCCTAGCCGCTGGGGGCATCAACTATCTGAGTGTCGCTACGACCTTGTTATTGGTAGGGGTGTTCGCGATTAATTCGACAGAGAGACAGCCAACGCGATCATCAACGTCCGCACATCGTGGCAAGGCGTTCACCGGACTGGCGGTTGCCTTGGTTTTGATCTTGCTTGTCTACCGATGGTCGTATGGGCCAATCATTCAGGGTCAGTCGCATATTCAACGGGGAAGGTTTTTGCTGCAAGAGGCTTCCCAGCGATCAGGGCAAGGCGTTTCTACGGGCGTGGGTAGTCTACTGGACCAGGCCGCGGCTCAATTCGAAGCCGCCGCCGAACATGACCCACACGATCCAGCGGCGCTGATGCAGCTGGCCCGAACGCAATTGGAACAGCGCATTCGCCATCGCGATTCGTTGAGTGGCAGGCGTTTTGCCGACACCGTGGAGCGGGCCTTGACGCAACAGCCTCAGCGGTATGTCGCCTGGCAACAAGCGGCCACGTGGTATGGGCAGGCATTCCGCCGTTGGGAGGATGAGGCGTATTTGAGCAACGCGATCCGATGCTGGAAAAGAGGGGTGAGTCGATATCCAAATAGCGCAATGCTGCAAGCAGAGCTGGCATGGTGGTTGCGGCTGGCGCGAAACGAAGAAGAGGCCAAGATCCATGCTTGCCGAGCGCTGGAACTCAACGACTTGAATCCACACTCAGAGTATAAATTGGAGCAAATGCGACTATCGGATCCCGGTCTATTGACAGGTCCAGATACATTGGCCGAGGATGAAACCGGTCAACTACCTGGTCCGGCTGATGAGACTGCGTTTACGTGGATGACGCGACTGTGCGACGCAGTACAATAAACGTTGTACTGTCGCTGGCGAAGCTAATGAGTGGTTCGAAGTTTCGGTATATAATCTCTTTGAGGGAAACGATGCTTCTGCATCATTTAGATTTCTGCCAACGGCTAACAAGTTATTCTTGAACAACTTGACAACGGATGAGAGGCTATGGAGCAATGAAGACATCGCTATTTGCCATCGTGGGATTGGTTTTGGGAATCGGTGCGGGAGTTTCAAATGCGCTGGTGGAGTTTTCGGGGAGCGGAGCTGACGCCCAAGGGGTCCGTCCGCATACCGAGACGACCAAGGGTGGCCAGGCTGGGAAGACGGTGGCGGCTCAATTAGAGATTGTAGACGGCCCCGAGTTTGATTTCGGGACCATGGATCAAGGCGAAACGCTGACTCACGCGTTTGTCTTCAAGAACACCGGTGACGGGCCCATGACGCTGCGCGCTGGAGAAACGACCTGTGGTAAGTGTACGGTGAGCAGCATCGAGCATGGCGAAGTTGCTCCAGGCGAAGAGGTGGATGTTACTTTGGAGTGGGTGGCCAGGAACTACGACGCCGAGTTTCGTCAAAGTGCGACGATTTATACGAATGACCCTTCGCAAGAGACCGTCACGCTATCGGTGCACGGACGTGTCATCCACGGCGTGCGAGTCATACCCTACGACATCGCCTTTAGCGATATTCCCGTTGGCCAATCGCGGACCGCTGAAGCGTTTCTTTTTGGCTACCGAGAGCCAGAATTCCAGGTGACCGGGCACCGGTGGAAGGATCCGGATACAGCCGAGTTTTTCGCTGTGGAGTTCAGCCAATTGACTGCGGAAGAGGTCGCTCAAGAGCGAGATGCCGTGGCGGGCGTGCGAGCGGCCGTCACTTTGAAGGGTGGCTTGCCGATCGGTTTGCTTCGCCAGGATTTGCTGGTGGAAACGAACCTTGCCAATCACGAACCCTTTGAAATCCCGATCCGTAGCAAGATCGTCAGCAGCGTCACCATTGTGGGAACAGGATTCAACGAAGAGATAAATATGTTGAAGATGGGTAACATCAAACAGTCCGCGGGCAGCAGCTCAGCTTTGCGCATTGTCATCAAAGGCGAACATGCGGCGGACACCTCCGTTACCGTTGGAGAAATCGATCCGGCGGGGATCCTCCAGGTCGAGCTAGGGGATGTGAGAAAATTCAATGAAGGTGCGGTGTTGATGTATCCCTTCAAGGTAGTCATCCCTCCGGATACTCGCCCGGTGAATTACATTGCCAGCAAACAGAATCCGGCCGCCAAGATCACCTTTAACACGACTCATCCTGAGGCTCCAGAGTTGACTTTCCGCGTCAGTTTTTCGGTGATTCCCTAAGTGCCGATTATCAAGACAGGTATTCACAGATGGTTCGTTGCGTGAAGGCGTTTTTAATATTGGTGGGAATGGGCGTTGCATTCGTCGTTTTCCTGGACGCGATGAATGGTCACCACCAGCGGATCTCTATCGCGAATAGGCTGGTGGCGTCTGAAACAGAAGGTTCCGCTACGTCGAAAGTCGATCCGCTGGCTATCTTGGACGAGTGGCCCGAGCCGGACCTGCTTTTGACCTTATCGGGCCGGCAGCACGGCTACATCGAGCCCTGCGGGTGTACGGGGCTGGAAAATGCCAAGGGGGGACTAAGTCGTCGTCATAACTTGTTCAGGCGGCTTGAGAAAGGCAATTGGTCTCTGCTGAAACTGGACGTGGGCAATCAGGTACGGCGCTTTGGCAGGCAAGCCGAGATCAAATTCCACACGACGATCGATTGCCTGCGTTTGATGAAGTATGACGTTATCGGTTTTGGGCCCGACGATCTGCGGTTGTCCTTCAACGAGTTGCTATCGGAGCTGGCCAATAGCGACAAGGAGTTTGTGTGCGCGAACGTGAGCCTACTGGGAATCAATTCTTCGTTTCGCATCTTCGATACCGGTGGCCGCCGAATTGGTGTGACCGCGATGCTTGGCCAGCAGGCTCGCCAGAAGATCAACAATAGCGAAATTGAAATGAAAGATACGGACGAGTCGCTACAAAAGGCTGTGCGGGACCTGCGCGAAGCCAAGGCGGATGTGCTCGTGTTGTTGGCTCATGCGGATTTGGAGGAAACTCGCCAGTTGGCCAAGAAGTTCTCGGATTTTGATTTGATTGTGACAGCAGGTGGGGCTGGCGAGCCGACTTTACACCCCGAAATCGTCCAGGGGACGAATACCCAGATCATTCAGGTGGGTACCAAAGGCATGTACGTAGGAATTGTGGGACTCTATGCGGACAAAAACCGACCGGTTCGGTACGCTCGTGTCGAGCTCGATGCCCGTTTTGAGGATTCGCCTGAGATCTTGGAAATCTTTGCGAACTACCAATACCAACTTCAAGTGCACGGCTTTGACGGCCTAGGCATCAAGCCGGTAAAGCATCCCCGCTCCGATCGTACGTTTGTTGGCTCGGAGTCGTGTGGAGAATGTCATACGTCCGCGTATGATATTTGGAAAAAAACACCCCATTTTGATGCGACGCGCTACATTCACGACCCAACTGAGCGCTCCGAGATACCCCGTCATTTTGATCCTGAATGCATCAGCTGTCACGTCACTGGTTGGAACCCACAAGAATATCTCCCGTATGTTTCCGGCTACGAGAGTTTCGAAGCGAGCACTCTGCTGCACGGCAACGGGTGCGAGAATTGTCATGGTCCCGGCTCGGCTCACGTTGCTGCGGAGAATGGGGACATCGACGTTTCGGAGGCGGAAAAGGAGAAGCTCCAATTGGAGATGCGTTTAACCTTGGACCAAGCCAAAAACAAGCTTTGCTTTGAGTGCCACGATTTTGACAACAGTCCTGATTTTAATGAAGAGGGGGCTTTTGAAGAGTATTGGGACCAAATCAAGCACTATGGGACGGAATGATTCGCTCATCTTGTGAACGAACCAGCCATCGGGAATGAGATGGTTGATGGATGTCGAGTGACGTCGTTCAACGAGTCATCCGTCCGCCAACTCGGCCATCACGTCGTCGGGCAGGTTGAAATTGGCTGATACGTTTTGCACGTCGTCATGGTCGTCCAGGGCTTCGAGCAGCTTGAGGACTTTGCGTCCCGCTACTATATCGAGATCGACCGTTGAATTGGGGATCCGCGTGATTTCCTTGACAGCTGGTTCAATGCCCGCTTGCTCGAGTGTTTCCAGTAGATCCGCATAGCTATCAGGTTCGCAGGTGACTTGGAACTTGTCATCCTGCAACTCCACATCGTCGGCACCAGCTTCCAGCGCAAGTTCCATGAGTTGTTCTTCAGCCACGTTGTCGGAGGATACGACCACCAGTCCCTTTCTTTCGAACAGGTAGGCGACGCAGCCCGTGCTGCCGAGTTTGCCGCCATTGATTTCAAATAACTTGCGCAATTCCGGGGCGGTGCGATTTCGGTTATCGGTCATTATTTCGCACATCACAGCGACGCCGTTGGGACCGTAACCTTCGTAGAGGACCTCTTCGACATTCCCTCCTTCGAGTTCACCAGTTCCTTTTTTGATAGCGCGTTCAATGTTATCTTTGGGCATTCGCGCGGCGCGAGCATCGGCCAACGGGACACGCATTCGCGCGTTGGTATCGGGATCCCCGCCTCCCAATCTGGCGGCAACCAGGATGGCTTTGGAGATCTTACTCCATATCTTGCCACGTTTGCTGTCGATCAGTGCCTTCTTGTGCTTAATTCCCGCCCAATGGGAATGGCCTGCCATCGCCGAATCTCCAAATGTGGTTATTCGAATGATTGATTTACCCACGAGACAGGCTCGTAGGGGTCAAATACGCGCCTCTAAAAAGTCGAACTATCGCGAGCCAACCTGTTGGGTAGGTGACGCGGAATCAGTCACTAGCACAATTGGCTTAATTCGGCCGTTGAATAAAGCCAAACATCTTATTTGGCCTTACTGCGGGTCAGTTGCTTGGACGTGGATTTCGACCTGGTTGGCATCTTTTTCTTGACCGGTTTCTTGCTTGAGGTCTTACCGGAAGTTGTCTTTTTTGTGGACGATTTCTTTGCCGCCGGTTTCTTCGTTACTTTTTTTCCAGAGGCTTTCTTGCTGGCCCCTTTCTTGCTGGCTCCTTTCTTGCTGGCTCCTTTCTTGCTGGCTCCTTTCTTGCTGGCTCCTTTCTTGCTGGCGTCTTTCTTGCTGGCGTCTTGCTTGCTGGCGTCTTGCTTCGGCGGCGCTGCGGATTTCGCGGCTGTCTTCGCAGTAGCGGAGGTCTTCTTGGATTTGGCGTCTTTCTTTGCGGGTTTTTTGGCAGGAGTCCCTTTCTCAGGAGTCGCCTTCTCAGGAGTCATTGTCGTAGCGGTTTTATCGGGAGTTTGTTTCTTGCGGGACTTGCGCTTGGGGAATCGAGGTTGGCACTTGGGATCCATCTCCAGCAGGATTGATCTAACCTGAGGTGAGAAGGGGGAGGCAACGAACATCGCGACCAGCTGGTGAAGTAGGGATCCGTATTCCTGGCCCTTACTTTTAGGAATGGCGCGTTCCAGGCCGCGGACTGTTTTGCTGTGTTTTTCTTTTTCGTCGATGATGCCAACAATGTAAAATATTTCCAGGGCTCCCCGATCGATCGGGATGGCATGTCCGCTAAGAGAATGTTGGACCGTGTACGCAACGGTGAACGGCGAGGGTCCTTCCATGGTCAGCAACTCTTTAACGGTTTTCCCGAGATTCTGCTTCTTGAGGTGTTCTAAATCGAATGCGTACAGCGATTCAAAGACGCTGTGTAGAGTTTGCTTGAGACTCGCAGCGGCAATCTTGGGTTCGGGTAATCCGGCCATTTGTTCAGCTAGTTCAGTGACCGAAGTCACGCGCAACTCATTCCAGTCAAAGGCTTCTGCTTTAACTCGCTCGAATGCAGTGAGTGCCCTATCGTAATCCGCGTTTTCAAGACAGCTCGCGAACAGGAGATTTTCCAGCACGCTGCGTTCGATCAAATCCACTTGCGGTTGGAAGTGTTTCTTGAGGATCTTATATGATTTAATAATTAACGCGGAGCGGTTGGAGCTGGCCATCGGAATGTCGTTACTCGAAAAAAAAATGGAAACTGGATTGACGGGCTAAACCTAAGGACTCGGAAAGAAGCAACTCATCTGTCCGGGGTGTCCTCTTCCGGGGTGTCCTCTTCCGGGGTGTCCTCTTCCGGGGTGTCCTCTTCCGGGGTGTCCTCTTCCGGGGCTTGGTCCTGCGGAGATTCGGCGGGGAGTACCTCGTTAAGAATGCGGTTCACTTCCGTGGCGTGCTTGATGCCAAGATCTAGGATGAATTGGACTTTGGGGGTATATCGCGTGTCGATGCGATCGCCAACTTTTCGCTGCAGGAAGCCGGCTGAATTCTGGAGTCCGTGGAGGCACAATTGCTGTTTGGTATCATCGCCCATGACCGACACGTGCACTTTCGCCAGCCTCAGGTCGGCGGAGACTTCCACAAACGTCACGGTGACGTCTTCGATTCTTGGATCTTGGAGTTCGGTCAAGATTGCCATGCTGACAACCTCGCGAATTGCCTCAGCCGCTCTTAGGACGCGTCGAGAACTCATGGATGGCGAAAGGGAAGACCTTGGTTTTGAACAGCAACAATGGATGATGGTTGGCAGGTGCCTGGTGGCCACCTTTTCCTTTGGACTTTTAGTCGTCTGCTAGGAGTCGAGCGTCCGGGCGACTTCTACGATCTTATAGGCTTCGAGGACGTCGCCCTCTTTGAGGTCGTTAAATCCGGAGAGTTTTATGCCACATTCGTATCCCTCACGTACCTCTTTGGCATCATCCTTTTCTCGTTTTAGGGAATCCAAGGGATAATCGCCGATACCGCGTGCGTCTCGATTGATGCGAATTCGGCAACCGCGTTCAATGGTCCCCGCTAACACGCGACACCCGGCAACCGTGCCGAGCCGGCTGATGGTGAATGTTTGCTGAACCAAAGCGCGCCCTAATTCGGTAACGCGCTCCTCGGGTCTGAGCTTGCCTTCCAAGAGCGATCTGATTTCTTCGGTAATTTTGTAGATGATATCGTAGCGCCGAATCTCGACGCCACGTTCGTCAGCCATTGCCCGCGCTAGTTCGTCGGGAATGACGTTGAACCCAAGGATGACGGCGTCGGAAGCATCGGCCAAGGTTACGTCCGCGACCGAGATTCCGCCGACGGAGGTCTGCAGTAGCTTAATTTCCACTTCAGGGTGCGCGAGTTTATTCAGTTCTTTTTCGATGGCTTCAAGCGAGCCCCGGACATCGGCACGAATGATCAGATTCAAGGTACTGACTCCTTCGTCGCCGCCTAGAACGCCTTCTTCCAGCCGCCGTTGGAATTCGTCGAATGAGACCCGCGTGCTCTGACCGGAAAGCGAACGAGTGCGGCTGCGATCTTCACGTTGTTCAGCGATATCACGAGCCACCCCGATATCGTCGAGGACATAAAAGGGTTCGCCCGCATCGGGGACGATGTCCAAGCCAAGAAGATTGACGGGAGTCGAAGGTCCGGCTTCATCGATCGCATCATTGGTTCGCAACGTGTCGTACATAGCTTTCACCCGGCCGTGGGCGCCACCGCAAACCACCACGTCACCGACTCGTAAAGTGCCGTTTTGAACGACAACTTTCAGCACGACGCCACGCGCCCCTTCCTGTTGGGCCTCCAGGCACGTACCAATCGCTTTTCGGTTGGGGTTGGCTTTGTATTCGTGGATCTCAGCGGTCAAGGCAAGGGTTTCGAGCAGATCGTCCATGCCCTCGCCAGTTATGGCACTGGTCTTGATCACCTCGACCTCACCACCCCATTCGGAGGGCAAGAGATCGTGCGTTGACAGGTCCTGATACGCCTTGTTGACATCCGCCGACGGCAAATCGATTTTGTTGAGTGCCACGACGATTGGAACTTCCGCCGCTTTGGCATGGCTGATCGCCTCTTCGGTTTGCGGCATTACGCCGTCGTCAGCGGCCACGACCAGCACCGCGATGTCTGTCACGTTTGCACCTCGCGCTCGCATCTCGGTGAACGCCTCGTGCCCTGGCGTATCCACAAAGCTGATGGTTTTGCCATCTTTGGTGACCTTATAAGCGCGGATGTGCTGGGTAATTCCACCAGCCTCACCAGAGACCACGTCAATTCCGATCAGATAGTCCAACAGCGACGTCTTTCCATGGTCGACGTGTCCCAGGAAGGTAACAATGGGCGGCCGGGGTACCAGGTCCTCATCGCTATCTGCATATTCTTCGATCGAGGTCATTAGGGAGTCTTCCAGCGACTCTTCGTGCTTGAAATCAATTTCGATTCCCGCCTCTTCGGCGATCATTTCCGCGTATTCGTCATCCAATTCTGCGTTGATGCTGGACACCATACTGCCCACGGCCATCAGCGACCGCAGGATATCCGTACTGGGGATGCCTGTGGCCTCCGAAAAACTACGGATGGTGCAGGGAAGCTGCACGACGACATTTCCCTTGCGTGGAGCCGCAGTATTGGTGCCTTTACGGGTCAGCCGGGTTCGTCGGCGTCGACCTGGCCCCGAATCTTCCTGGCCTCCGGGACGGCGCTTGCGGTTTTGCTGGCGCGCCACTCGGGCACTGGCCATACCCGCCAGCCCCTTCTTTTCTTCTTTATCCACCTCGGCCTTGACGCGCCGAGTTCCTCGTCCGGCACGTCCGCGCGCGGCGGCGTCCTCCGGTGGCTTCGGGGTTGCCGGTCGGGCAGTGGGGGGGACGCTACTGTCGCTTCCTTTGCCGCGTTTGCGATCCTGTTGTTTGGTGAACTCACCCAACGGCGAAGATTGGCCGTCTTTCGCGCTGCGGATGGCATCCGCAGGGAGGGTCATGATGGGCTTTTGCGGCGTGGGTTCGTCGGCAGAGGCCGTAGGTTCGGGCTGTTCGGACTGGGGAATGGCAGCCAGTTTAATAACTGGGTCCTTCTTAGCGGCTAGTTTTGAAGCGTCTGACGCCGGCTTTTTGGACGCCTCCTCTCCGTCACTTTCGTCTTTCTTCGGCGTTTCACCTAGCGCACGCAGTTTGCCAGTGCTGCCACCAGGACCGATATATTGATCGCGCGTGAACGGCTGATCGCCACTAACCGTGTGTGGGGCTGCGCTTGGGCTGACGCCGGTTTTGGTCGCCGTCGCCGAACTCTTGCCACCGTCAAGATAGGCTTTTACTTTTGCCAGCTCGTCATCGGTCAGGCTGGCCAACGCCGAGCCCTTTCCGGTTACGCCGGCCTTGCTAACGACATCGACCAGCGCCTTGCTATCGAGCTTCAACTCTTTCGCCAAAGCGTAAATACGAATGGGCATCAACGCCCTCCTACAAACATTGGTCGCGCTTCAGCGACACTTACCTTGTGAAATCGTTCCTACATACCATTACGCTCCTAGACCGGGGTATCGCTTAGGGAACCCACCATCTCCGCGAGTTTATTGTTTTACGTGGTTTCGCTCTCGACCGCGTCAGTCACCTTTTTTTTTTCATCGTCTGCTGGGCTTTCCTCGGTTGAGCTATCCTCGGCCTGGTCCGAGGGCGCTTCTGCGCCCTCCTCAGGTGGCAGCGACGCCTCCGGCGAGCCGGTTGGCACCTCTTCCCCAACGCTTCCCTCCGCGGTCGCCTCTTGCGCAGTTGTCTCTTGCGCAGTTGCCTCTTGCGCAGTTGCCTCTTGCGCAGTTGCCTCTTGCGCAGTTGTCTCTTCAGCAGTTGCCTCTTCAGCAGTTGCCTCTTGCGCAGTTGTCTCTTCAGCAGTTGCCTCTTGCGCAGTTGTCTCTTCAGCAGTTGTCTCTTCAGCAGTTGTCTCTTCAGCAGTTGCGACTTCCGCAGTTGGCGTCTGCTCGTCGGATGACTGGCCAGCTTCCTCGGCGGAAGCTGTTTCGGCATTCGCGG
>Ga0310121_10003237_pt1 | contig 14918 bp, 10 predicted proteins | sample CB27_Tmax_986_MG_FD_203504 | JGI IMG/M metagenome (GOLD analysis project Ga0310121, IMG submission 203504) | Marine microbial communities from Western Arctic Ocean, Canada - CB27_Tmax_986 | ecosystem: Environmental > Aquatic > Marine > Oceanic | place: Canada: Western Arctic Ocean | collected...
CTCAGGGGTCCGCTTTTGGCTTACTTGACGGTGGCCGTGGACTACTAACAGCAGTGACAGGGTCGTGTGTCGTGGCAATCTATGCGTCTTTGTTACCCACGGACGTTGAATCAGCATCGTTGGAGGTTCGTGCAAGTGCGTTGCAGCAAGTAATTCTCATTCTCGCAAGCATCACCTGCGTTGCTGCGATACTGATTTGGCTGCTTTTTCCAAAACGAAACGCAATTGAACAAGCAGACACTCCTAACTGGTCGTTGCGTGGTACCTGGCAAGTAGCCTCAATGCCCGTGGTTTGGTTACAGGCGTTCATCATTATCTGTGCCTATGTAGGCTACAAAGCGACCGATGATTTTTCACTCTACGCCAAAGAGGTGTTGCAGTTGAATGAGGTCGAAGCGGCACGAGTCGGTACGTATTCTTTGTGGATGCGGCCTCTAGCAGTAATTGCCGCCGGTTTCTTGGCAGACCGATTCGGTTCTGGCAAAATGACGGTTGTCAGCTTTGCACTACTGACTGCGGGAAGTGCGGCCCTGGCTTCCGATATCCTGACTGCATCAATGTACGTCCCCTACATCGTTACGATGGTTTGCGCCAGTTTGGGAATCTTTGCACTGCGAGGTCTTTACTACGCCATCATGGAAGAGGGGCAAGTGCCACTCGCCTACACGGGTAGTGCAGTCGGTCTCGTTTCTGTAATCGGGTATACCCCAGACATCTTCATGGGGCCGTTGATGGGATATTTGCTGGACAGTGCTCCAGGAGCAAGTGGTCACCGTCACATTTTTATCGCGGTTACCATATTCTCGGTTGCAGGCGTAATCGCGAGTTTGACTTTCATCAAGCTTTCACGTTCAAAAAACCAGAACGCAGCCGCTTCCGTTTAGTCGTCCGGAGGCATTCCGTGACGAATCGTTACGTCCGTAAGGAGTTACTCCTGGAGCAGGGATGAAGTTACGAATCCGCGTCGGCTTCATCGTCCGACGCTGTTTAGGAGTTTCACTCCGACGCGTCGTAACTTCAGTCCGCTAAGTGCGGAGGTCTGGTTCTCCGCCGCACGCAAGCTGACTGCCTTTTCGTGCGGCGGGGTGATTACCGCTGCTGTTTGATCAAGCGCGTTGAAAGGCCGGGGCCGGGCAACTCAACGCTTGTTTCCCCGTCGGTTTCCCGGTGGATGGCATGGCCGCTGATATCGATATCAATGTCAAACCTGCCTAGGCCGTCAACCGCGATCCTCAAGGGTTCGCCCTTGTCAGATGACGCTGCAATACGGTGCTGATGTGCGCTTACGACCGGCGGCAATCGATGTGGCGGGGTGGGTGAAATCCCGGGATACAGGTTCGGTATAATCGTACCCATGCGCGGAATCGACCCTCCCAGAAACTCTTGGCTGTACCGCCTGGGCCTATTCCCCAAGACGACCGCCGTTTGTCATCTCGTGCTTGTTGGGGCAGTGACGACGAGCCGCACCGCAGTGGTTGCGAAAGACATACGCCTGTTTGACTTCGAAAACCCCGGATTGAGTAGCGGTTGGACGGCGGCTAGGGACATCATCGCCTCTCGAGGTATTCCTCCCAAACCTCGTCCAGATGAGATCGATTCGAGCGACAATTACGCGGCTCACGTGGAAACGTCTGGCCAGTCGGGTTTCTATTCCAAACCGGGAAGGGTTCCCAGGAATTGGGAAAACTGTGATCAGATTACGTTTTGGGTATTCAGGATGCCAGGGCAGGCGCGCGAGACAGTTTTGGAGTTTCACGCGTACGGACCGCGCGACGAAACTCGCTTTTGGCGAAAAATGTCGCTAGCTCACACAGGCTGGAAGCGAGTCTCTTTACCGCGGCGGATTGGCGCCAACATTGCCATCAAACGTATTCACAGCCGTGATCGTGGATGGTGACCGGTCGAAACCAGTCTGAATCCTAGGGGTGACTCGGGTAAGTTTTAACCGGTCAGGCGCGTAGCTCAGCGGTTAGACCTGGTCCACGTTCAATTGACAGCTAGGACTCCCTCGCCACGTACAACATCTGATAAAGGCGGCGAAGCCAGTGATTCACATGGTGCCTCTCTCTACTCGGAGGAACTTTCCAAATAGCTAAACAAGTCACGCCGCTGTTGTGCCGTAAGTGGATCAAGAATCTTCTCTGGCATCAATGAAACCGTCGATTCCTCGATCTGCTCAATCTCCTCTCGAAGAATCCGCGTTCGCTTGTTTTCAGCGTCTAGCAAGGTAACGCTGGCCGCGTCCTGCTCTGCCATCAGCCCCGTAAAGACGCGACCGTCCGAAGTCTCAACAACATAACTTAGGAACTGAGCGCGGATAACGGCATTGGGATCCACCACGGCGATCAACATTGACGATGTGTCCGTCCGGGCCGCGCTGGTCAAGTCCGGTCCGATCGTGTTTCCCTCACCGAAGAGCTTGTGACAATTGCCACAGTGCTCCTTGAACAGCGCTTTACCTCGCGTCGTATCGCCACTACCCAAGCGAAGATCGTTGGTGAATTGATTGACGTTGGCGAGTTTATCACCAGGCGTCGCGCGGCCGATGCTTCCCCAATGTTTCCGGACCAGCGCATCGATTTCATCGCTCTCATAGAGAGCAAGATTGCGCAGCTCGTCGAGCTGTACTTCGTTTGGGTCGACCTGTTCTCCGTCGACCATTTTCAAAAATGCCGCCGTCGACTCGTCGCGACGAAACAGTGCGGCACGAGCGCTGGCACGCAGATCGCTTGACATCTGGGAATAATTGGCCAGCAGCCGTTCGGCCAGCAGCCTGGGAGCAACGCGGTTCAGCACACTGATCGCCTCTGCTTGAATGCCGTCAGATTGTTCCCTGCCTAGCAAGGCTAAGACGCTCGGCGCACAATCCGGCTGGCCAAACCGTGTGAGCAAATCGAGTGTTTGCCGGCAAGTCGACTCGTCAACGTCGGGTCTGGCCATGCGTTGCAGCAAATAATCATAGGCGCCATCCACTTCTGCCAGCAAAGCCATTTCGAGTCGCGACACGTCGTCTCGATCGTCATTCCAATATTCGTAAATGGACTGGCGAAGCTTCGAGGTCAACGGCTCGCTCCCGCCACCGCGCTCGGATAACCCTTGGCTCAAGATGGAATACATCTCGTCCAGTCGCCGGGCTGGCGTTGCGGATAACAAGGTTGAGCAGTTGTCGTAACCAGCTGACGTGCCATCCGCTGACCAACGTCGCACGAGATGGCGCAAGTGCAGGTGGTTCGATTCGTTGTCCCACACGTCGTCCTTTGCGAAGTAATTCAGCAATGAATCCGCATGCGTCATCGCGTCGGCTTCAATGGCCCACCACAGCAGCCAAGGAATCCGCTCCTCGTCGGCATCAAGATCGCGGCGGAGGAGGGTACAGACGATTGGTAGGCCGGCTTCGCCGGGCAGCCTTTTCGCAGTGGCAGCCAGCTGGCAACGGACGATGACGCTGGGTTCGCCCTTTGCAAGCGCCACCAGGCACCGCCGTGATTGTGCGGAAACCGTTTTCTTGTCTCCCAGTAACCTTACTACCCAGCTACGTACGTGTTCGTACGGATGATTGATCAATGCCTCGGCAAGGTCGTCGGTCAACGCTGAGTTCAGATGCAGCCCCCAGAGACCTTCCAAGGCCCGTTGATGGTTGTTTTGGTCCAGGGCCATCCGCTGAAAGGTCGGATTCAGAGACTCGTCTCGCCGCTTGGCCAAGATAGCTCTCGCACGGTCGGCATACCATCGATTGGGATGCGTGAGTAGATCGACCAGTTCCATGCTGGAACGGCCATGCAGATCGAGACCGTTAACGGCGCGAGTGCCCTCCGCTTGAATCTTGTAGATGCGACCGTTGCCGCGATCCCACTGGGAATCGGGATCTGGGTGATGTTGGCGTTGTTCGTGGAAATCACACACGTAGATCGAGCCATCGGGCCCAACGCACAAGTCCGTTGGACCAAACCATGAATCGTTTGAGTTAAAAATCTCTCCTCCGTAGGTGGCTTTGACCGTCGTACCGTGCGACGTCACATTCCACCACGATGAGGAATGCCCGAGAAAACTGTTGACCAGGAACTTGGATCGAAACGGTTCGGGAAAGGATTCGCCATAATAAATCGTTCCGCCAGTCGGCACGCGCGGGTCCTGATCGCGCTCGACGTGATTGAAGTATCCATAGGCGAAGGGATTGTGGAGCGGCCCGTGCTTACCAAATGACTTGTAAAAGTATCCCCCCTGAACTGCGTGCACAAAGGGTCCGCCATTGGTCGTATAGAACAGATTGCCGTTGGCATCGAACGTCAGCCCATAGGTATTGCCACCCCCCTCGCAAAACAGCTCGAACTCGTCGGTCAGCGGATGGTATCGCCAACACCCTTGCTGGAATTCGATGCCGCGAATGTTGCAAGTAGTCGTACTGCCGTTGACTCCATATAGCCAACCGTCAGGGCCCCAGGTGAGATGGTTCGCCAGCGATTGCGCGTCCTCCATGCCAAAACCCTTGAGCCTCACTTGGGGATCGCCGTCGGGCACGTCATCTCGGTTGCCATCGGGATAAAACAGCAGATAGGGCACTTGTAAAACAAACACACCGCCGTGGCCAAAGGCGAGCCCCGACGTGAGATTGAGACCTTCCACAAAATTCTTGAACTTATCAGCGACCCCATCGCCGTTGGTGTCCTCGCAGATCGTGATGACATCCGTGCCTCGGGGACCGTGCGGCGGAGGTTCGGGCACTCGGTCGTAGACGGTTCGCCAGTATTGATCCATCCGCACCCGTTTCAAACCAGCGGGAAGCGGGTATTGCAGGTATTGAATCGTCCACAACCGGCCGCGGTCATCCATCTTCACGAAATTTGGCTGTCGGACTTCCGGTTCACTGGCAAACAATTTGATCGTCAGACCGTCCGCCACCGTCATCTTGCTGACCGCAACGTCGGGTGAATAGCCTTGTCCGTGAAGTGAAGCGACCGCGGCGAGGAAGAGGAAACAAACGACGAGCCAGATGCTTCCAATGGCAACGGGCGGTAGAATGGGTTCTGAACGGGGAGGTTTCATGTGGCTATGAGAGAATCGAATGCCGTCGGAACACCGCGCCGATCGCTGCCCCGATTGCGGCGTCACCATAATGATTAGTCAAGGTTCAACCCAATAGTCAAACACAAACGCCTTGTCCAACTTCGGCAACAGCAACTCGACGAACTCTTTGTGGGCCGGGTGAGGCAAGTACTTCTCTCGGTCTGCTTCGGAACCGAAGGTCACCAGAAAGCAGTGCGTGAAATCGTTATTGAGGCCCTCCGAGCTGTTGTTGATCCCCCATTCGTAGCTGCGTATCTCGGCGATCTTTCCCGGCAAATCGCCAAAAGCCCGTTCGATTTCCACGATCTGTTCTGGTGTGGCGTCCTTTTTAAACCGAAATAGCACGACGTGACGAAGCAGAGAGGATTCATCGATTCCCAACGCGGCCAGCATCTGCCGCGCGACAAACTTGTTGCCTGCCGGGTTCAAATGCACACCGTCCGTGGTCAAGTGCCCTTGCACGTCTTGCTCGGGGTTTATCTGCTTCAGCTGCTGCAGGAATTGACGACGAAGGTCGACCAGCTCAACTTGTTTATCCCGGGCGACCTGACGGCTGATTTCGCAGTATTTGTCTAACTCTTCGTCCAACTCGTTCGAGCCATTGGTTTTCTCGCCGATGACGCTTGCCGTACACAGCACGACCTCGGCGTCGGCTGCCCGGATCTCGTCGACGACACGACGCAGCCCGCCGCCGAATTCGTCTATCGGCGTGCCCGTTCCCGCGGGTAAATTCCAGACGTCGTTGATGCCGATGTAGACAATGACCTTGGTTGGCTTTTTTTGAATTACATCACGGTCGAGACGCTCTAACAAGTCACCAACTCGGTCACCGCTGATGCCGGCCCCAACAATTTCAATATTCAAGTCCGGATGTCGCTTGGCGACTGCCTCGCGCACTATGGTGACAAAGCCACCAGCCTCATCACCTTCCTCAGTGATCGAGTCTCCTAGGAAGATGATGCGGTCATTTGTTTTGACTTGCATTTCCGCCGCCAATCTGCTGGCGTTCCAAGACACCCATACGAGACCCGCGAGCAAACCAAAATTTTTTAAACTATTTATGTGCATCGGCCATGTCCCCTAGTTGCGCATCGTGCCAATTTTGGTGGCATGAACTTCTTTTTGTTTAAGTAAAAGCGAGGTTGTGGATTTGTGATGCGGGCGTCTCGCCCGCGGAACTTGGTTTTCGCTGCTTCCCAAGCAGCCGGGCCGGCCGCACCACAACTGTCCTGATCTGCTATTATAGACGTCGTCCGGGCAGTTGTCGGCCCCTGACTGCATTTCCTACAGAGAGATTTCATTCGTCATGTTTTTGCGCTCCTCAAACCGCCCGATTGTCATCGTGTATCTCGCGTTATGCCTGGCCGTGGTCTCTTTGCACGATCCGATCGTTGGCGAAGAGAACCTGGCAGATCGCTCGCAGTCGCCTGAAATGCTTCAACTCCAAGCCCGCCAGCGCGAGTGGAACCAGGATGGGCATGTTACGGTCGTGGAGAAAACACGTGAATGGGATCCGCGGCAGACGGCTCTCATCATCTGCGACATGTGGGACGGCAACACGTGTCGTAGCGCCGTCGAGCTGTCCAAGGAAATGGTTCCTCGCATGAATCAGGTGACGCGCGGAGCACGAGAACTCGGGGTTCTTATCATCCATGCACCTAGCAGCGTCACGGAATTCTATGCGGGCACGCCACAACGCCAGTTGGCCGAGCAGACGCCTGATGCTGACAATTACCCGGAAGCCATGAACCATTGATGCAGTGTCGTCGAGGGCCGTGACCTCGATTACCCGATCGACGTGGACGGATGCAATTGCACGCCGCGCTGTCAGATCGACGGAACGATCACGCGCCAGCTCAAGGCGTTAGAGATCGGCGAGAGTGATGTGATTAGCGACTCAGGCCGCGAGATGTGGAATCTCTATGAACAGCGAGGCATCGACAACGTCCTCATCATGGGCGTGCACGTCAACATGTGTGTTCTCGGACGACCCTTCGGGATTAGAAACCTGGTTAATGCCGGCAAGAATGTAGTGCTCATCCGTGATCTGACCGACTCTATCTATAACCCCGATGGCCGGCCCTACGTCAGCCATTTCACAGGCACTGATCTGATCGTCGAACACATTGAGAGGAATTGGTGCCCAACGGTCACGAGTACGGCGATCACTGGATATCCTCCGTTTCGATTCGCGGACGACAAGCGCCCGCATATTGTCATGGTGATCGCCGAGGACGAGTACGAAGCCGACCGAACTCTTCCCGCATTGGCGCGAGAGCATCTCGGCAAACATTTCAAAGTGACGCTGGTTTCAGGGAATCCGGATGATCGCAACGACATTCCCGGCATCGCGGTGCTGGACGATGCCGACTTGGCGATACTCTTCATTCGCCGCCGCCTCCTGTCTCCCGAGCAGCTGGCTTACCTCCGTAAATATGTCGATCGTGGCAAGCCGCTGTTGGCGATCCGACCGACAAGTCACGGTTTCAGCCAGAGTGACGGCCATGTCCCCGAGGGCAAGGCCGACTGGCCGGAGTTCGACCGCGATATCTTGGGCTGCCAGTACGAAGGCGGCTTTGCCAACGTTGATCCAAACGGTCCCGCGACTCACGTTTGGTGTGTGCCGGAGGCGCGACAGCATCCTGTACTGCGTGGCTTGCCAACCGAGCGGTTCGGGGTTGGCTGCGCGCTGTACAAGAACAGCGTACCGTCGACGACGGCAAACATTTTAGTGATGGGAAATGTTGAGGGCCAACAATCTCCACAGCCGGTGGCGTGGACCAACGTACATTCGGGAGGCGGTCGGGTCTTTTACACGTCGCTGGGCCACGCCGCGGATTTCGACGTAGCAGCCGTCCGTCGGATATTCGTACAAGCTATCTATTGGCTGACCGATCAAGAGTTTCCGGATCTTGACGGCGAATAACTTGCTTCGCCAGACTCTGGCGAGTCTTGATTTCCAAACAACCTCAGGCTTATTCCGGTTTCTTCCGCAGCGCCCGGCGCGGTAGAATACTTACTGAGATGAAAAGGTATAACTCCAGCTCAATGCATCGATTCGTAGGGGCTCTCTTCGTGCTGTTCAGTGCGATAGGGGGTGTGGCGACAGGTCAGATAAGTGCCGCGACGGAAGGTGACGTGAGACAGGATGTGGCAGATCACGAACCGACGGCGCGCCCCACGTTATCCGAGCTCAAGTCGATAGGGGCTCAGTTGTCCAGCTATCGCGGGCATCAATCACGGTCAACCAGGACGGTCGTTCCGAAAACCGACGTCGCTGGGTTTCACAAGGATATCGCACCGATCTTTGCAAATGCCTGTGTGCAATGTCACGGCCCAGAAACGCAAGAAGGTAACATTCGGATCGATACGTTAGATCCTGACCTAATTCGTGGCGACGACGTGAGCTGGTGGCTCGAAGTGCTTGCTGTGCTGGGCAACGGTGAAATGCCGCCCGCGGATGAAGCCACCCTGTCAGACGGTGATCGCGGCCGCATCATTCAGTGGCTAGCCAGCGAGATTCAAATTGCATCGAAGGTACGGCGGGCCGAGCGGGGACATTCATCGTTCCGGCGCATGACTCGTTACGAATACAACTACGCGTTGCAAGACTTGTTGGGGCTTCCTTTCGATTTCGGCCAAGATTTGCCGCCGGAGGCCAACTCAGAGGACGGATTTCAAAACAGCGCCGAAATGCTGCACATGTCGGCCATGCAGTTCGGAACTTATCACAAATCAGCGCGCAATGCCTTGTTACGGGCAACGGTTCGCGGCGAGCGGCCGGAGCCGATCTATTGGGGCGTTTCGATGAAGGCTGCTTCGGCGGGCGCCTGGGAGAGTCAGGACGGACAATTGGCGGAGATTCGGGAGCAGCACAAGGACGATGCCGACAAGCTGGAGCAAGAGTTGGAGCGGCAGATGGCCGATTTTCGTACTGAGCGGGGCGGTACGCACTACAAAAACTTGGCTTCGGAGCGTACGGCAGACGCTTCGTGGCATTATGACAGCGCTCAATATGCTTGGAAGCCGACAGAGACAAAGCCTGAGGTCCCGACAGAATTTGAGAATGTTGCGATCATTCCTCCGCGTCACGAGCTCATCGTCGAGTTAGGCAACCGCGTTCCAGATCGAGGGCCGCTTCGTGTACGTGTCCGCGCCGCTCGCACTGCCGTCAATGGTGATCGGACGCCGAGCCTCCAATTAGAGTTTGGTTGGCAGGCGAGCAACGATTCATCGGCTGCTGTCAAAGTCAGTGATCGAGATAGGGTCATCGATGCCGTACCAGAGGAACCCAAGTGGTATCAGTGGGAAGTTCCCCTGAGTGAAATTTACCCACGCAACTCGTTTCGCAAGACTGCCAAGATGGGGGAAACGCCAAATCCGTCTGAGTTGATCAAACTGGTGAACAACGCCGTTTCACGGGGCGACATCCAGATCGACTACGTCGAGGTCACGGCGCCCGTCTACGAGCAATGGCCACCCCAATCACATACGCGAATCTTTTCTGAAAGCGAGAGCAAAGCAGACGAAGTGAAGTATGCGCGCGAGCTGTTGACAGAGTTTATGACGCGTGCATGGCGGTGCGACGTAGACGTTTCCGAGGTCGACCAAAAATTGGCTCTGTATCACCGAATCCGTCCTGAGTGCGAAGACTTTCAGCAAGCGATGATCGAAGTCCTCGCTACCGTGCTTTCCTCACCAAGGTTTCTTTATCTCGTTCAAGTCGATCCGAACTCCACGCCGGTTAGCAATTTGCGCGACGAAGAACTGGCGACGCGTCTGTCGATGTTCTTGTGGTGTAGCACCCCCGACGACGAGCTGCAACAACAGGCGGCGGCCGGACGGCTGAGCGACAGAGAGGTTTTGGTTCGTCAAGTCAAACGAATGCTGGCGGATCCCCGTACGGAACGCTTTTCGATGCATTTCGTCCGTCAATGGCTCGGGATGCAGTTGTTGGATTATCTGGACGTCGATCGGAAGGTCTACACTCAGTTTGATCGGCAACTGAAAGAGGCGATGCAACAAGAGCCGGTCGCCTTTTTTCATGAAGTGCTCCAGAACAACCGCAGTGTTATTGATTTTCTCCACGCCGACTACACGTTGGCCAATGAACGTCTCGCACGGCATTACGGGCTGAACAACGTCTTTGGAAACGAATTTCGTCGCGTGAGTTTCGATCCGCGGAGTCGACGCGGTGGACTACTGACTCAGGCCGGACTGCTGGCCATGAATTCAGACGGGAAAGATTCGCATCCGCTCAAACGCGGCATCTGGATGCTGGAAAGTTTGCTGAACGATCCGCCGCCACCTCCACCGCCGGCTGTTCCGGAAATCAATCTGGCCGATCCGGAGATTGCAAAACTCACACTCAAGCAGCGTATCGAGCACCATCGCGATCACGCCGCCTGCATGTCGTGTCATGCCAAGATCGATCCGTGGGGAATCGCCTTCGAAAACTTTGATGCCGTTGGAAGCTGGCGAAACGAAGTCCAGGGTAAACCGGTCGATGCGTCCAGTGTCTTGTTTAACGGACAGCAACTGGAAGGCATGGATGGCCTGAAACGCTTTCTATTAGAGCATCGCCAAGACCAATTCGTTCGCGCGCTGGTTCATAAAATGACGACCTTTGCACTGGGACGGACTTTAACGTTTGGAGATCACGCGGGCGTGGATGAAATCACGACAAACCTTCGCAAGCAGGGGGACGGACTTGCCACAATGGTCACACTGGTTGTGACCAACGAGCTGTTTTTGACGAAGTAAAACGGGTAGAATGGCCTTGGTGAATGCGTGTGTCGACTGACATTCACCAGCCGAGCAGTCAGCTGCAAGAAAGATATCGCAATGACAATTAAACTCACATCGCTTGATCGTCGCAGGTTTCTGCGGGGCTCCGGAGTTGCCCTGTCTCTGCCGTGGTTTGAGTCGTGGGCCAAGTTCGCGGGCGCTGCCGAGCAGCCACCCATGCGGAAACGTCTCGGCTGCTTCTACTTTCCCGACGGCGTGCCAATGCCGCTCGCAGAGGATCCGGCACACCAAGATTGGTCATGGTTTCCCCATGGAAACGGCCAGGATTTTACATTCACGAAGTGTCTTGAGTCGCTCGAATCGCTGCGCGACGAGTTGACGGTTTTGTCCGGGTTGTCTCATCCATCGGTGCGAAGCGTCCACGGACATTCGAACGCGGATCAGTTCCTCACCGGCGCGGCGACCGGGGGATCGGGTCCTTATACGAATTCGATATCTCTCGACCAGGAATTCGCGGCACATGTCGGCGAGCAGACTCGGTATGCGTCGCTCGTCCTGTCGACCGATGGCGGCACCGGAGCGCCGCGTGGGGCGCATACATTGTCGTTCAATCGGCGTGGCAGAGCCATTCCGGCGGAGCACAGGCCCAAGCGTATCTTTGACATGCTGTTCGTCAAGAGCGACGACAATGCCGCGCGGCGCTTAGCGCTAAGCCAAAGTGCATTGGATGATCTGTTGGCCGATGCACGGTCATTGCGGCAGACTTTGTCAGCGAACGATCAAACGACGTTGGATGAGTATCTCCAGTCGGTTCGTGATACGGAGATGAAAATCGAGAAGGCCCAACGCTGGTTGAACATTCCGCTGCCCGATGTCGACATCAATCATTTGAACCTCGATATCACGTTGGATGATCCTCGTGTCTACTTGCAGACGATGTTCGAGCTAATCTATCTAGCATTCAAGACCGATTCGACACGCGTCGCGACATACCAGATTGGCAGAGAGAACGGCGTTGGCGTGAGCGACTACTTGGGTCGCGCCGTCGGATTCAAGTTAACACATGAGCTTTCGCACAATACCGAGGAGCCGGGTGGGTGGAAAAACTTTGGCATCTATTGTGGCTTTCTCGCTGAAGAGTACGGGCGTTTCGTGAGCCGGCTCAAAGCGACTCCCGAAGTCGGCGGGCAGGGCAGTATGCTGGACAACACGCTGCTGCTTTTCGGTTCCGCGTCCAGTGCTTTCCATCTGTCTCGTAACTATCCTTTGATCCTCACCGGCGGCAAGAATATGGGATTCCGTCATGGTCAGTACCGCAATTACGGACCTGACAATCCGGAGGGGGGCCCTTGGGGCGGCGGCCAGGAACCTTGGCAGAAAGAGGTCATTCACGAAGACATACCCCTGTCGAATCTCTTTGCTACCATGCTTCAACGACTCGGAGTTAAGACCGACAAATTCGCCGACAGCACTGGCACTGTCGCTGACGTTTGATGGCCCACGTCGGTCGGCTGAGAGGATCGAAACCGCCGAGGAATTCGAAAATGTCTTTCTGGACGGGAGTTCCAGGCTACGCTCGCGCTGCAAAGGCATCCAATCCAACGATGGCCGCCTTATCTCCGGCGGCTTCGACCAATTCACAGATCAGATCAATGGTCTTAAACTCTGGATCGACCACGTACATGCAGGAAGGATGTCCGATGAAATCGTACATGGCCCGATTTTCGATCGCCCACTCGACTCCCAGCCGAGTCGTCTCCAAGAAGGTGTCCAGTTTCCATTTCCCGTATCGAAACGCGGCAATATCTATGACCGGACTATTGGGAACTTCGATCAAACCGCTGGGATAAATGTACGGTTGGCACGACTCGTTCGAGCGAACGACGTCCGCGTATTCGACCGGCGTAAGATCCGCGCCGTTCCGCTTGCCCAAGGTATGGCTGGCATTTTGCGTGCTGACCCACGTAAATCCCAGGTCCAACAACAACTCTTGTAAGTCGGGCCGATTCTTGAGCCCCGAACCCCCTCCGCCGGGCATGCGAAATCCATTGGATTTCACGCTAATCCGCTGTTGGAGTGCGAGATCGCACATGCGGATGTTTTCGCGGACCACCTGGTTCAACGTTTTCCGTTCGATCAACCACGGCGCCCGTTTGAATCTCCATTGCACTTTCTCGATGTCGTCCGTAATTATGTCGACGTGGTCATACGTATGATTCCCCAGTGGATGGCCGTCCGTGGCGATTTCCTTGAGCCAGTCAACGCTTTCGTGCTCCAGCACCTGGCCCACGACGAAACCGTGGAGTATGCCACCGCTCGCCTTGACTCGCCGACAGGCTTCGGCGGTGTAGTTCTTGGTTTCGTCGTTGAGGTTTCCTTTTTCGTAGTCCCAATGGGTCGTCTCCCAGGTGGGAAAGTTGCGGCTCATTTCCAGATCGAGCGTGATGGCGATCAGGGCTTTGTCCTTGTCGTCGGTGGCCGAATTTGAGGCATCGTCCGCAAGAAGTTTTCTTTGAGTGCGCACGCCGAGCGCGGTTACGAGTGAACCAGCTAATACCTGACGTCTTGAAACAAGGTATTGTGAATCCATGATGGCGATGAAACGGCTTGTTTTTGAGTGAGCGGTATTGTATTATCCATTACTGTCTGGAGATTTAAAGTGCAAATCCCGTTGCGTTTCCCTAATCACGCCGATAAGACCTTACAGCTGGCTCGACAACAACGTCAGCTTACTCCGTCGCAGCGATTTCTGAACATCGTAGACCTTATTGCGAGCGGCACACGGATGTTGGCAGAGTCGCCGAAACGCAAAGATAGCGATCGGCTACACAGAGCGAACGAAGCAGAGTGGCGGCGAGTTTACAGAGAGCTATTTGCCCGGCATGGCTTCTGATTCGCCAATCTTTCCCGAGAGCCTGATCTCTGGCCTTTTCATCTTCGTCGACGCGATGGAGCAACGAAGTCTGGATTACGCCCTCATCGGCGGTTTAGCATCCGGATATCGAAGCCATGCCCGCTTTACGCAGGATGTTGACTTCCTGTTACAGGTGCCTCCGATGGTCCTGCCGGAATTGTTGGAGGATCTCGCATCGAAAGGGTTTGAGTTTGACCTGGAGACCACGATTCGCCAGTGGGTCCAGGAACACATGACAATGCTAACTTATCAACACGTCCAAGTCGATTGGCTAAAGCCTGTATTGCCTGTCTTCCAGCATGTTATTGATACTGCCCAGCAAGAGGAATGGCTCGGACACAAGATCCGAATTGCGACCGCCGAGAGTTTGATCGTTACAAAGTTGGTCGCGTTTCGTCGCCAAGATCAATTGGATATTGAGAATCTCTTGGCAGCCAATCAAGGCCAGTTAGATCTCGACCTTGTTCGGCAAGAAGTGGAATCGATCGCAGAGCCTGACGATACACGCTTGGTGCAATTTGAGGAGATGGTAAGTGGCTTCTACAGTGAATCCTAGAGATGCAAAGGCAGTCGCCCGGCAGCAATGTCCTGGTTAGGATGACACTCGGGCCCGTGGCTCTTTCAGACATCACGTGACTAAAGGGGATCATTCCATGCAATCATCTTGGCGACTCATCCTGTTCTTCGTTCTGATGGCAATTTCAACACGGGCCGACGCTCATTTTCCAGCCTGGAATCTGGCGCCCGGCACGCCCATCGAGGACGTCGATCCAGACTACCAGCACGCCCCCCCCGAGGCGGTGGAAAAGTGGCTCGATATGAAATACGGCCTCCGCATCCATTGGGGGCCGCTGGCTATTATCGGCGAAGGCGATTGGGTCCTCAATGGGATGCAGGAGTTCTCCTACGATCGCAAGCAGGAAGAAATGTGGCCGGATCGGCGCGAACTCGAGCATTTTGCGTTCGAATATCTGCACCGCGAATTCAATCCCATGGAATTCGATGCCGATCGCTGGTGCGACATGATGGTGCGGATGGGGTTTAAGTACTTTGTCTTTACCACCAAGACCCACTGCGGCTTTGCCAATTGGGATACCAAGACAAAGGTCAAGAAGAAGTTTGTCTACGTCGGCGAGACAGCGGGCCAGATCGAAGACTGCGACATGCACTACAGTATCATGGAAACGCCTTT
>Ga0310121_10003238_pt1 | contig 14912 bp, 14 predicted proteins | sample CB27_Tmax_986_MG_FD_203504 | JGI IMG/M metagenome (GOLD analysis project Ga0310121, IMG submission 203504) | Marine microbial communities from Western Arctic Ocean, Canada - CB27_Tmax_986 | ecosystem: Environmental > Aquatic > Marine > Oceanic | place: Canada: Western Arctic Ocean | collected...
AAAAGGAAATGTGACAGGCGTACGCGTGCTCTCGTCGGATGCAAGTTCTGGTACGAATCTGGAAATCTGCATTCGGACAACAGGCACCATTCGAGGTGTCGCCCATAGTTCGATGTGGACCTATAACCAGCTCACGAGACCAGATGGTTCAGTGCTCGGAAGTGGGGTCGGCGTCTTGACGACTGAAGAAGGTGACGTAATTCATCTCACCGGAAGCGGCTCTGGTGAAACGCCACCCGCCGGTGGAACGATCAATTTCCGTGTAGCAATTCACTGCCATTCCTCCGCAGCAAAATACTCGGATTTAAATTCCATTATTCTGGTCGGCAATTATTTGGTCGCAGCCGATGGCAGCACTGAATTCACAACAACCGAGTGGAAATAGCATGAGCTAAGGCTTTCAAGGAGCGTGGCCAAATTCACAACCGGCCACGTTCCTTGTCAAAATCATAAATTAGATACCGATTGCCAGGCCATTACGGCCACGCGAGCGATACTCACGGCCAGACCTCGGCCCCAGTCGCCAAAACCAAGACCGATCGGCTCCGCAACGTGCTACGACCAAGTAAATGTCCCCGTACTATGACCAAACGAGTCAATCTCGACTCCGGAATGCTGCAACAGCGTCAGAAACAGATTCGACAACGGCGCATCGTCAGTCCCCTCGTGAACAACATGCTGCCCGTGCTGATGACCACCCCCGGCAACGAGGATCGGGAGATGTTTTGCTTCATGGGAATTCGCATTTCCGAGATTGCTCCCAAACAACACTGTAGTGTGGTCTAGGATGCTACCGTTTGAATCCGTTCGCTCATGAAGCGCATCCAACAGCGTCCCGAAATGCCGAACAATGCCGTGCTCAATCTTTTTGAGTTGCACAATCTTGTACTCATCGCGCCCATGATGCGACAAACTGTGTTGGTCATTCATCACACCTTCAACCGTGGGCACAACACCATGGTCCTGAATCATAAGACTCACCACCCGCGATGAATCCGTTTCGAGAATTAACGGAATCAACTGAAACAGCAGTCGCACGCGCCCAATGATGTCCGCGTGGTCAACATCAGTGGGAGGTTCCACATCAATCACTGGTTTCCGTCTGTCTTGCCACGCCTTTACCTCACTAAGGTTAAGCTCGGCCGTCCGTACTGCTTCAAAATATGCATCCAATCTTTGCTTGTCACCGGCGCTGACACGGGCACGTAGTGCCGTGGTCTCTGACTGCAATCGATCCAAAATGCTTCCACCATCATCAAGGCTTTGGGTCTGCCGACGCACCTCTTCCGCTGTACCTTGCAAAAACAGTTTCGTAAACAGGTTCGCCGGACTGGAATCCGCCGGCACCATTACCCCGGTGGCCGTAAAAGACTGGCTTTGTGCCGTCGCTGTTCCCATCACAATCGATGGAAATCTCGTCGCATAGCCATAATGATTTGCGACCACCTGATCAAGTGAGATGGTGTTTTGAAAGCCAGCCATCCCCGGATGTTTAGCCGACGTTAACCACGTAATCTCAGAGTTGTGCGCCTGCCGACCGGCCTGCTCCGCATGGGATAAATTCGAAAACACCGTATACCGTTGCCGATGGTGGTCGAGGTGTCTCAAATACTCGGACACCACATAGTCAGACCCGGTCGTTTGCGGGAACCACGCCCCGGAATACAATCCGAGCGTGTTACAAATATTCACCATCCGACGTGGCGCCGCCACAACGACCCGAGCGAATGCCGGTTGCATGGTTTCAAGCATCGGCACCGCCAAGGCAACTCCCGAAGCTCTCAGAAACATCCGACGGTCAACTGGTCGCGTCGTCACAACTATCGACTCCTAAAGAGGTCGCTGTTCACAACCTCATGAATCATCGTTCGAATGGGATACCTCTCGTCTTTCAAATCGCCCACGATCTGCGCAACGTCCTTCCGGTCAGCAAACTCAATCTCTGCGCCCGTCGAAAAGACGATCAACTGGGAAACGAAGTGCCGCGCAATCTGTTCACCATCGTGCTCCAGAAGTAGACGTTTGTAGTCGGCGACATTGCTAAATATCTCACCGGTCGGTCTGACCCCGCTTGGGTCAACTACAGGGCCCTCTTGATATGGATTGGGCACTTCAAATTCTCCGCAAGTTGAAGTGCCGCCACTCACTCGATAGTTCTCCCGAAAACCACCAATTGGATCAAAAGACTCAAGGGCAAATCCAGGTGGATCAATCGTGCGATGGCAATTGGCGCAGGCCGGATTCGCTCGATGCGCCGCTAGCTGCTCTCGAATCGTTGTCGTTCCGCGTGTGTCGGGCTCCAATCCGGCCACACCGAGCGGCGGTGGTGGTGCAGGAGTTCCAAGAAGATTGGCCAGAACGAAATTTCCGCGAGGCACAGGTGACGTTGTCGTCCCATTGGCCGTAATTTTCAAGACACTGCCCTGCGTCAGAAGGCCGCCACGTACGCTGTCACTGGGTATTCGGACTTTCTGCATCTCTTGGCCTGCCAGATGCGGAAATCCGTAGTGGTCGGCTAGGCGCCGGTTCGCAAACGTAAAGTCCGAATCAACCAGATTGCTTATCCCGAGGTTTTCCGTAATCAATTCATTCAGAAACAACTCTGTTTCCTGGATCATAGAAACACCCAAACGCCCATCGTATTCCGGGTAGAGTCCTGGGTCAGGAGTCGTCGCGTTCATCTCGTAGAGCCGAAAGGCTTGGCCAGAAAAATCCTTCACGAAGCGTTCGCTCTTAGGATCATCCAACATTCGGTTAACCTGCTCGGCAAGCACGGACCGGTCCGACAACCGTCCCTCGCGCGCCAAGTGGAACAACTCGGTATCCGGCAGACTGCGCCACAAAAAGTACGACAGACGTGTCGCCAAGCCGAACTCATTCAACACTCCTGAATCCCCGAATTGATACAAAAACGAGGGAGCACTTAGAATCGCACGAAGCGATACCCGCACAGCCTCCAAAAACGGTCTATCCGCAGCCAGTACGGATTTGGCCAAAGCGGTATACGCCTCCAATTCGCCCGATACCAATGGACGGCGAAATGCGAGCGGGGCAAAGCGTGCCACGATATCAACGACATGGTCGTACGCTGATTTGGTTAAGCGTATTTGTCCAAACTCGCTAAACTCAACGCCGGCCAGTAATTGCCGAGTACTCTCGGGTGGCCACACATCCTCGATTGGCCCTTCAATGGTCATGGATTTCATCGCGATGCCTTCACCCTCGTAATCTTGCACGACGACGTCGGCTGCAAAAATGTTCAAGAATTCTCCACTCTCCGTGACTGGGGAATTCACTTCCGCCACAGAGGGAACAACTAAATCGCCAGGGTACAAAAATGGCGTGACTTCCACGGTCCTCGGTGTCGCGTCGACAAGGTCCCACATCCCAAGCATCTCGTCAAACGCGGCGGCCGCTCCAGATTTTCGCCCGCGCCATATCGTTAGCACCACGGTCGAATCAGCATTGTAGGCATACGCTTCCACAGACACGCGATAGCGTCCAGGTACAGGGACCTCAAAACCTTCAGCTATACTGTGAAACACGTAGGTAGACGTAGTATCACTGTACGTGACCGCGCCATCGTCCACCATTTTCACCACACCACCGCCAAGGTACCCCCCCTCGTGACAAGTTCCGGTTGTATTGTGATGTCCCGTAGTTGATTACGCGGTGTTCACCAGCCGGCTGCGGACCCACTCTGATCGCTACGTCCAATGCACGGTCAGCCGCATCAAGATAGCTCTGCACGTGCAAGGCGGAAATACCTTGATTCACGGCGACGGTATCAAAGCCACCTGTATCGGTTTCCGCCGGGAGAATTCGACCGAGTGTTCGACTTTCGGCCTCATCAATCCCTAACAGATCAGCGATGGTGTACTCATACTCACGCCCAGTCAGACGACGCAGTGGCGTACGCTGCCCACCCCGCGCCGTCAGATTCGCCTCAATTAACGCCGCCTTGAGTGAACCGAGCGCGGCGTCAAGGATTTCCGCACGTGGACGCGGCACACCGGGAGGCGGCATTTCGCCACTTTGAATCCGCTCGAACACCTTCTGCCACGTTCGAAAAACTTCCGCATCTGAGAGATCAAACGCGACGTTCTGCAAATCAAGCGGTGTCTGTGTCCGCGTCGCATGACAACGAAGGCAAGACGTCTCAAGGTAGGGGTACTATGTCGGCTTTAAACGACTGTGCCCACGAACCATTCACCGAAAGGCTGAAAAACAGGAAAAACTCTGAACCGTCCGACTCACAGCAATCACTTTAACATTGTCAATTCCTAAAAATCGTTTCTACTCGAACAAATAAATCCAGTGTGCCCAGACCGCTTGTTAGCGAATCTTCGGCATATGTCCCATAGTTCCAGCCTCATCGTCCTCGCCCTGCTAACAGATGGAACCGGACACGAATCGACAGACAACTGCGGGCAAAACGGGCCTCCTTTCTACCCATCTGGTTCACCAGTTACTGATCGTTGCATAACAACCCTCGACAGTTACTTCGGTTCTTTGTAACCGAACCTAGCCGAAAAGGGATGGTCGGGTGTATAACAATAGTGATTTTCTGTGGTCAAACGTGGTTAGAGGAGGTAGCAAACGTGAAAATCCGAAACCATTGCCTTAGCGCAGTCGCAGCCGTCAGCTTGACGTTTTTCCACATAGGTGCTGACGTATGGGCGAACGAAGACTGGGCACCTGGACCATCTTCCTGGGCCGGAGACCTCACAGCTATTTCCGACGCCGATTGGAACTATGATCGCGCCTCCCATCTTTTGGAACGAGCCGGTTTCAGTGGCACACCCGACGAAATTCAGCGGCTCGCAAACATGAGCCCTGAACAGGCCATTCGATCTCTCGTCTACTACGACGATATCGAGAATGAACACCTACTCCCCTTTGAGCATTCAGGACTCTGGGACGAAAGCCTAAGTCATTTTCCTCCTAGTCGACCAGCCGCGACGGAACTCGCGATGAGGCGTGGGGAAGGGATTGGCGTGAAGGTCAAACCCGAACATGTCAACCGCCACATCCAACCGGTTTCTGACCGATTCTTCTACTGGCTCAGGGCGACCGTTCTTGAGACGCGTCGAGTCGGTTACTGGTGGGCCGAGCGCATGCTCGATACTAAGCGGCCGCTAGAAGAGAAAATGGCTCTTTTTTGGCACGGACATTTTGCGACGGCCGAATCGAAGGTTCGAGATTATCGGAAGATGCTCCTGCAAATCGAAACGTTCGAACGACACGCGACGGGCAATTTCGGAGACCTTGCGGTGGCCATTGCCCAAGACCCCGCCATGCTCTACTACCTAGACGCAGGTGTGAACGTGAAGGGAGCGGCAAACGAGAATTTCGCCCGAGAGGTAATGGAACTCTTCACAATGGGAGTCGGCCATTACTCGGAAAAAGACGTCCGCGAGGCCGCACGCGCTTTTACTGGATGGAACTTCGAGAACTTGGACTTCGTTGTCCACCCAACGCTACATGATGATGGACCGAAGGAATTTCTTGGACAGACTGGGAACTTTGATGGGATTGATGTCCTCAACATCATCCTTGAGCAACCGATAACCGCAGAATATATCGCCACTAAGATTTTTCGCTTTTTCGTCCGCGCTGATGTATCACCAGAATTACAGTCTGAACTGGGCGCACTGTTACGGGATAGCAACTACGAATTACGTCCACTCTTGGCGACGATATTCCTGTCCAGAGATTTCTACAGCGAATCGACCTATGGCTCCCATATCAAAGGACCGGTAGAACACGTCATTACTCTTCTCAAGCACTTGGGCGCCGACGATGTGCCTGGTATTCCGGATTTCAACCGCACAACTGCTGCACTGGGGCAGCGGCTCCTAAATCCACCATCAGTCGCAGGATGGGCGCAAGGAAACGCGTGGATTACGCCTGCACTGATCCAGGAACGCGGCAATGTTGCATTTGATTTCCTTTTTCCGAACGTTACGCAGTTTCGAGAACCGAACCTTCTCTATGGCAGTGCGGCGGAAGCCGGTCAACGCCTTCGCCGAGGCTACGACTTCGCTTCTGCGACCGCGTTGGATGATCCAGGCATGATGTCAATGTTTGATCTGTCGAACAAAGAGCGTGATGAACTGTTCAATACGCGAATTTCGAGTTTTCGAGGATACGAGCGAGCGATGAGAAAACTAATCCCTACTCCCCGCCGCGCTGGTCAAATTGACATGACACTGATGATCGCCGAGGCAGGTTCGACTACAACGACAGAAGCTGTCGACCATCTTCTGCGTCGATTCGTACGAATTCCTGTCTCGTCAGAGACGAGAAGCGCACTCATCGCTGTGTTAAGTGAAGAACTTGGCACGACCGACATCGATCGCGCCAAGACCTACATGGAAGATCCGCTACGGTTGGTGAGTCATCTGATCATGAGCACGCCTGAATATCAAATTAATTAGCGAACTTAACTGGTGAAGGGAATTTTTGACCATGACCACCAAAAGCAACAAATTATTTGAAGACTCAGGGGTGTCACGACGCCAAGCCCTCAAAGTTGGGGCGCGCGGTGTGGCGATGGGGCTGGTTGGGAGAGGCCTCAGTGCTCTGCCACCGTTATTTGGTGCAACATCGAAGGCTGTTGCATCCACACCTGGAAAAATCTTAGTGGTTTTTGAATGGTTCGGCGGCTATGACGGTTTAAGCACCTTTGTCCCTTATGGTGACGACGCCCTTTACCGTCAACGTCCGAATCTCGGGGTTCGTGAAAAGGATGTACTCAAAGTAGATGACCATTTTGGTTTTCAGAAGTCGATGCTCGGCATGCATCGATTGTGGGATGAAGGCAAAGTTGCCGTGATCCACGGTGCCGGCTATGACCAGCCCTCCTTTTCCCACTTCACGTCAAGCTCCTATTGGCACACAGGTGCCCCGAATAGCGGCGAGCAATACGGTTGGTATGGCCGAACGGCGGATGCTCTCGATCCGCATGGAACTCCGAACTATCTTGTCAACATTTCTTCGACCCAGACACTCGCAGTTCGCGCACGGGAGCACGTCCCCGTAGTATTCCGTGACCCTAGTTCCTTTACTCGGTCAGTCTTTTTTCCTGAACGTCCACATATTGCACATCTCGACAAAGGACAGGTCGCACGAAATGAGGTCCACAAATTCTTGCTCGACGTTAATCGCAGCGCTCGCGACGCGTCTGCACTTGTCTCTCAGGCATGGGATTCTTACAACTCGACACGTAGTCCAGACCTACGCCTGCTGGATCTCGACAAAGTCGTCGCCCTTATTGAACATGACTTCCCGGCACGTCTGTATTACGTAAGACTTCAGGGCAGCCTCTTTGACACCCACGTCAATCAAGAGAGCCCCCACAATCGTCAGGTTCAGTATTGTTCCGATGCCATCTGGGATTTCTTCCAAGAAATGAAGCGGATTGGCAAAGAAGATGAAGTTGCCATTCTTGTGCACAGCGAGTTCGGTCGCCGCGTTCCGGAGAACACGAACCTCGGCACAGACCACGGCACAGCAAACTGTGCGTTTGTTCTTGGTGGAGGCGTCAAGGGCGGTCAGTACAGCACACCCGTGAGCCTCACCGACCTTGTATACGGAGACAATCTGAAATATACGACGGATTTCAGGAACGTATACGCAACGCTCATTGAAGAATTCCTCGGACACAAATCCTCAGAGGATATCTTGGGTGACAAATTCAAGACTTTCGGAATGTTTACATGACCATTTCCGTTTACGACAGGGCCAAAAGTTCGTCATTAACAAGGAGCAATTTGACTGAGAAATCGTCATTCTTGACTCGATCAACAACACGATCTGAGAGCAAACGCCGATGAATAGAATTACTCTTCACATTATCTCTTTCACTATTTTCTGTATGACCCTGACTGCTCCAACCTTCGGCCAAGATCAGGGTCAGGATAGTATCCGGGGTGCACACGAAAATCTACCGCCGGACGCAATCACAGATGATCTAGGGATTACGATCCCTGTCGAAGTTGGTTATGCCCCACGTCGTTACCCGGCAGAGCACGACTTTCCAACCGGGCCGAACGTTGGGGATCTAATCCCAGAGTTTAAGCTTCCCAACCAAGACGGGGAACTGATTGATTTTCACGCTGACCGTGATACCACGAAAGCCGTTATTGTTTTTTACCGGTCGGCCGTATGGTGACCGTACTGCCGGACGCAGCTGGTCGAGCTGCAAGAAAATCTTTCGCTCTTCGAAGAAGAAAACATCAAAGTTTATGGTGTTAGCTATGACTCCCAAGAAAGTCTCAAAAACTTCGCGGCTGAACACGGAATCACCTATGACCTGCTCTCTGATTATGACTCAGCTGTAATTAAACGATTCGGTATCCTAAACACAACCATTCCACCGGATGATCCAGCCATCAGCCCAGCGACTCAGCGCGGCTTCTACGGACTGCCTTTTCCAGGTGTCTATGTGGTCGGAACAAACGGGGACGTTACTGAGAAATTTTTCCATCGCCACTATGCGACACGCACCTCAGCGGGAACAATTCGGGATTCGGCGATCGGTCGGATTTTGGCTCGCCACGAAGTTCCCACAGCGGAATTAGGCGACAGCCAGGTTAGAGTGTCGGCCTTTTTGGCTGACCAAGGACTTAAATTCGAGTCCACCAGTAATCTTTATGTCCGTTTTGAAGTCGCAGATGGGTACCATATCTATGGGAATCCGCTCCCAGACGGCTATATTGCTTCGACAGCGCATATCGCGTCAACGAACGGCGTTCGCGCTGGAGACCCCATCTATCCGCCGACCACTCCCCGCCAGTTTCCCGAGCTCGGTGTCACACTCAATGTCTATGAAGGCACAACTGACATCGCCATTCCGATCGCGCTTGGCTCAGAAATTCTCAACTGGCCGATCGAGAACAAACCAACTGAAATCGAGATTCCTATTGAGGTGGTGTATCAAGCCTGCAGTGAAACTGTCTGTTACGTACCGAAACGAGAAACCTTAGGACTGAAAATTCCGATTGAAGCACTCGAGCTGGCACGTTGATGATTGCTGTCTGCCTTTGTTGTCAAGAGGACCCGTAATTACTACAGAGGAACTCTTTGGAGTCGTAGAACCTACCAAGCATTTGGAGTCCCACATGACCGCCTTGAGAACACGCGCGGCGGCGGTTGTGCTGACTGGCGAGTAATGCATGTCAGAATGCGCTCAGCGGATCATGCGTTCTTTTTGGTGTGCCTTTGCGACAATATTCGCATCGTCGGCGAGTAGCCAACAGACTAATCTCACCCTCGTCCTAGTGCAGTGCCTTCGCGTCCAACTGAACCGGCCATGACATCGTTTGTACTCCATTGTCGGACCTCTTGTCCAAAATTAATAATGCGTGGTAGGGCTAATGGCTCGGACTGATACAACAACCATCATTGTCGGCGCTGGTCCTGCTGGTGTAAGTCTCGCCTATCTTCTGGCATCTCGTGGAGTCTCTGTCACATTACTGGGAGCAGCACACTGATTTTTCGCGCGCGTTCCGCGGAGAAATACTGCTACCCAGTGGATTCGAAGCTCTTCAGCAAATGGGTCTCACTGATCTTGTTGCGCGAATACCGCACAGTTCCCCAGCAACCTTTGAACTCTATGCAAACGGCAACCGCGTGTTTCACCTTCGCATGAACTCACAGTTTTTCGGTCGTCACCCGCTTACAGCATTATCTCAACCGGCTTTCCTCGAAGCAGTAGTAAATGCCACAAGACCGTTTCCCTGTTTTCGCTTCGAACTCGGTGCGACCGTCACTGGTCTTGTCCGGACTAACGGTCGTGTCTCCGGTGTCAATGTGCGTACCCAGGCAGGCACCCGAATGCTACAAGGCAACCTCGTTATTGGCACTGACGGACGACATTCAGTTGTTCGGCAAGCTTGTCGACTAGACTCAGAAAAACATGGACTAGATTTTGACGTTATCTGGTTTAAGATGCCGGCTCCTGATTTTTTCTTGAATCCTACCGCCTTTCGCGGCTACGTCGGCCGTACTCAATTATTACTTGCCTATCCAGCGTCGGATGGATTCCTACAGGTGGCGTGGCTCATCCGCAAGAATTCTTATACGGATTTTCGACGCCAGAACGTGTCAACGTGGGTCGAAGAAATGGCACAGCACGTTAGCCCCGATCTGTCGGCTCATTTTCGCTCGCATCAACAGGCCATCGGACGTCCAATTCTCTTGTCTGTAATCTCAGATAGAGTGACCAAATGGTCAACAAGAGGTGCACTCGTCATTGGTGACGCTGCGCATACGATGTCTCCCGTCGGGGGGCAAGGAATCAACATCGCGTTGCGCGATACCATCGTCACGGCGAATCACCTGGTGCCTGTACTTCGTTCGACACCAAGTCATCATCGCATCGATACGGCCACGAGAGCGATTGCTCTCGAACGCACAGCTGAATTGGTGCGTATCCAGCGCGTCCAAGCAATTCCGCCTCGTGTTCTACTGGGACGTAGCATGCTAAGTGGCGTCGCCCGTGCGACCATGCCTAAATTGCTTAAATTCAGCGCAATTCGTGCGATGGCGTCACCACTAGTTAGAACGTTCCTTTTTGGTCACGGCAAGGTTCAACTCCGCATATGAGTATTAGAAATATTCGAGGCAGAAAGATCTCTAAATTTTTACAACAGCCCGAACAAAAAGACCTGCACCGTCAACATAGGAGTTGTCGGCTTCGAAAGACCAGAACCGCGCCAGCCCTTCAAAACGTCTCAAGCATGTGCGAACGCCAGAAAACCGGTTTACACTGTGACCTGATTGATGACTGCCTAAGAATTCACAGCTGCGCGAAACAAGTAAGCTACTCTTCGACCGAACAAAGGAGTTCCTGATGACGTTCAGAACGGCCATTCCTATCCTCCTAGCCGCGTGCCTTATGTATTCGGCCACTTTTCATTCGACCACATTCAATAACGCATCCGCCGTGATGAGCACCCTCAACGCTTCTACACAGTCACCCCCCTCCGAAGGATTGCCAACTGCCAATCCAAATGCCGTGGGGATGTCCGAGACAGAATTAGCACGTATCCGGCCTACGATGCAGGCCTATATTGATGATGGTCGTTTGGCTGGCATCATGACGATGGTTGCCCGAAGAGGACATATCGTGCACTGGGACGCTGTTGGCGTTCAGGACGCCGACACAAAAACTCCACTCCACCCCGATGACATCTTCCGAATCTTTTCGATGACGAAACCTATCACTAGTACCGCAGTGATGATGCTTGTGGAAGAGGGCAAGATCCGACTCGACGACCCCGTTGAAAGATTCGTTCCTGAATTTTCGGATGTGTCCGTATGGACGGACGACGGCGACCGTGTTCCGGCCGACAAATCGATAACCATCAAACATCTCTTGACGCATACATCCGGGCTAACATATGGATTTTTTGCAGACTCCCCCGTGGATAGGATTTATAACGAATCCGGAGTGATGAGCGGCACAGAAGACCTAGAACATTTTGCTGCCCGTGTGGCGGAGCTTCCACTGATTGCGAATCCTGGGGCGCGCTGGAACTATAGCGCGTCAACGGACATCCTTGGTCGGGTCGTTGAAGTCGCCTCCGGACAAAAATTCGACCAGTTTCTGCAGGAGCGAATTTTCACTCCACTTTCGATGACCGACACCGCGTTTTACGTTTCCGAGGACAAACGGAACCGATTTACGGCAAACCACGCTCGCATGAATAATACGCTTGCCGTAACTGATTCCCCTGACACGGGTCGATACACGCAGCCTCCTGTTTGGCTTTCTGGAGGCGGTGGATTGATATCTACGGCTTCGGATTACATCCGCTTTGCACAAATGCTGTTACAGGAAGGGCACCTGAACGATTCACGGATTCTGGCGGAAGACACTGTCCGGAACATGCGTACGAATCATCTACCCGACGACATGGTTCCCATTCAATTGGGGACCTATCTCAGCCCGGCGTATGGCTTCGGTTTAGGATTCTCGGTCGTCGTAGACCAAGCTGGTTCACCCGAGCCGGACAACAACGGGGTATTTCGGTGGGCGGGAGCGGCCAACACCTTCTTTTGGATCGATCCACAAGAGGAACTCATTGGAATGGTTTGGATGCAAATGGTCCCCTTCGCAGCCTACAACATCGAACGGGAATTCCAGACGCTTGTCTATAACGCGATCCAGTGACACATTGGACTCTTTAGGTTCAGAAAGAGGGCTGAAATTTTTTCCGGGAATAACGCACAGTCAGAAAAGTCGCTCACGCTGACGACTGCCTAGAACGATGACCGAGATCAAAATCAAAGTAACCCGGAGAAAACGCTGATGCCTACTGTTACCCACGTGGATGTAAAGCCAACAGCTCTGCTGTCGTTTTAATTACTATCAATCCATGGCGCTGAAGGCGTTTAGCGATCAATTGAATCCGGAAGCGCAAATACAAAGAGATTGCTCCCCGCACTCGGTCTAACCTCAGGGCTTAGATTAAGAAACGCGCCACCTGAACCCGTGCTGACAGCGACAAATTGACGACCAGCCACGGCATAGGTGATCGGAAAACCGGTGGCCCAAGATTTGCAGCCGAAAAACGCGATGGCCCCGTCAAGTCCAGCGACGACCTGACCACATAAGACGAAGTGCCCGATGCTATCAATATCAGATAGCGCACCGGGCACCTCGGAGTTGCATTTATCTTCTGATGTGCGTCGCGCCGCACAGACGTTATTAATCCGCTATTTTAGCGCCGAGTAGTCAGTCGCACTCATCATGTAGGACTCGATCGAGACCCCAACAGGATATTTGTTTCGTAGTGCTTCCCATGCCGGATCGGCAGCGAACCCTTGCCAGACTTCGGTCCGGTGATCCCGGTCACGATAGGCCAGCATCCAGACTAAGGTTTCAGGACTGTCGAGTCGTTGCCACGCGGCGATAAACTCCGCACCATGTTTCTCAAAAATAGCGATCTCTTCTTCACGGAATCGCTGATGAAGTTCATCGATAGCAAGCGCGTAATCGCCACCACCGTTTCGCATTGAGTCCGCCGTATACATCCGAATCTCAAAGCAACGAGAATCGGCCGCGACATTCGTCGAAAGTGACGGCGGAAGGTCTGCCTTAGGACCGCATGGCGCGGGCGTATCCTGCGCGTATGCTATGCCACTAAAACCAAAACCGAGTACCAATACCGCAATTGCTTTTCTCATTCTGCTATCTCCTTTTGAAAATCATCTGCCTCTACCGACCGTAGTCACGCATTCTTCAGCTGTGACCCGATATGATTACACAGGGACATACCGAATTTTGAAGTCCGAATAGTCCGCAAACACATATATCACTCCAGGATCAATTCAGCCACGGTTGTCCACCGTAATAGATATGACCCGGTGGAAAGATTTTAGTGTTTAGTCTCACAAAGGAAAAGCGCCATGCATCGAATGCAAAGATCGTTTTATCACGGGAATCCACTAAACACCGGAACATTCTTATTTTTCGCCTACTGTTTGGTTCTGATTGCCGCCTCCCCTCACACTGTCGCGACCCAAGACGAATGGGAATCGCTTCCGGATATGCCGGTAGAAAAATGGGAGGCCGGAACCACGGTCCTCGACGACAAACTCTATTTGTTTGGCGGATATACCAGTGGAGTCCGGTCAAGTAAGCTGTCTCACATTTTCGATCCCAAGCAAAATAGCTGGACGCGGATTCAAGATCTTCCGAGTGCTATTAGCCATATGAACATGGTCCTCGACGGCCGAACCGTCTGGTTCGCCGGCGGCTACAAGGACGGTTACAAAGGCCACACCATAGCCGAAGTATGGAACTACGATATCGATAAGGACCGGTATACCGCAGCGCCGCTCCTACCGGACACTCGTGGCGGAGGGGGACTTGCACTTGTCGGACGCCAATTACACTACATGGGTGGCGTTAAATCTGACCGTGACACGGACGCGTCTGACCACTGGGTCCTCAATCTCGATGAGTGGACCAAAGGACACGCGGACTGGAAGACGGCGCGCCCGATGCCATCTCCTCGCAACCAGTTTTCCTGCGTCACATTCAATGGAGACATCTATGCCATTGGTGGACAGTTCCACCACGACAGTGAGCAACTAGACCAAGCTAGAGTCGACATCTACGACCCTGATACCAATACTTGGTCGAGTGGACCTTCTCTCCCAAAAGGACACTCACACGCCGAAGGTGGAACCTTCGTTCATGGAGACCGAATCTACATGGTAGGAGGTCACACAACGAGACCTGGCGAAAGCAAGCAAGTCGACTCAGATATTCTCGCGCTGTCACTTGGCGAAACATGGGAGGTTGTCGCCACATTACCAATGCCGCTCTCCTCGCCTGCGGCCGCTATTATCAATGATCGGCTCTACGTCGCCGGCGGTTCGCCTGGGGACGCGACAGTCCTCGGACACATGTGGGTACGAAGTGCCCCCTGAGAGCGCTTCCGTGCAGACGGAAGTGACATAATGTAGACAACTTAACAATGCTCTGGAGGTTGACGTGAAGACACTGGGAATCCTTCTTATTGGAATGTTCATATGGAATTTTGCTACGCCCGTCGAAGCCCAATGCGAAGGAGATGGGGACATTGAGTACGTCTGCGGCCCCGTGAATCCTGAAGATCTGTACGCGATTCCTGACTCACCTTGGGTCATTGTCTCGAGTATGGTGGATGGTGGAAATCTCTACGTGACCGATACACGCGACCATTCCTCAACTGTACTCTTTTCAACGTCCACCACCGCCCTAACACAGCCCGATCGCACTCTGTATGGCGCATGCCCAGGCCCCGTAACGAACGAATTTCGACCACACGGAATTAACCTACGTGAAGGGACCAACGGTATGCACACACTGTACGTGGTTGGACATGGCGCACGCGAGTCTGTGGAAGTGTTCG
>Ga0310121_10003239_pt1 | contig 14909 bp, 14 predicted proteins | sample CB27_Tmax_986_MG_FD_203504 | JGI IMG/M metagenome (GOLD analysis project Ga0310121, IMG submission 203504) | Marine microbial communities from Western Arctic Ocean, Canada - CB27_Tmax_986 | ecosystem: Environmental > Aquatic > Marine > Oceanic | place: Canada: Western Arctic Ocean | collected...
GTCCGGTCCACTCCTGGACCTTGACCGGGTTTGAACGGCGTGGCATATCGGGTCTCCTATTTGGGGGGATTGAGAAATGCCCTCAAATTAGCCCCCGCGCCTAGAACGGTGCTGGTAGGCGCTTACTCAGCAACGGCAAGTTCTGCAACAAGCCAATCATCGGCGATCGGCAGGCGGAGCCAATTACGGAGGCACGTGTCAACGGCCTTGAATGTGGAAAACCTGCGGGCTGCGAGCGAGTTGATAGCCAGACTCACGGTGGCTTGCAGTACGCCATTAATCTTCGACGCAGCGGAATTGCTGGGTGACGTCGAATCGAACTTCGCAATCGTTTCGACCAACGGCGCCAGGGCGACTCGCGCCAGAGCGAATTAGGTCATCCAATTCCGCGGTCAGCTCGGTCACCTTCTCCGATCGTTTCAAGGCCAAGTCACTTGCTTCACCTATGTCCTTCGATAGATCGTACAATTCGGCAACCGTCGGTTTTCCACGCGAGGCTTCCAGATTTCGTTTCGAAAGTCGGTAGACGAGCTTCCAGTTATCGCGACGGTAGGCAAACTCACCGAAGTTGGAGTGGTTAACCATCGTGCTCCTGCTGGGCCTCTTTGGGTTTCCGATGCGAGTTGCAGCTCCAAGAAAACTAAAACTATCCTGCGCGCACCCGTCCGGTAAGTCGCGCCCTAACACTTCCGCGCATGTGGCATACACGTCGGTCAGGCAAATCATGGCGTCGGACCGTGAATCAGGAGCTACCTTGTCCGGCCAGCGCACGATTAGCGGCACCCGGTGGCCGCCTTCCCATACGTCCCCTTTGTGACCGCGGTAGGGTCCGCTTGGCAAATGTTCTGCGGCGATCAGCTTGTCCCAGCCAGTGCAGTGGGAATGTCCATTGTCGGCCGTGAAAATCACGATGGTATTGTCAGACAACCCTGCGTCATCGATCGCTTGAATGACTTGGCCGACCGACCAGTCAGTTTCCATTACGAAGTCCGCAATGGAGGCGATGCCACTTTTGCCGCGAAAACGTTCTGACGGCACTATAGGCTCGTGTGGCGAAGTCTGCGAGAAATAGAGAAAAAAATGGTTTGTCATCTTTGGCGTGGTCGTGAACATACTTGACCGAGCGCCTCGTCAGCTCGGGCAGAATATCCTCGAATCGCCAGCCAGGCGCCATGGGAGATCCCTCGAAGTTACGCGGCATGACGACGAAACCTTCTTCAGGTTCATACTTGTATTTTTCCGTGGGCAGCTGCGTCACCCGGTCGTTTTCGATCCAGCAAAATGGCGGCATGTTGGGCTAGACGACGCCGAAGTAGTAGTCAAAACCGTGGTCCGTAGGCCCTCCACCAATCGGTTCTGTGAAATCCCACGTAAAGTGTTTTTGATAGTTTCGTTTTCGCGGATGCATTTTGGGTTTCTGCGGACCGGCCCAGTCCCATCCAAGGTGCCACTTTCCAATACAAGCGGTTTCGTACCTATTCTCCCGCAAAAAATCGGGAAGCGTCAGCACCCCCCCCTCTCGATCAGCGGCGGTTCGTAAGCAGCGATTACCCACTCCTGCATCCGAGTCCGCCAACAATAGCGCCCCGTCAAGAAACCATAGCGAGTTGGGGAACAGACGGCGGAAGGACTGTGCGCATCCGTGAAGGTAATGCCTTCGCGCGCCAGTTTGTCCAGATACGGAGTCGGAATCTTATTTGTTGGATAGTGAGCTTGGATGTCCCCAACCCCAAGATCGTCCGCTAATATCACCACAATATTGGGCAGTTTGCGTAACGCATCGTCCGCCTTCAAAGTAGTGGTCTGATGAAGCGAACAGCTGAAAACGAGAACGATAAGGGATGCTCGCCAAATCATGACAAATCAAGTCTTTCATGGAGAAAAAGCGAATCAAAAACGATATGTATTTGCAGCTCGGGAGTGCCGCTTCCCGTCAATCATACCGGAAATCAAGATGCATTTTCTGCCGTGCGCCGGAGCCACCTCCGACAATTAGCGGACTTGCTCCGGAACATCGGTTGCATCTTCCCCATAGTACAAATCGGTTCGCACCGACTAAATAAGCCGTGAGTTACCAAGGACTTGCGGCTTTTCTTCTGCGCGGCCATCTGACCCAAAGTCGCTACTGCCAACAAAAGTGCCAACTTCTTGAATTTGGCCGTAGGCGTCCCAGACCACATCGGCCGTACCTTGTTGGTGCGAAGTAGCGCGGCACGCGGACTTGAATAGTAAACAATGTTTCGACGCACTCTATTGCCTGCGCCGCCCCGCGGCAGGTCCATTTGCTGAACGCTGCTTTTCACGGTAACGGTCGCCAGCGGACGGCTTGCATCATGCCCTCCCGGTCGACCCCGACAGCGAAGGGGCGGTCACCCATCACGCTGAGAATCATACCCGGCTTGCCGTCCGCCAGATCTGGCGGCAGGACGCAGCTCGTGGAGTACTCCGGGTAGGTGCGCACGGTGCTGAGATAATAGGTTTCCTTGTCCCAGGTATTTCCGCCGTCGCGGCTGACCCTGGCCCGCTCCCCACCGTGCAGCCAGGGAACTCGATGGACGTGCATGAGCACAATCCGGCCATCGGGCAATTCCACGGCAGAGCCATGCATTTCTGCCAGCATGGAAGTACCGGCTCGGACATTGGTCCAGGTCACCCCGCCGTCATCAGAATCTGCCAGCAATACATTCTTTTGTAAAGAACTGAGAATGTTTTCGGACTCCGGTCGATAAGACATGCCGTACAGCAGCATCCACATTCGCCATTGGTCCTCGTACCGGTCGTCTAAATAGACTTGCCATGCTGGGCGCGGGAGAAGCAGATTATTGCGAACGACCGCCAACAGGCGACCTGAGGCAAGTTCAATGAGTGAAGGTTCGCCCGTAGGACACACCGGATATCCCTCGGACCACGTCTGGCCAACATCGGTCGAGCGGAACGTGTAGGTGACGTGGTTCACTCCTGGTTTTTTATGTCCGATCGGCCACACCAGGGTACCGTCGCGTAGTTGCGTAATCGGACCGGCCTGCGTCGGCGTCGGGAACGGGCCCAGACCGCTACCCAGGCGTTGCCACGTTTTCCCTTCGTCCTGGGAACGGTTGACCAGCATCTGATCGTTTTTTTGCTCCCAGTTCAGGAAACTTCCATCACGCAGCACGCAATACACGGGGCGGGCGACTTTTACGGTATCCCATGTCCGTCCGCCGTCGCCCGAACGCATGACTTCGTCCGAGTCTTCATTCTTTACGGTCCTCGCCATTAGGTAGATCTTTTTGTCGGCGGTAATGGTGAAGTTCCACGAACCTTCACCCGCGAAGTGCGGAAGCCTGGTCCGCTCGGCCGGCAATTCGAAAACCTTGCCATCACGCGAGTAGAGGATCCCTTGAAAATCCTCCTCCTCGGGATCGTTTTCCTTAACTCCGAAGCCGTCCTTCATGACCGGATGGACGGTAAACATGTAACCATAGCTGGAGACTCCGATTTCCGTCTCGTCAGCCGAATAGACTCGCGCTCGGTAGTTTCCCACCAGCGGAAAATCGAAGGACAACTTCTGTTTGCGGAAGCCGCGTGCCGTCGGGCAAGCGATGTCTTTGCGGATGACTTCTTTGCCGTCGAACGTTTCGATCCGAAGTTGGAGCTCTTCCGACGGTTGCTGTTGGGCACGGGTGTAGCTCGCCAAGTTGATCTCGAGCGGCTCGCCCATCAGATGTAACATACCGCCAAACGGCGTATCGGCCGTCAAGAGCACTTCCACGGGGTAACGCGTCAAAAACGGTGTCGCGTGAGGGCCCTCTTCCAGTTGTACGGCATCGATCCAAACCTTCCCCTCCCTTTGGCTCTCGACCATCAGGTCCACCGCGCCGCGATGGAAAAAAGATGCGACGTTGAATGTGAGTTCGTAGCGTTGCCATTGGTCGCTGAGCGAAATCGGTTCGCTCTGTGCGTTGGGAGTTTCCCGCCAATCGAGGGGGCAATTCCAGAGGCGCAGGCGAAGCTTGGCGTCGGGATTATCGCTGCGCGCATAAACCGAGAGGGTGTAGGCTTGTCCAAGTTTCATCGGCACAACCGGCGATGTCAGATGACCGGGTTGCTTTGCGGACACCGAAATTGCTGCGGCCCGGTTCCCATCGGGAGCGCCGGCCACTTCTTCGATCACCGGCGCCGTCTCGGGGGCTTGGCCGGTGGCGGCGAGCTTGATCGTGAGCGGGTTGACCATGTCGGTCCAGTTCGTGGCTGAACCGTACCCCGGGTCGCGCTTGGTCCACTTATGTTTCGCTTGTCCCAACGCCAGTTCAAAACTGGCGTTGGGCAACAGGTTCTTCGGGCCGGCGCTGCGCGCCGATTCGGCGAAAACCGAATTGGCGGTAAGAGCTGTAAGACACGACGCGATTGACAGGGACAGTGTGATCAATAGATGGCTACGCATGAAAACCCTTTCTGTTGTTGAATGAAACCGTTTATGGCTGAAGTGAAGGTTTTTCTTGATCCTAATCTTAATCCTGCACTTTCTGAGAAATCGGCCGGAGGCCGATTTCTCAGAAAGTGCAGGCTACAAGTTCAACCGGAAATATTGCCTCACTGACAGACTTGACGCATCCCGCAAATTCAGAAGCGTACTTGACCCCTTAACCTAGTGCCATTCGAGGCGCACTCCTCCGCGCCTTAGACCGGGCCCCCACGAGCCACGCTCGGGCATGCGCCAATATCAGATGGATTCGATTCTAGCGCCGGACTTCACTTTTGCCGAGATCGGCAAGAATAAGACGATAGAGGCACGAGCCACTTACTCGCATTGAAATCTTCGCCTGCTTGGGGCCGGTTGGACGTTTCCAAGGAAAAGAGCGTGGTAACGGATAGATCATGCCGCAACAAGAAGTTGGGTAAGTTCGGAGGGCCAGGTACCCACTTCAGAGGAAAAAAGTTCAATTGGCGTCCAGTCACCCCGACATGAAGTCAAAACAGCTCGTCGCATCGATTTGCGACGAGCTGTTTCTCTTTACATGGCAAGGCTTTACCGCATTTTGTGACAACCGCTTCACCAGTTCAATCGGTTCCGCAAAGTCGGCTGGTTGAGACCGCTATTCGCTCTAACTTGATTGATGGCCGGGTGTTGCAGAGTTCAAATCCAGTCGCCACGTTCGCCCAAAAAGCAGGTCGCTTGAAGTGGTCTGTAGAGTACGCCTGGCAAACGGCTGAGGCGCGGAGGTGTGCGTCACCTCGTGCAGTTTGCAGATTTCGTTGGACGCGTCGGGTTGTCCAACCGCAGCAAGTTCGGCTTTTCGCGAGATGCAGGCGGATGATGTGACCGCCGTCTTTCAGGATTCGGCGAAATTGCAGGCGGTGTCATCTGCGTTTGGATGTCGCTGTCGGCACCGGGAAGAAGTCGATCGAAGCGAACTCGGACACAGTGATTGTCCAGGAACACCTTCCAAGTAGTCGATCGAGGACGATGCGATCGAAGCATGGACCTGGCAACGGTTGAATCGGCGATCGCGAAGCCCAACAAGCGGAGTTTACGACGGGGTTTTCGGTGGGCACGCGTAGAGCGTCGATTTCCACTAACCTACGCGGCTTGGCAAACTTCCTTGTTCGTGTACGGAATCAACGACCGCGAACAGGTATCGTCTCAATCCAATATCGACTTTCGCGCGGCTTGCCATTCTCGGTTGAAAGTTGACAGGACGCTCAGCCTTCTCTCGCGCGAACTTGCCACGGCGGCGATGGAACTGAGCAACGGTCCGGGCTAGCGCCGGCTAACAACTTGCGGTGATTCGTGGCCGAACGATGGCAAGTTCATTTCGTAGGCGTCATTTTGATGTTGCGGAAGCGGACGCCGTCGGAACCCCATGAGTACAATGCGATTGTTCCTTTGGAGAACATAGAATCGGTGGTTTCCAGGTCTTTTTGACCATCAACAAAGACGGTTACTTTTGGTCCCTCGAGGGTGATGCGAACTTGATGCCATCTACCGACTTGAAAGTCCCGTTGATTCTTTGCGATCACCTTATATTCGTCTCCGTCTTGACGGGCTAATACGTGGAATTCGCGTTCCTTGTTCATCGCAAACAAATAGTAACGCTGGCTATCAACCAGGCGAAACGCGATTCCGATGCCGTCATCATCTGTGGATGACATTTCAAGCGAGATTGTGCCATCGGAAAAGGGTTTCTCCGAGTCATGGATACGCAACGTATCACTCCGCCGTAATAACGGATCAGGATTTGCAGTGCTCAAATCCGGTCCCAATTCACTAATATTCGAAAACTGACTAATCGTGTTTCCGTGAACTACCCATCGACTTGGTCGCCATTTGACGCGTTCCCCCGTAACGTCCCAGGTCTTCCAAGAACTGTCGCCCACCGGCACGGCATGCGCATCGATAAAGAAGTCCGCGTTGACAGATTGGCCGACCGGGCCAGACGTATCAAAACGTAGAACTCTCAATCCGGCGCTCTTTTCGATCCCGAACTCTCCTGCGTATTTCGGTGACGCCTTCGTCGGCAAACTGTTGTCCAATGAGTAATGCAGTTCGATTTCGCCAGAACCCGACTCCAACGTAACCTGAACCGGCGCGCGAAAGGCACCACCGTTTGGCGAGATTCTTAGTGGTATCGTACGCGGCAGTTGATCATCGACAACGATTCGCAGTGGCTCAAAAGGCGGCCCGTTGGCGCTCGTGAGCTTCGGATGATTCCAGTCGAGTCCCATGGTCGATAGTCCGTGTCGTACCTTTTGCAAGTCCCAGATCTGAATGGGCGAGTATCGAGCACCGGCAACTAGTTGTGTTCCGTCGCGGCTAAACGCCAGCGAAGTCATTGCAGACGAATCGAGTTGGGCAATTTCTGTCCAGTGAGTCGTATCGATCAATTTGATTCTTCCCGGCGTATCGGCGATAGCACAAAGTCGACCGTCGGGTGAAAACGAAATCGGACTGTCGTCTCCTGGCAGAGTTGTGGCAATCGAGTGATAATGCTCCCAACTCCCGGTGCGCCAGATGCGATAGTATGAACCTTCTCCAGTGACGAACCAGCGCTGGCAAGGACTAAACGCCACGTGAGCGCTTCCCGCAAACGGTAGTTCCTTCACTAATCCTCCGCCGAATGCGTCCCAAATCCGCACCGATTCTCCGTTCTTCGTGCCCGTGGCCAGCCATTTGCTGTCGCGGCTGAAGGCGAGTTGCCAGCAACTGGGATGGCTTAGTGTCAGTGCATGCTGGTGTTGTTGGTCACGAATGCTCACGACAAAAATCTGGCCGCATTCCAAATCTGAGTCGCACCATCGAGTGCCGCAGATGCCAAGAGGTCGCCTTGATGATTAAAAAATACGTGGATGACTGTGTTATCGTGAGTGCCTTTCATTTCTTTCAATTCGCCTGATTTCAGATCGAGAATCGAAACGTCATTGGAGTTGGTGACCGCTAAAGATTCGCCATCCGGACTCCATGCGCGACTGCGCACCTTGTATGTCGTCTTTTTCACGACGGATGTCGTTCCGAATAGCCAGTCAACGACGTGCGCCTCGTGACCGTAGGCGACACCGATTGTTTTTCCGTCAGGGCTAAAGCGCAAGCAGTGCACGTGCGATCGAGACGTGGCGAGCTTTCGCGATCTAATCCCAGTTGCGACGTGATACACGCAGAGTTGCGATTCACGGTCCGGCAGGGCGATCAGCCTACTCGAGGGCGAAAAATCCACACCATGCGATAGCACACTCGCTCGCGTCACAACTTCGAGTTTCACTTCGCCGGTGGCAATCTCCCAAACGTATGCTTTCTGCCCTGTTGGACGAGTGTCCAGCGCAACCAAATGTTGGCCGTCCGGGCTAAACCGTAGCACGGGTGGATACGCCGAATCGCCGAGTCCTGGCAAACGCCAGATAGGTTCGTTGTCCGAAACGCGACGAATGACTATTTCATCTGTCGCTTCCAATCGCGCGTAATGTTCAAGGTTTCTGTCAAAGGCAACTTGTATACTGGTACTTCCGTTGATGCTAGGCGGCCATTCCACCTGCGTTTCCAAGTCCATCAGTGCCATGGACGCGATAGCGTCGTTACGCAACTGCAGTACGTCGTCAGGCGACTTATTCAGCTCGCCCGACAATCTTGCCGCGTGTTCGATCGCTTGCAGGCTTGCAAATCGACGCCCGATTGTTCCGCTCCATCGTCGCGCCCGCGCTTGGGCTGTAAGCGAATCGTACAAACGCTGTTTTGCTAATCGCTGTTCTTCGACTGCGTTTTCCTGAGCCTCGGTTACTTGCTGAAGCGCCAGTTGCCTCTCTCCGGCCAGCTGCTGGAAATAGACCGCCGCCCAGGCCGCGCTTAGCAGACCTATGGTGAGCAATGTCGCGATCGCTGCCGCCAACCCACCCGCGATCGGGTTGCGTTGAAACCACAACCAAGCTTGCTCGCGGAGCGAACTTCGACGAGCGTGAATTGGTTTTCCATCCAAATAGTTCTGCAGGTCGTTGCGCAGGTCCATTGCGGACCGGTAACGCATTGCCGGTTCTTTGGCGATCGTCGTCAGAACGATCGTCTCTAGATCCTTGGGTATGTTGCGATCGACGCGACGGGGCCGCACTGGATCGTCGTGCGTGATCATACTTATCAACAACCCGCGATCGTCCGAATCAAACGGCGCGCGCAAAGTGAGCAACTCGTACAACGTCAAACCCAGGCTGTAGACGTCGCAATGGGCATCGGAAACACCTTGGAATCGTTCTGGCGCCATGTACCGGAGCGTGCCCACGAGATCCCCCGCATTGGTTAAATCATCGGCTCGCTCATCTTTGGCTAACCCAAAATCGGTGACCCAGACGTTGCCTTGAAAGTCCAATAACAGATTGGATGGTTTCACGTCACGGTGCAAAAGGCCTTGGCCATGGGCGAAGTGCAAAGCGTCGGCCGCTTGAATGCCGATTTTGGCGACGCTCCGGTAAAACGGATCACCGCCGGAAGAACTGATCGTGCCCAGGCAAGTCGATGAAGAAAACTCGCTCTCCGGTTCACCGTCGGCGTTCGGTTGCATCGATGTGTCGTCCTCGTCGGCTGCGTTGGGGGCATCGCATCTTGCCTCGGCGGTCGGCGGTTCCAAAAATTGGCCGCTCAGCATGTCATGCGCGATGCCAGATGACATCTTCGGTAGGTTTTCCAATCGCTGCAATCTTCGCAACTCGACTAGCACTTCATCCAACCCCCGCCCATGAACAAATTGCATCGCAAAAAAAATAATGCCATCGTGCTCGCCAACCCCATACACTGGAACAATGTTTGGATGCTGTAGCCGACCGGCTGCCATCGCTTCCCGCCGAAACCTTTGCAGCTGTTTGGGGTGCAAGAGCGATTGGAGGGGAAGCACCTTCAACGCGACTCGACGGCCCAAAGATAGCTGTTCGGCCTCGTACACGATTCCCATGCCGCCACGACCCACTTCTCGAATAATTCGATAGTCACCCAGTTCCTTGGGATGGTCGAACGAACGTTGTTCAACAAAGGCCGGTTGGAGTGAACGGTCATCCAAGGCCACCTCTTCGACTTGGGCCATGGCCGCAAAAACCTCGCGGATCTCATCGGCTAATTCCGGATACCGTGCGGTATATTCGTCGACGGTTGGGCGCTCGCCACTACGCAACCTGTTCACGTAGGATTCGGCGAGGCGGTCGAGTAGGTCGTCGCTGGACATGGGGGATCGGGTTTGTGGGTTTGTGGCGAATCAACTTCGCGGAAGCATCGGACCTGACGACTCCATCCGAGTTTTACTCTTGACTGCCTTGAGGAGGCCGGTGTAGGGCGCCAAAACATGCACAACTTACCCACCGACTACAAACCCTATGCCCCTCACTCCAAAACCGCCTTCAGCCTCCTCAACGCCCGGATATACCGTTTACTCGCCGCTGATTCCTCAATGCCAAGTGCCAGTGCCGACTCTGCCCGCGTCAGCTGTTCAAAATGGCGTAGCGCAATCACCTCTCGGTCAATCGGTTTCATTGAGTTAAGCGCCTCTTGTAGACGCAACTTTCGTTCAGCGCGTTGGGCGACCTGGCTGGGCGCCGTCAGGTTTCCGACGAGTTGCACCGCCAACATGGCAGAACTTGCCTCGGGCAAGGCGGAGTGAAAAATTGAGATCTCCCGATTGGCGTCCCGTTTGGCGGTTCCCAAATGGTGACGATGAAGTGTGATCAGTCGCTCACCCACCAAAAATCGCAACCACAGGAAGAGCGGCATCGGCCGGTCTTTCACGAGGTATCCAAACGAGTGGATGCCTCGAGATACGCCTCTTGAATCACGTCGGATGGGTCAATGCGACCCTGAAGACGCCGGTCCATCCGCGATTCAACCATCCGCCGCAACCTCGTTCGATGCAACGTCAGCAATTGACTTAGCGCCTGCTGATCCCCGTCGCCGAGGTCTTGTTCGAGCTCGTCTGGTTCCATGATTCGATGCACTTGGCGGGCTCCACTCCCAACGTAACCGTGAACTGTACGGAAGAGGAGACGCGGCCACCCAAATTTTTCAGGAGAAACTCCCTTTTTCACGGTCGTTTGTGCGGTATTGCTGTCTCCTTTCGGCGAAAAGCGCGGTTAAGCCTTGGCAACTTCCCGTTGCCTCGGCCATGATGATAGTTCGCCGCCGGCGATCATCAACGAAGAATCCACGCCAAACCAAGGCGCCGATAGATGTCTCGAAATCTCCGAAGAACCAAGTTCCCAAGGCATCGCCATCAACCCAAGCGACTTCGGCCCCAGTTTGAGAGCTTGGAGCCGCGACTAGTATTGGCGACCATTAACTGGGACGGTGGCGCGGGTGACGACGAGTGGACAACGGCTGCCAACTGGGTCGGTGACGAGCTTCCCGAACAGGACGACGACGTGGTCATCAGCGCGGCATTTTCCGGGCGCACGATCACCCATGGGGCTGGTAACACCGTTGTCAACAGCATCGTTAGTGCAGCGAGCCTGAACATCTCAAATGGTAACCTCGCCGTCGCTGGCAGACCGTATTCGATGGTCCTCTGATTCTCAGTGGCGGTGAGCTGGGTGGCGCAGGGACGATTCATGTCAATCAGCGCATGGAATGGACGGGTGGGCGGATGGATGACGGTGGGACGACACAAATCGTCGCCGGCGCAGTCTTGGATATCAGCGGCACTGCCAGCAAGGTCATGGCCGGAGGAAGAAAGCTGGAAAACCTGGGGACCGTTGATTGGACTAGCGGAGACATTACCGGGACGGGCGGGGTCACCATCGACAACCAAAACATGTTCCGAATGTCGGGCGACGTCAACCTTGTCGACGGACTCAACGGTGGTCCGCAGACATTTTTCAACACGGGAACGATCATCCGCGACACCACCGACGGCGTCGCGTCGATTGATTTTAGTCTGAACAATGATGGCACGACGACCATCTCCATCGGGACGCTTGAACTTGGCGGCTTTCTGGGAATGACCACGGGCAGCAGCCATGGATCCTTCCTCGCTAGTCCCAACACCACACTGCAATTCTCAGGCGGCTCGCCAACTTTGGAAGCCGACTCGCTGCTGGACTCGGCCGGAAATGTCATCTTTCTATCGGGCAATGCCGCAATTGCCGGGAGCTACCGCGCCGAACACACGAAGATCTCCGGAGGAACGCAGCAATTCAACAGCGCGCTGGCGACCACGACTACCGCCACGCTGATGGGGGGTGAACTGGCCGGTACGGGAGTTTTTCAGGTCGACCAAAGCATGGACTGGACGGACGGATGAAAGACAGTGGGACCACGCGTATCGCTCCGGTGGCCACGCTGGACATCAGCGGTATGGCAAGCAAGTTCATTTCCGGTGGACGGAAGCTTGAGAATCTGGGGACGGTCGATTGGACCAGCGGAGATGTCACGGGATCGAGTACGGTAACGATCGACAACCAAAATTCGTTCCGAATGTCGGGCGATGTCACGCTCGTCGACGGAGGCAATGGTGTTCCGAAGCAATTCTTCAACACTGGTACGATCACGCGCGACACCACCGACGGCGTCGCTGCGATTGAGTTCGACGTGGAAAACTCGGAAACCATCGAGGCGGAAACCGGCACCTTGTTCCTAAGCGGGACGCTGACTGACCTGACGAACACCACTTTGTCAGACGGTACCTGGCACGTGGCGTCTACACTGGAATTCGACACCACGTCCGACATCGAAACTCTGGCGGCGAATGTGATACTCGAGGGTCAGTCGGCCCATTTTCTTGATCGTGACAATACCTCGATCCTCGCAAATCTCGCGACGATCACCGCAGCCGGCAGTTTGCAACTGTTGGACGTCGCCGACATGACGCTTCCCACAGATCTCCAAAACGACGGGCATCTACTGGTGGGACCGAACAGCATTCTTGCCATCGAAAATGACTATTTTCAATCAGCGGAAGCCCGCTTGACGATCGAAATGGCAGGCGCACCGCCCACCGGCGAGTTTGGACGAGTGGTTGTGACTGGACAAGCTGCCTTGGACGGAACTTTGGAGCTTATCCGCCTTGACGAGTTCCTGCCCCCTCCGGGCCAAGACTACGAGATCATGACGTTTGCTGGCCGAGTCGCCAACTCGGATTTTCCGCATTAGAAGGGCTGTTTGATAACGGCACGCAAGTGTTGAATGTTACGACCAATGCGATGAATGTCGTGGCGACGAGGGTCACGATCGACACAACAGCAGAAGAATCACGTGCGACATTGAATACGGGGCTAAGCGAACTTCGCGATCACCTTGGAAATTTAGCCACGTTGTTTGACCTGACGAGTACGGACCTACCGATTATTCCCGAACAATTCAATTCGCTGTTCGAGCTTTCCACAAAGCTGGATGAGTTCGCTCAAGCATCTCTTCCGGCTATCGATGAAGCGACTCCGATCGCCGGTTTTTCGGACTTGGCCGCACAAATAGACGCGATCAGCGGTTTCTCGGTCGTGTGTCATCAGGAAGAGTTGTTTGGTTGCGCACCCGGCGACATCATCCAAGTCCAAATTGACGCAGCCGCCGCACAAAACATCACGGCGTCCTCTGAATTTGACGACCAAACGACGGCCTTGATGGCCCTTCTGACTGCTGGAGTCGACCTGGACGGAACGACCGACTTGCTGGGTGATTTGACGGTTGACTTGATCATTGGAGTTGATGCCTCCGGGTTCTACCTGTCGGGCGGCAGCGTGATCACGCTATCGCTGACAGGCGATGGCTTGGTGTCGGATAACGTTTCTCTTAATGGCACTGAGTCATCCGTTGATGTCTCTGGCACAACGTCGATCGGGGTGGCCGGCCCAGTCACGATCAACGTCCGCGGAATTGACGCGTCATCGCGTCATCGAGCCCAGGATATCGCAACCATCGGCGCTCAGCCTAGTGACGTTCTGTCGGCATCCGTTGATGGAATCCTCGGCGTTGCCGTGACCAATCAGCTTAGTCCACTTCCTTTGTCCTGGCCCGGCGAATGGACGTTCACAATCAGCAACAACACGATTGCGACGACCGAAGACGTTACGTTTCCGAGCGAAGATCTGATCACAGGCGCACTTTTAACCGAAACGAACGATCGGTTTTCGGAGGTTTTCGATGGTCAAGTCACGGATCAAATGGCTGACTTGCTCGAATCGGTTAAATTGCCGCTCACCGATGGAACCGCACCAGTCACGTCGATTGAAGGCAATCTGTGGTTTCGCAGCATGTTGAGTTCGTTCGCAGTCCCTTTTGACTTTGACTTTGACTTTGACTTTGAATTTGAATTGAACGATGAAATCGCGGACGTGCTGGTCGGCCTCGGTTACGAAGTCATCACGCCAATCGACGGGGAGGGAATTGCCAACCTGCTGACGGGCAATCTCGGCGAATTCGGCGATCTTTTTCGATTGAAATTCAATCCCCTTCCGGACGACTTCGACGGTATCGGCGGCGAATACGAATTCAACGTGGATGACATCGGTGCGCTCGGCGATTTGAGCTTCAGTGGCCAAGTTTCTGCCGAATTAAGGCCTCTTATCAACATCGAATTCGGAATCGACGCGAACGGGTTCTTCTTTAGCTCGGACAGCTAAATCGGCGGGACAATCACCGCGGCGGCAGAAGCAATGGGCGGCTGGGAAGTGTTTTCAGTGCGAGCGGGCGGCACGATTAACGACTTCCATCCGACGTTGTCGATCTTAGAAGCCGACGTGAGAGTCGGCGATTCAAACGACGGCTCGGATGGCAAAGTGCATTTCAGTGAACTCGTCGAGGGACTCGATCGAATCTCTCTCGACGTCGGAACTGTCAACGCAGATCTATTCGTCGATGCGTTCCTGGGCTTCCTCGACTACGTGGATGTCGACCCGAATCTTCCAAATCGAGCCCGTGGCGGTGATCCGTTCCTTATTCGTAGCGAAGCCAACCTGAGCGCCGATCTACAGACGCTCGACTTTGAAAACCTCGACGATTTCGCATTCAACTTTAATCGTCTCGAGTTGGCCAACCCCGACGTCGACCATGACGGTAACGATGATTACACGACTGCTGTTTTTCTAGACAACGTGATCCAGGCGGGCGAATCACTGATCAACGGTACAGGAGTCGGAGACTATCTGTCCCAAGTATTGTGCATCGATGACTTCGTAGTGCCAGAGAACGCACCACAGCAGACACCGAACGCGTTTGACAGTGGCAAAGTTGGCGAAATCGAACAACGACCACGTACGTTAGATGCGCAGGATGCGATCGCTGCTGTCGGTGAAGTCATTGAAACGTTGGTTCAGCCTGGTCTGAATCAGGTTCAGCAACCCAATCCCAATGTCAGTAGTTCCAAATACGTCGTGATTCAGTAACTTGCTGTAAGTCGGTCGTATTCTTCATATTCGATGCCTTGTTTTTGATCGGCGTGGAGGAGTCGTCCGACAATTTGGGCGATCCAGAGCAGCAT
>Ga0310121_10003240_pt1 | contig 14909 bp, 14 predicted proteins | sample CB27_Tmax_986_MG_FD_203504 | JGI IMG/M metagenome (GOLD analysis project Ga0310121, IMG submission 203504) | Marine microbial communities from Western Arctic Ocean, Canada - CB27_Tmax_986 | ecosystem: Environmental > Aquatic > Marine > Oceanic | place: Canada: Western Arctic Ocean | collected...
CCCTGAAGATCCGAGGGTTTATCTGATGGCAATGGAGTACTTCGCTTTGGATGTTGTGGGAGATTTGGATTCTGCCCTGGTGGTTGCCCTGAGTGCTGTGGAACTCGCCGATGGCAACATGGAGATTGAGGCGTTGTTCTCGGTGGCCCATGTTCTGGCGATGCGAGGTGAACTCGAGCGGGCGCTGCAGTATGCCGATCAGGTGATCACTAAGGTTGACGATGACCCCCAAATCTTCATGTTCCGGGCACAGGTCTTGTTTCAGCTTGGGCGGACCCAGGACGCGCTGACGGATGTGCGCCGGGTGGAGGAATTGGCTCCGGACAGCGATATGGGTCAGATGGCCCGTCTGCTTCGGCTGAATCTTGAGGGCCCGGATTTCTCGACCATCATCCAGGCGGACCGCTGATTCCGGCCTAGATCGCGCTGGCGGTCGCGTCTCGCAGAATCTTCACGGCCCGGTCGAATCCCGCGCGTAAATTACCCAGTTTGTGCCGCCCGGCGAGTCCTGAACTGAGAAGAAACAAGGTCCGAATCGTAATGCTGACTCGATCCCGTACGAGCGGACCTGACGGCCCTAATGGGTTTGGAGGTAGGACTCCAGAGTTTCCACCAGAAGATCGGCATATGGTCCATAGGCCGCTTCACTCATATGGCCGGTGCGAACCCACCTTGGAATCAAGCTAACCCATTCCCTTGGCGACGACCAAGCCTACCTCGTCGTATAAATACTGGATGATTACGGGCGCTTCGGACTCGCGACCGGCGGGAGGGAAGAAAGCGGTGACGGTGGGAGAGGCATGGGACTCCGGGGTTACGGTTATGAACCCCAACGAACGCACCCGCGAGCGGAGTTCGGCGGCAGAGGCTGCCATGCGGGCGTACCGGACGGCGATGTCTTCCTCCTGCTGCCGGGACACGCTGGTGGCCAGAGCGCGAATGATGTTTACAGACATGGTGGCCGGCTGCGGGTGATAGTCGGGCATCTCCTCGACGAAGCTCTTCCATGTGCGAAGGTCGGTGTACCAGCCGCGCCCCACATCGCCCACACGATTGATGCGCTCCCAGGCGATCGGAGAAACGATCACGGGCGCGACACCGGGCGGGCCGCCCAGGGCTTTCTGGGAGGCGGTGCAGCAAATGGACACATTCCATTCGTCCATCCGGGTCTCGCACGCCGCGAACGAGGAGACGGAATCCATGAGGATCGTGACCCCTAAATCATTGGCGACGGTGCATATCTCGTCCACCGGGTTCAAGGCTCCCGTAGCGGTCTCGGAATGGCAGATGAGCAGGCCGTCGTAGCTCCTTGTCTTGAGGCGGGAACGTACCCCTTCGGCAGTGGCAACGTCCCCCGGGCTTACTTCGAGGGGGTCGGCTTCGAGGCCGTTGCCCCGGGCGATCAGGAGGAGGCGATTGGAAAACTATCCGTTCACGACCACTAGCACTCTTTCGCCGGGGGCGAAGAGAGAACCCACTGCGGCGTCCAGTCCGGCGCTTCCAGAAGCGGAGAGAAGAAAAACGTCCCCGTCGGTCTCGGCGTAGCGGCGGATGCCGTCACGAGCCTCAGTGTAGATTTTCACCCATTCGGGACCGTAATGGGCAATCACCTGCTGGCCAAGGGCCGCCAGAACATCAGGCTCAAGGTCGATTGGCCCGGGGATCATCAGCTTCGTCGAATTGATACCCAACGGCGTGTCGGTGCTCCTTGCCTCCCGGTGGAATCAACTCTAGCCGATGCGATGTTGAAGCGTAGCATAGGCGATTCAAGGCTTGAGGGAGTGGAAAACCCTGGTTTTTAGGTCCACTCCAAACCTGCTAGATCGCCTACAAACTCGTTGCCTAGCAGTGATACGGCGCCGGCCGACGTCAACGGGTCTATCGGGGGCTTTTGCCCACGGTCGGACGAGCGCCGCTACTATGGGGGGTGCCGGGGTCTCAAAGGGAATATTCGACCCGGGTCAGGTAGGTATTCACTCTGGCCGAAACACGTCCGCGAATCAGTGCTTTTTTCCCCATGTACAACGAAGAAGCCAGTGTTGAAGCGACGGCGATGGCGGCGGTGGCGGCACTGGAAGATCTGGCCTCGGAGTTTGAGGTAATCCTGGTTGACGATGGCAGCACCGATCGAACGGCCGCGATTGGAGCCGAACTACCCAACGCTGATCCTCGGATAAGGGTGGTGACGCACCCGGTTAATCGAGGATACGGCGCCGCCCTCAGGACTGGATTCGCGAACGCCCGACTGGACCTCGTGACCTTCAACGACGGCGACGGGCAGTTTGATTTGCGGGACTTGCGGCATTTGCTTGAAAAAATCTGCGATCATGAAATGGTGATCGGCTACCGAAAACAGCGGGCGGATCGCCTGGTCCGACGGTTGACGGCGCGAGCGTGGGGGGGGCTGGTGGGAATTCTGTTCGGCGTGTGGCCGCGGGACCTCGACTGCGGATTCAAACTGTTTCAAAAGAAGGCGCTGGACGCCCTGGATCTGCGCGCCGATGGGGCCTTCATTTCAACTGAATTGCTGGCCAGGGGCAGAGCCGCCGGGCACCGGATCGCCCAAGTCGAGGTGAATCACTACCCGCGCCGGCACGGATCATCGACCGGCAACAATCCGCGAGTCGTGCTGCGGGCATTTATTGAGATGATCTCGTTTTGGCGCGAGCTGCGCCGGTCCAAACGGTGAAACTCTCGGTTCTCATCCCGGTCTACAACGAGGTGAATTCCGTCCTGGAGGTGGTGGAGCGTGTTGCCGCGGTGCCCATCGAGAAGGAAATCGTCCTGGTGGACGACTGCTCCACGGACGGGAGTGCCGAAGTGCTCGACGGCCTGCGCCAGCCAAATGTGACCGTGGTTCGTCACGATCGGAATTGCGGTAAGGGAGCCGCGGTCCGGACGGCCCTGGCAGCCGCAACCGGCGAGGTGATCGTGATTCAGGACGCAGACCTTGAATACGATCCGGCGGATTTTGTTAGGCTCATCGAACCGATCGAGGCGGGTCGGGTTCGAGTTGTTTACGGGTATCGCGACTTTGTGGGCCAGGAGCTGGCGCTTCGCGTGGGAAACCGCTTCCTGACGGGCGTCACGAACCTGCTGTACGGTTCGGACCTGCGCGACATGGAAACCTGTTACAAGATGATCGACCGGGAGCTGGCTGTGAGTCTGGGGCTGAGCGCTGACCGATTTGAGATCGAGGCCGAGCTGACATCAAAGCTGCTGAAGAGCGGGGAATCCATCGAGCAATTGCCAATCTCATACGATCCCCGGAAGGGTGGGAAGAAACTGGTGCCGTGGATCGATGGTCCCCACGGCCTGTGGGCGCTGATCAAGTACCGGTGGTTCGGTTAGCGGGCTGCCGAAAGCCGCGGTGCCTCTGACTCGCTAAGTGCCAACCGCGGGACTATGCGACCGCCGCCCAGCAGCACCTCGCCCTGATAGAAAACCGCGGCCTGGCCGGCGGCCACGCCCCAGGCGGGGGAGTCGGTGACGACTACGGCGGTATCCTCGCCATCCGGATAGATTCGAGCGGGTAATTCGTCCCCTCGGGCTCGCACTTTCACGGTAATCGCGAGCCCCGGCTCAAAAGAGGCCACCGATACGGGATTTAGCTCGTCGACGACAAAACGGCTTACTTCGGCGTCAGGCCGCGGACCAACCGTGATGGCGTTGGTGACCGGGTCGATGGCGGTTACATAGAGAGCTTCATCGGCGGATATTCTCAGGCCCCGACGTTGTCCGATGGTGAAATTCTCTATACCGGCGTGACTGCCCAGGCGACCGCCGGAACCATCGACAATCTCCCCCGACGTCCCTTCGCGACCCGTCCAGTTACGCGCGAATTCGCGATAGTCGGACTCCACAAAGCAGATGTCCATGCTCTCCGGTTTGTCGGCCACGGACAGGCCAAGCTCGGCTGCCTTTGCCCGGACCTCGGCTTTGGTCATCCCGCCCAGAGGAAAGATGGCCCGGTCCAGCTGGTCCTGGGTAAGTACGTAGAGAACATAGGACTGGTCCTTGTCGGAGTCGCTACCTCGAAGCAACCGCCAGCGACCATCTATTTCCCGCCGCTCGGAGTGCGCGTAGTGACCGGTGGCGATCAGGTCCGCCCCTATTTCGGATGCCTTGTCCCACAGCGCGCCGAATTTCACGAACTGGTTGCAGTCGATACAAGGATTCGGCGTCAGGCCGTCGAAGTAACTGTTGGCGAAGCGGTCGATGACCGTGCGAGCGAAAACATCACGGAAATTCAAGACGAAATGGGGAATGCCAAGGCTGGCACAGACCCGGCCGGCATCGTCGATCGAGCGTGGTGAGCAGCAATTGCGACGCCCGGGCTCGCTTGATTGGTCGGGCCAAATGTCCAGGGTGAGGCCGACGACGTCCCAGCCGCGCTCGGCCAACACCGCGGCGGCTACGGAACTATCCACCCCGCCGCTCATGGCGACCGCGACCCGCTGGCCATCGCTGGGAATCGCGCTCAAAGTGGCCTCTGTTCTGGATCGGTCCATCGTTCTCCGTAGCTGTCGATTCGGCTGACCGGGCCCACCTTCGTTCCGCTCGCCTCTGGTATCTTCCAACCGCGAATCTTACTTCGGACGGGAGAGTCTTGGCACGTGAATTCGATGCCGTGGTGGAGGTCGTGCCGGGTGGTGGCCTATTTCGACCTCCCCGACAGTAGCGCGGCCGGACTCGATCCGAAAAGGTTGGTGGAGTTGGCCCGTGGGCTGGGCGCGGACGTGATCGGGCTGCGAGCGGCAGGGACGTCAGCCTGGTATCGGACAGTGGTTAAACATCAGCCTTCTGTATTTCCCGATGAAGGCCCTGATTTCCTGAGCGATCTCATCGTTGGGGCGAGAGAAGCCGATCTTCAGGTGGTCGTCGGGGTGGACTTTGGCGTGGGGAGTGAGATGGTCCTGAGGCTGCGGCCGGAGTGGTTCGTCAGAGACGACAGCGGCCAGCCACGCGCACTCGGCGAAGGACGCTATCAGGTCTGCCCGCTCGCGGAATTTCGGGGTGAGGCGGTCGCGCTTCCAGTGATGAGGGAGCTGGCGGCTTATGGCCTGGACGGGATCGTCATTCACGGTGCAACGGCGCCACTGTGTCGATGTGGAGCCTGCCGGCGCACCTTCCAGCAGCTCGCCGGGACGGACCTGCCTTCGTTGACGGAAGAAAATTCGTCGGCTCGCACTGAGTGGTACCACTGGTTATGGACAACCGCTTCCGCGGGAACGGCCGCCCAGATACAGGCGCTAGAAATCGATGGGGAGCGGCCGATGGTTGTGGTGGAGATGCTTGGAATAGCCGCGACCGGAAATGAGCGGACCGAGAGCGTTCCAATCGATCTGCATCGACAGGGCGACGTTTTGCTCATCCGCGAGCCCGACCGGACAGATGGCGGGAAGACGCCTGTCTGGGTCCACGGTGTCCGCACACGCCACGGTCTCACGCTCAGCGCGGAGCGCGCCGTGTGGGTGGAGATGCCGTCGGTTGGCTCCGGTGGGGGTAAGAAGGAATTAGCCGTGGATAGCGGAATTAGCATTCTGGCTGCGGGCGGAACCCTATGGAATCGCTTCGTCCGGCATGTGGCCTCTGACGATCCAATCCTGACGGTACTGGCCGGGTTGGCCAAACAGGGGGAGTCGATCCGAACCCGGCTGGGTGAGGCGGTTGACAGCGCACAGGTGACTCTTGTGTGGCCGGAAGGACCGGGTGATGGTAAAGGAATCGTACCGCCGGCCGCCCGTGAGGAATTTTTCGGTTTTACCCAGGCATTCGTTAGTCATGGAGTGCCGTTCGCGGTCCTGCCGGGGCACCTCCTGGAGGTGGACCGTCTGGAGCCGTACCGGGCGTTAGCCTTACCGTCGGCGACAGCTCTAAGCGATCGCCAGATGCACACCATCCGGCGGTTCGTGGGGGGTGGGGGAGGATTGCTGGCCAGCTTCACAACCGGGCTGGACGACGCAGCCGGCAATGCCCGCCGGCAATGGGATCTGGCCGACATGGTTAACGCCTCGTTCGCGGGACACGTCCTTGAATTGGGCGCCGACTACGTGGCGGTTCCCGCGGATCATGCGTGGTTGAAGGCCGGATTGTCTGCGGATTTCGAGATCCCGGCCGAGCACCGACAGGTAATCTTGAGAGTGCCCGAGGGCACGGATGTGCCGATGGAACTCGAATACCGCGGCGAGGCCCGCGAGTTAAAGACGGACATCCCTTTCTTGCTGAGCTCTGGCGACAGCAGAGTCCTTTTGTTCGCCGGGGAGATTGGCCGGATCGTTGGCGACGGCGATGTGGCGGGAGCAGGGAGACTTCTGGCTAACGTGGTGAGGCGTACGATTGAGGAGGATTTCGAAATCGACTTACGCGCGGCGCCAAACGTCGAGATGCGTACCTTTAAGGACGGCCACCGGGTGCTCGCTTACTTGCAGCGGCATGACGCCAGCGGACAGAGGGGAGTCGAAGTGGCTGTCGGCCTGACGTTCCGGGAGGATACACGACCTCCGGAGGCCTACCTGGTTGCGGCTGGCTTGCCGGCACAGCTGGAGTTGGCTGACGGGTGCGCCTGGGCGATCGTTCCGAAGCTTCAGGGGTGGGAGCTGGTGGAATTTGTATTCTCGGACTAGCCCGATCGAGCGATAGGCCCCAACCCGAGTTCCGCGAAGCGGCGCCGAACCATTGTCGGAGAAGGCCCGCTCCGGCGAGCAAGCTCCCGGGGTCCGCGGACCCTGAGCTGAGCGCACCAGGAATTCAGTAGCTCAGCGGGCAGCAGGAACTCGACAGCTAACCAGTCGGCCTCACGCTCAAGAGTGGGATCGCGTTTGCCGGTGGTGCTGCCGCCGTGGTGAAGCGCCAGATGGCCGAGTTCGTGAGCGAGGGTGAAATTGCGGTGTCCGAGAGGGTGGCGGGCGTTGACACCCACGACGGATCGGCCTGGCTCGGGCAACTTGACCAGAACTGCCGAGATGCTGTCGTCCCAGCCATATCTGAAGTCGACTCGGAGTCGGTGGTAGCGGCGCAGGAAAGTTGCCACATCCAGGATGGCGGAACCCGACAGCGGACCCAGCCAGCGGCGCTCTCTACGAGCTGTCGTCTCCGCTCGCAATCTGTTTGGCTCGGCGATCGCGCTCTTCCTCCTGAAGTACGGTGCGATAAAAGTCTCGGATCTGATGCCGGGCCCGGTTGGACAGATCGGGCTGGGAGCGCAAGAACAGTTCGATCGCTGCCATGTCTTGAATTTCCTGGTCGACGCTGGTGTCGCGGGGAATGGACTCGCCGTTCAGAACCCACTGGGCGCCGCTGGCGGTGGGAGCAAGCCCTAGCTGCTCGGCCAGGTCCCCATAAACGCGGACTACTTCAGCTTCTACCGCTGAATTCTATAATGTTAGGAGGATCGATGGCTCCAAATTTGATTGCGGTGGCCGAGGGATTGATGTCTATCGGGAAGGTGGCCAAATACCTTGGGATCAGCACCCGCACCCTCAAGAACTACGAGCGCGACGGCAAGATTCCCAGCGCCCGTCGCAATCCGCTCAACGGCCACCATATCTACCGCCCGGACGATGTCGATCGGATCATGGCCATCATTACCGGGAGAAGCTGGCGGCGGTCACGTTCAACCGGGAGGCAAGAGCGGAGTAAGTCGGGGTGAGCGGCCCCGAATCTGGCAGAGCCTTTTACTAGGGCGATCAGCGTGGCGTCTACATATTGCGGGAAAATCACGGACAGCCCGTACCCGGTTGCTGGCCGCGGTATCGAGGCCACTTATCCCCGAGCGTTTAGATTGACAGGGGGTGACTGGTGGGAGCCTGGCCGAGCGGCAGTAGAGAATCAGACGCTCGACCGTGTGGTCGAGTCGCCTCCCTCCGAGGTTTGTCCGCGGCCGGGGTACAACGGGTCTCACTTCTACATTGAGGTCGATCCTGCTTCCTTCGAACCAGCCGCGGACACCGGATATCTGCGGTGCCGTTGGTGTGGGGCGATGTACCAAGCCTGCCTCGTTCCGGGGGATGGTGGCTCCACCCGGGTAGTTCGAGAGACAAGTGTGACAGAAGCGTTCCGTCCGGTGCGGGAGGCGACGTGGTGATGGGCCGAAGACCAGACAGCTAGACATAACGTTGGCCCCGCCCATAGACTTCATGTTGCGCTGGAGCCGAAGATCCCGGGGGTGATACCGGCATTGGGAGTCATATTTCGATTAGGCGGTCGAATCGCGGCCCTACTGGTATTTCTCGCGGTGATGGTTCTGGTCGTAACTCAATCGGGCTCTTCGCCCGCGAAAGCTCGCGCCGACGCCAGAATCTCTAATTTGAACGATCAGATCGAGTCGGTCAGGCGAGAGAATTTGGTTATGGAGGAACTGGTCAAATTTCGGAGGTCGGACAACTTTGTCGTTGCGACGGCCAAACGCGAACTTGGCCTTACCGAAAATGACGATATCGCGCTGGAGGTTACGGGTGTGCGGGATGGGGTGGTCAGGACGGCCGCCCCGCCGTCTCCTGCCGTGGAGAAGTTGTCGGAGAAGGCGCCGGGGCTGCTGGATTTCGGCTACATTAGGGTTTGGTTAGCGCAGCTTTCTGCCTCCGAATAACCTGTCCGACTGGTTTAGCCCTGTGAAAATCAAAATAAAGCGGTTGGACTCTTTGCTGCCGTTGCCCCGTTACGAGACTGGCGGATCGGTCGGGTTTGATCTGGTAACTCGCGAAGATACCGCGGTAGCGGCGAATTCGTTCGCGCTGGTCCCGGGCAACGTGGTTGTGCAGCTGCCTCCGGGTTACGCGCTGCTGGTGGCCTCCCGCAGCAGCACACCGTGGCGCACGGGGTTGGTGGCGCCCCACGGAATTGGGATCGTCGACTCTGATTATTGTGGTCCTGAGGATGAAGTGATGGTGCAGGTGTGGAACCCAACCGCTGAAGCAGTGACCGTGAAACGCGGCGATCGCATTGCCCAGGGAATAATCGTGAATACTGTGCAGGCGCAATGGGAGGAAGTGGACGAACTGGACGCACCCAGTCGCGGTGGGTTTGGCAGTACCGGCCGATCGTCCGGGTGAACGGAGTGGTCGAGTGAGCTTCGTCGGATTGCCGGCCATAGTCCGCCGGGTTTATGAGGAGCAGGCCGGGCTGAATCCGGACGATCTGGTCGTCCTGGGGGTGTCGGGGGGCGTTGACTCGATGGCACTGGCACACGCGTCGCTGGAGACCGCGGGCGAGACCGGGCTGAACTTTCTGATCGCCCATTTCGACCATGACCTGCATCAGGACAGCGCGGCGAACGCGGAATTCGTGCGGCGATTCGCGGATTCCATGGGGATCGAGTTTGAGTTGGGAAAGGGGCGCGTCGATGTGCTGGCGCGCGAAAGAAAGCTCGGAGTCGAAGAGGCCGCCCGAAAGCTGAGATATCAATTTCTCCATGCGTTGCAGGTCAAGTCGGCGGCCCGATTCGTGGCCGTCGCGCATACTCGCGACGATCAGGCTGAGACCGTCTTGTTGCGTCTTATTCGCGGCGCGGGTCTCAGGGGGCTGACGGCGATGCAGCCGGTTGGACACTCGGTTATACGTCCGTTGCTGGAAATCCATCGGGAGGAAATCGAGCGCTACGTGGCCTCCGTGGGACTTGAGCACCGGGATGATCCGACGAATAGACGGCTAGCGGCCGATCGCAACCAGATTCGCCACATCGTGATGCCGGCGCTGCGAACGATTCGTCCCGGGGTGCAATCGGTTCTGGCCCGGACGGCGGACACGCTGGGGAGTGAACTCGAGGTAATAGAGTGGGCGGCCAGAGAGGCCTTGGAGCGGTGCGATCCGGATGAGCTCGGGGACGTGTTGGAACTATCGCAGGAGGGTCTGGCGAAATTCCCGAAGGGCGTCATAGCGGCGGTATTGCGACTGATTGCGGAGGAACGATCGGGCGAATTCCCTCCTCGTTCCGCCGTTGACGCGGCGACCGCGTTCTGCCGAGAACCCCGGTCCGGTGGATCGGTGCCGCTTGGAAATTCGCTGTGGATATTGCGATCGAAGGGTCGATTGGCGTTTGCTCCGGGGCCTGACTGGCAGGCCACATTGGGGAATCCAGTGACTCTTCCTGTCCCGGGGAAGGTGGAATTTCCGAAGGCTGGATTGGGGATCTCGGCCCGGGTAATCGAGGACGCCGATGCCAGGCGCGAAATGGCGGTCATCGCCGGCGAACATCACCGTGATCCGTGTACGGCCACGCTTGACCTTGACCGCCTGGTCGGACCCCTCACCGTCAGGAGCGGATTAGGGGGGGATGTGTTCACTCCCTATGGCCATGAGTCGGCAAAATCGCTGATCCATTTCTTGAGCGGCAGGCAAGTTCCCTTCTGGCGCCGAAATCTGGCTCCGGTGCTGATTGCCGATGAGCGGATCGCCTGGGTGGCTGGATTTGAGATCGGCGATTTTTGTCAGGTCGTTCCTGAAAGTCGACGCCTGCTGAAATTACGTTTGGAGTCCTGAGGTAGAACGCTCCGGACGGTAATGGTTCCTGACCGCGAGCGGGATGAGCCGGCAGAGGTGCGGAAAATCCCGGAAAGGACGGGCGTTAGAAGGATTCGGTGATATCCTTTGACGGTGCAAATTGGCGTGCTGTTGGGAGCGGCCTCGGGCCGCTTGAACTGGCGCCTCTTAACCCCGCAGGCCGAGCATTGAGATTTCGCATCTCTCAGGGTCGGTCGTCGGTAATGAAGGTAACAGCGTTCGCGAATCCGGCGTTGGTAATCTCGGATGTTCGCGATGCGATGCTTGTATTTTCGGAATTAAGCGATAGCAGCGGCAACCGCCGCAAACGAAGGTCGAACGGAAGGAACCAGTCAAGGTGAGCAACGGATTCATGCGCAACGGGTTCGTGTACCTGGTTGTCGTCGTAGCGGTGCTGGCTGTCCTGTTCATGGTATTCCGGCAAGACCCCGCCGCGGCTCCGGCAAGCTACTCCAGCATGCTGGCATCTGTTGCCACTGACGTGCAAACGGGAGGAAAGCCGGAGCTCATCATCTCAGGGAATTCGGTTGAATATCGCCGTAACAACCTGACCGTCGAACGAGTCGCGATCACAACTGATACGGATGTGGTTCGAGACCTGAACGTGCTGGGCCTGAATCTCGCCGGTGAGCAAGTTGTAGTCGAGTACAAGCAACCTGGTCAGTTCGGGGGCCTGCTGACCATTCTGGGGTCCTTCCTGCCCATCCTCTTCATCGTCGGTCTGCTGATATTCATGATGAGGCAGGCGCAAGGATCAAACAATCAGGCGATGTCTTTTGGCCGCAGCAAGGCGCGGATGATCTCCGGCCACCGCACGACGGTCACGTTCAAGGACGTCCAGGGGGTGGATGAAGCGAAGCAGGAATTGGCCGAGGTGGTCGAGTTTCTGAAATATCCAGAGAAGTTCACGAAAATCGGCGCACGGATCCCCAGTGGCGTGCTGCTCATCGGACCGCCCGGAACCGGCAAGACCTACCTGGCCAAGGCGGTCGCGGGTGAGGCCGGAGTGCCGTTCTTCAACCTGAGTGGCTCCGAGTTCGTGGAGATGTTCGTAGGCGTGGGCGCCTCTCGCGTCAGGGACCTGTTTGAAAAGGCTCGCCAGAACGCTCCGTGTCTCATCTTCGTTGACGAAATTGATGCCGTCGGCCGGCAGCGAGGGGCGGGACTCGGCGGCAGCCACGATGAGCGCGAGCAGACCCTGAATCAAATTCTGGTGGAGATGGACGGGTTCGAAAGCGGGACCAACGTCATCGTTCTGGCGGCGACAAATCGACCTGACATTCTTGACCCGGCCCTGCTGCGGCCTGGCCGATTCGACCGGCAGGTGACCCTGGACCGCCCCGACATTCGTGGTCGGGAGGCGATTCTGCGCGTGCATGCCGAAGGCAAACCCCTGGAGAGGGATGTCGACTTGATGATCATCGCCAAGGAAACTTCCGGATTCACCGGAGCCGACCTGGAGAATCTACTCAATGAGGGGGCGATTCTGGCCGCTCGGGCGAACAAACGTACGATCAGTATGGAGGAGTTGGAGGAGGCGATCGACCGGGTCGTAGCAGGCCCGCAACGGAAGGGTCGCGTGATCAGCGTCAAGGAAAAACGGATCACGGCCTTTCACGAGATCGGCCATGCTCTGGTCGGACATTTCATGGGGGAGATGGACCCGGTCCACAAGATCTCCATAATTGCCCGAGGCCAAATGGGCGGCTACACGCGATTTCTACCGCCGGAGGACCGGTCAATGATGTCGCAGAGCCAGTTTGAAGATCAGATTGCCACGATGATGGGCGGTCGGGCCTCCGAATTGCTGGTGTTCGATGAGGTAACCACGGGCGCCTCCAGCGACCTTGAGCGTTCCACCGATATCGCACGCCAAATGGTGACGCGCTACGGGATGAGTCGCAAGCTCGGGCCGCGAACGTTTGGCAAAACTAACGAACTTGTTTTTCTGGGCCGGGATATCGCGGAGACTCGCAACTACAGCGAAGCCGTGGCCGAGCAGATCGACGACGAGGTAACCGAAATTATCATGCGTGCCCATGAACGGGCGACCGAAGTGTTGCGGTCTCACCGTGAGCACCTGGATACTATTTCGGAGTACCTGCTCGAGCAGGAGACGATGGACGTCGCCGCTTTGGAGGCGCTGATGCGAGGGGAGGAGCCGCCGGAACCCTCGTCGGATCCTCCACTGCCGGCTCCCGAACCGGACGAACCAAGCCCGGAGCAGGGCAGCTCCGAAATGCCGCCCGCCGGGAGGCGCATAGTCGAGGAGCCGGGTGGGGTTGCCTGATATCGGAGGGGGCGGCCAGGGGAATCGGGTAGCGCCCTACCGTTGATTCTCCCGGGGTTCCGGGAAGAGACGTAGCAGTGCGGCGCTGGCCACCAGGTATGAGGCGGCGGTAATTCCGAATTGAAGCCCGGTCCACTGGTGTTCCAGTAGGCCTCCCCCAAGCGCGGCACCGGCGGCCCAGGCAACTCCCCAGCCGACGAGCAGCAGGCTGTTGAATGCCGCCCGTAGCCGGTCTGGCACAGATTCCATGTACAGGGCGCTGCGGAGGGGTTGGGCCATATTCATGAGGGCTCCCCGCGCCAGATATGCAAAGGCGGCCAGGGCGAGCCCCGGCGCAAACCCGAGCAGCAAGAGCAGGGGAATCGAGGCCATCTGGGTAATTCCGACCGTTCTGGCATTACCCAACCTGGCGGCCAGTAGGGGGCCGAGCGTCGTGAGCGCGGCCCGAGTGGCGACGCCCGCTCCGGCGAGCAGACCGAACTGCGCCTCCGGCATCCCGAGCGATTGAACGAAATATACGTTCAGGAAGGGGATCACGGCTCCGGCGCCGAACGCGATCAATCCGTGTATGGCCAGGAGTTTTATGATCCTGGCTCGTTCCCGAAAGGCGAGACGGAGATCTTCCAACGGCGTCCGCGGTCGGCCTTTGGCGTGGACTAAAAAGAGTAGGGGTAGGAGGCCGAGTCCGCTGACAATACTGGTCAGGCCCAGTAATTCCAGGTAACCAAGACCGATGTCGGCGCCCGCTGCTTCGGCGAGTGCGCGGGGAACGAACCCCGCAAGGACATTTCCGGCCAGGGTCACCCCCAGGAAGATCAGTGCGGAAAGGGTAAATAGATAGGGCCGTCCCGCATCATCGGTGCTGGCTGCCAGCAGTGGCAGCAAGGCGACGGCCCACATGGCCGAACCGGCTCCACCCAGAGCGTTCCCCACCAGGAGGCTCGGATAGGACCACGGGACGATTTGCAGCAAGGTTCCGACGGCCAGAGCCGCCGAAGCCCAGATGATCAACGCTTTGAGACCGATACGGTGCGCCAGGATGGCGGCGGGGATCGCGGCCGCGGCGCTGGCCAGCGAGCCCGCGCCGACGAGATAGCCGAGCTGCTCTCCGGGAACGCCGATCTCTATGAGATAAAGGTTGTATCCGACGGCGAAGGTCCCGACGCTCAGGCTGCCAAGGAATGTACTGGCAAGGAGCAGGCGCGCATTTCGGGAGAAGCGTCGAAATTGGCGGTAGTACTCGGTGGGACTGGCTAATTCGCTGGACATCGGAGACATGTATCCCTGAACGAAATGAACTCTGGAACAGAATTAAAGGAGTGGGTTTGCCGGAGAATTACGCCAGCTTGTCGCAGTCTAGTCGGGTGGCATGAAGAAGCCGGATTCGACCTAGAAGGAAGTTGTTTCAAGGTGATTCAATCTCAAATTCAACGCAGCCCAGTTCACCGGTAAGCGCGGCGTCCCGGCGCTAAACCTGGGACAGCACCCGCCCCTGCATGGAAGCCAGAGCGGCCGCCAGCACGGCCAGCACCGCCGCCGCCAGGAAGGTGATGCGGAAACCGAGCACGAGCGCCTCCACGGGCGAATCCAGCGCGACCGCGGTACCGGCGCTCGTCGTGACCACCGTGGAGAACAGGGTGGCCCATGCCGCCTGGCCCGTGGTGAAGCCAAGGGTTCGGGCGGTCGCCAGAAATCCGGTGGCGACTCCCAATTTGGAACGCGGCAGCGATCCCACGATGGCGCTGTTGAGCGTCCATTCAAACGAACCCAGCCCGGCCCCGCCGAGGGCCAGCACGGCGACCACCCGCCCGACGCCCGAATGTTCGTCGAGCAAGCCCAGATTTACCAGGCCGACGGATAGCAGGACCAATCCGATTGTTGACGGGAGCGTCGGGCCAATACGGTCGGATACCCACCCGGCTAGGATGGCGATGAAGATCATCATCCCCGGCAGAACGGCCGATATCAGGCCGACTTGTTGCACCGGTAGATTCAGCACGCTCTGTAGGTAGAACGGCATCAGAAGAAATGTCACCATCAGCGCCGCAAAGCCGCAAAACGACGCGCCGATGGGAGCGCGGAAGGAGGGGATTCTAAAGAGGGATAGGTCGATCGTTGG
>Ga0310121_10003241_pt1 | contig 14908 bp, 22 predicted proteins | sample CB27_Tmax_986_MG_FD_203504 | JGI IMG/M metagenome (GOLD analysis project Ga0310121, IMG submission 203504) | Marine microbial communities from Western Arctic Ocean, Canada - CB27_Tmax_986 | ecosystem: Environmental > Aquatic > Marine > Oceanic | place: Canada: Western Arctic Ocean | collected...
GAAAATATTTATGATGTACCTAGTTGGAATCAAGTAATATTTTCTGATGCATGTTTACCTATGGATATAAAACCATATGCAATGGATCAAAGTCATCCTGGACTTAAAGCACATGAATTTTGTGCAAATAAAATAGAAACAGAATTGATAAATTATGAATAATAATTCTTTAAAACAAGACGGACAACCATTTTGTTGGGCACCTTGGACTGCTATTAAATATGCTTCTACTATATATGAACAAACAAGATTGGCACCTTGTTGTGAGTGGATGGGTGCAACAACTAATAATTATTTTAAAGGTTCTCTTGCTGAATATAAAGATTCGGAGTGGTTAGCAAGTGTTAAAAAACAAATGCTAACTCATGATATGGAAAAAATAAACATATCATGCAAAGAATGTATAATGCATGAGAAAACTAGAGGTATATCATCAAGAACAGGACATAATAATCGAGTAGAAGATAAAAGATTTGATAAAGAATATATTCAATATTTCTATTTTAAACCAGGAAATACATGTAATTTAACATGTAGAATGTGTAATCCTGATAGTTCATCATTGATTGCAAAAGAATTAAATATAACATCTAAAATGTCATCAACAGATGATATAATTGATTTTGATTTTTCAAAAGTTAAAGTAATAAGGTTAATAGGTGGCGAACCATCAATAGATCCAAAAGTAAGAAAATTTATTGATTTTCTTGAATATAACTATGCCTTAGTAAAAAATGGAAAAAAGAAAATTCCGTTTTTATTATCTACATCAACTAATTGTACAATTGCTAATTCTAAATGGTTAAATAGACTTTCAAAGTTTAAATTTACAGATGTAGCATTGTCTATTGATGCTACTGGGGATATAATTGAATATATACGTACAGGTGTTAAATGGTCAACTCTTGAAAGAAATATAGAAAAATTAAGACAAGTGGCTTCGTGTTATTTTCAAATAACCGTAGGAATATATAATTTTGCTGTTATTGAAAAATGGTTTGACTATTTTTTAAAGTTAAGAGATGTAAAAATATATATGTCCCCTATCATAGAACCTAATTATTTAAGTTTAAATGCATTACCAAATGAAATAAAAGAAGAAAAAATAGAATGGTTATCAAATATAGATCATGAATACGCAAAAGAAGCAATAAGTATGTTTAATGAACATCAATTTGATAAAATTTTATTAGACGAATTTCAAAAATTTACAATAAAGAAAGATAAATTATATATGACTAAAATACAAAATTTAGATCCTATATTTACTAGATTAATGGAATGGAAAATATAAGTGGGTACGATTTTACAAAAATACCATTTGATAAACTCGTACGAGTAGGCCAACGTAATATGTTATATAGAGATTTGTTTACTGTCTCTTGGTTGCTTGGCCGCTTTTGTAATTACCATTGCAGTTATTGTTGGGAACATGGAAGGAGCGATGATAAAGACCATAGACCTACAGAACTTTGTCTTAAAACTATCGACAAAATTAAAGAACAAGCCAGAGAGCGAGGATTTAATAGTTTCCATTTTAGTCTTTCTGGTGGTGAGCCTACTTTGCATCCCGGTTATCTTGAAATACTCAAGTATTTAGGTGATGATGTAGATAATACAAATTATTCATCAATACATATGACATCAAACTGTTCTCCGGGCATACGTTGGTTTGAAAAGTATGTAAAAGTCGCGGCACCATTTCATAGAGCAAGTATAACATGCAGTTACCATCGTGAATATAATAGTGAAATAAAAAGACGAGTTAAACTAGCAGACAAGTTAGAATTATGCCAAGAACATGATGTCCAAATTACCATTAATTGTGTAATGGTGCCGGAAAACTTTTGGAAAATAATGGATGAAGTAATGTATTTTCATGAACGTGGTATTAATGTAACACTAAAGCCACAAAGCGATCCTCATGCTAATTTTGTAGTAGAAGGATATGATGATAAAATGCTCGAACAGTTACATAATGGTATGCCTCAACGAGCATATACTGAATCTAAAAATAAACATATTACAAGACCCGAACCTACATTTGTCAAAAGTCCTGATCCGATATATCAAGAAAGTAATAAAGACGTACCGCAACATTTTCAAGTTGAATTTAGAGATAGAGATGGCTATCCTTGGTATATGGATCAAGCAGAACGTTTCAATGCTTTCGAATTTAATAACTTTAACGGATGGGAATGTAGTAGCGGGTATAGAAGCATAATAATACGGGAACCAGACGGTAGTATAAAACGAAGTTATAGTTGTGACGACGAGCCATTGGGTTATATATATAACGATTTTAAATTATTTGATGGACCAAAAGTTTGTATTAGCAATAGTTGTGTAAGTTCAGCAGACAGCAAAATACCTAAACGTAAACAGGGAACTAAAATGCCGTTATGGCCAGGAGATAGAACATTTTAAAGCATAATTTAATAAATAAATATGAGCATTTAAATTAATCGGAGCAGACCGATTTTCTGACTAAAGGAGATAAAAAAATGTTTAATCAAATGATAAAAAAATCTATTCATAAATCACAACATTGTAATCGCAATTGGGATTTATCAAAAACTATACCACAAGAAGATGTTGATCTAATTGTTGAATCAGCTACCCAGTGTCCAGTAAAACAAAATTTAAATTTTTATAAAACTCATGTAATTACTGATCGAGATAAAATAGAAAAAATCCACAATGCTACAGCAGGATTTTTTATTGATGGTGTGCGTCATACAAACTCTCAAACTTTAGCAAATGTATTATTAGCATTTACTAAAGATGAACCAACTATGAAACGAGAATGGTTAAGGGAAGAACCCGACGAACACGGTAAAGAAAAAGAATATATGTGGGACCAAGAAACTGAGGAAAACGACATTAATGTTGATAGATTAATGGCAGTTGGTATTGCAACCGGCTATGTTAATGTTGTAAATGTTTTGATATGGATCCCGTTCATGAAGTAATTGGGGATGAGTTTGGTCAACCTATACTTCTTATGGGGATTGGTTATCCTGATAAAACTCGAAGTCGATTAGAGCATCATAAAGAAGGTACAAAATTTCCTTCATTGAAAAATCGTCGAGAGGTTGTTTATCATCAAGAGGCATAAACTAATCTTATTCATTAAATTATTATAATTAGGGTGCGTTGTAACATTGCAACGCACTTTTTCTAAATTATTCAACATTAAATTAAATATTATGAGTTTTGGGTTATTTAATATTTTAACAGCATATGGTGACCAAGTTAACTTAACTGTAGAGGACGACCACAATTCTATATTAAATAATTTAAAACAATTTGATAATAATTGGACGAAATATAATCCTAGAAAAAGCATAAATCGGATTGGATTAAGTGTAACTAACCTAGATGGTACTTTAGGTCCGGGGCCCGACTTAGATAGTTTATATGAGTATAATAAAGAAAATAATACAAATATATCTGAATCTGATTTTATTGTACCAACACCTGTTTATGATATAGTAAGGTCTTATTGTGATCCTTTTAAAAAATGGTTATTTAGATCTCATATATTAAAGTTGCCTCCTGGGGGTTTTTTTCCTGCTCATGTGGATAATATAGGATCTACTATAGATAGTTTTAGACTACTTGTTCCTTTACAGACATGTAATCCGTTAGATGGAGGGTTTTTTATATATGAACAATATAAAATACTCTTTTGGAAATATGGTTATTTGTATTTTTTAAATACTTGTAAACGGCATACAATATTTAATGCCAGTGATGAGCATGATCATATTGTGTTAATAATGAATGTCAAATTAACAGAAGAATCTGTGTCAACAGTAACAAGTCTAATCGAGGCATGAAATTAACTCTTGAAAATAATAATATTTTTATAACTGACATAGTATTAAACACAATTTGTAATTATAGGTGTTCTTATTGTTCACCGTCAGCATGGGCAGGAAATACTAGATTAGATAATAATGATATTTTATGGTGTATTGATGAAGTTAAAAAAAAGTATCCATATAAGCAACTTACTGCTAGGTTTACAGGAGGTGAACCTACATTAAATCCCAAAATATCCAATTTATTGAAAGAATTATATAATAGAAATGTTTATACTCATTTTATAACAAATGGTTCTAGAACTTTGCGTTGGTGGAAAGAAAATCAAAAATATTTGTCTGGAATGGTACTTTCTGTTCATACAAAATATGCTGAACCAGATCATATAGTTGATATTTGTAAAATATTTGATCAACATAAACCTATTGTAATATCTGTATTAATAGACCCAACAGAATGGAATAAGTCTTTAGATAATTGTTATTATATACATGATAAATTAAAAAACAATACAAATTCATATGTAATGAGAATTGTGGTCGCAGATAGAGGTGGTACTTATATACCTTATACCGAAGAGCAAAAACAATTTCTATCTCATAAAAAATGGAATAAGCTATTTAATAAGAAAATAAATGTTGATTGGTCGTTAATTACTAATTTGTTATATTTAAATAATGAATATTATGATCCAGCAGAAGCTAAATTAACAGGAAAAGATAATTTTTTTGGTTGGAAATGTTATGCAGGAATAGACGGGTGCCGTATTAGAGAAGATAATTCCATAACACGATCTGCTTGCGGCCCGGATAGCGAGTGGGTATTGGGAAATATTAAAAAACGAATAATTAATCTTCCTGATGATCCTATTATATGTAACAAACATGCTTGTATTTGTCTTACAGACATGCAAATGAGTAAAGAAACAATTAATTAAATATCTCCATTATGTTTTTTTTCTACTATGTGATCTGATTTAGGATTCCAAATAAAGTTAGGATCAAATAATCGAATACTGTAAACATATTGATACATCGGACCTGTTTTAAATAGAAAATTCTTTTCTAGTTGTAATTTTTTATACCATTCTCCTTCTGTCCATTTTTTAAATGATTTAAAAGGCATTTTTTTCTTTCGTTGGTATAATGCATTTATTGCTTTATTTTTAATATCATGCGTAACATATAAAATTTGATATCCATGTTCGCGGGCCCATTGTATTTGATATTCGGCCATCATTAATCCACAATGTGTTCTACGAAATGGTTTTAAGATATGATATCTACAAATTCTTAAAGCAATATCAGGATCATTTGTATAATGGGATTTTTCGCCAGCGGATATAGATATAAGATCGTTATTTTCATTGAACACCATCCATGTTTCTATATTAGGATTATCAGGATCATATTTTTTATAACTTATGCTTTCGTTACCTTCTTGAAAGGTTTTTTTTCTAAATATTTCTATTATAGAACGATATTGTTCAGGATTATCGCTATATTTTTTTACTTGCAAAGTTGTTGTTTCGCCCATTTTATTTCTTTACAATTAAAACAGTCACCGCAATGGCCTTCCCCTTCCGGTAATGTTAAACATGATTGGGTATCTGTTATTGATATATTATATTGATTTGCAATATCAATGATATGATATTTGTATAAATGCATGAAAGGTAATACTATATACGGATGATCAAACCTCCAAGGGCCATCTGGCATATTTAAAAATTCAGGAAAATGTGCTTCGTTAGGTATTCTATTGTTACCGCCATATATTTGATCTACATCATAATTTTCTTTAATGTATTCTGGGTACTCTATTCCTTGATAAGTTCTATTTATATATTTTCCACCATTATAGTGTTCTGATTTTGTATCTTCTTTTATTCTTATAATATCTTTTCGATTTGTTAATCTTTCGATAGTAGTATACACATTATACGGATGAGCCGGAGCACCATCTATATTAAAAATGGTTACTTCGCATATTTTTATTAAAAGATTATATAAGACCCAGCTATCAATACCTCCCGACATAAGAATGCCGATATTTCCCTGAGGAGATATTTCTATTATTCGTTGATCCCATTTAGGACCACATATAATTTTCATATTAAGTTAAGATTTTGGTGGTACTAAGGTGTCATTGGAAGACATAGTTTTTAACTCTTCCCAAGGAACTGTGGTAAAGCCATAAAAATCAGCTTCACTTATCCTAGATAATACAATAACAATTAATTTTATTTTTTCTTCTTCTATAGTATATGGTACATTTTCATTTATTATAATAGGACCTGTACATTCATAATCAAAACCATCAACAAATTGAATAGTACAAGACGTTGGAGCAACAGGCCAAAATACACATCGATCACCCCTTGTATTCCACGGTCTATTTGTTTCTTTAAGTTTTTCTGTTAGCCATACCTCAAACCCATCCCCTGTATATTGAGAAGTACCTCCAGGATCATTTACTGCATCTGAGTTAAATGCAGAGCATAAAGTTGAACTGATGCTAGATTCTGTTTTAGGGAGTACTCTTGCCATTATACCATATCTTGACAGAAGAGAATTCCATTCTTCACTTTTTTTCCATAGTATCATTTCGTCTTCCGATTGGTTTTCTTCGGTAACCGGTTCTGTTGCCGCTGTTTCGGCCAAAACATATCCTGTTAAATTAGGTATTTCTAAAATATAATCGTTAATAGCCATTAATTAATTCTCCATTGTTATAATAGTCATTTATATCATTCCATAAATTGTTACTTCTTTGTTTAAAATATATCTCAATTCCAATGTATAGTCGTTTCATATACTTATCGTTTGCTGTATGTGGTATTAGGCCGTTTATTATAGTAGGCATTTGATATTTGTGACTGTATATTATATCAGCATCTTTTACACTATTTAAAAATTGTACTTCGTATGTTTGTGGATCAATTGGTATAACAAGTTGTAAATAATCATCTGTATGCTGTACTAATTTATGTTCGGCAAATTTATGAGCTAACCATACTTCGGGTTCTTTAATCATAATATTATGATTAAGTTTTTTTATAATATCTATTTTTATTATTCTGCTTTCTACACAATAATTAGGATCATTTTGGATTTCTGGCGAATCCGAAAAAGGTACATGTTGGTTATCTTCCCATATTTTAATTAATTCTGCTTGTGAATAATAATTTTTTAATTCAGGCAGTTCCAATATAAAGTTATTCAATTAACAATCCTTTGTTTAATTATATCATTCCAGTTATTATTATTAAAATATAAAGATATTTGAATAAACTTTCTACCTATTTTTTGGTTAAATGCGGCATGTGGTATTTGTGCATTTAATATTGTAGGCATAGAATATGTATGTTCATATAAAATATTGTTATTATTTAAATATCTAATTGTACAATCTTGTTCTCCAACAGGTAAAATTAATGCGGCATCTCGTTCAAAATCTGTATGAACTCGCATAGATAAATTACTTATTTTTTTAATAAACCAACCAAACATTTCTTTTTTTAAAATGCTCTTATTAATAACATCAAAAATAGGAGATATTGTAAATTTTATACCCTCCATACCATATGGAGCCCATTCAGGGTCGTCATCTTTAGGTAAGTGTTCGTTTTCTTTCCAATATTGAATTAGGTATTCTTGAGGAAAATAATCATTAAGTTCAGGTACCTCTATAACAAAATCATTAACCATTTAAAGTTGTTTCGACTAAGTTTTTAAATTCAGAAAAATTATAATTTTTCATGCCATACCATCTAGTAACCCAATTTAATCTCGGTGCTTCTTTTATATTAACATCATGCAAATAATCTGTATTTAATAAAACAGGTTTGTCAATTTTAACTGTTCCGATTTTTGTTAAATTTTTATTTGAATAATTTTCAGGTACTTGCCAATGAGTTTGGCCATGCATGAATGTTAATTTTATATCTTTAGTTGTTTTATACACATTAATTTCTGCAATACCATATATAGGTAATAATAAGTTATAATGTCGCTGTTCTGCTAGATCTATATGAGCAGGCATATAACCATTATCGTCTGAATAATTAAATCCAGTTGCATGTTCATCGAATACTTCATATACCTTTGCATGGTGATCTAATATTTCTTTCCAATCTTCTCTAAAATTTTCTTTAGTAATTAATGCTCTACTAACAGAAGTTGTTTCAACAAATCTTGTTGGTTCGATGGATCTACATTTGTTAAACAAATCTAATAATAACTGTTTATTATATTTTACATCAATATATTCTAAAATATCTTTTATTTCTTCCATAAATTTAACCATGTAGAATATGCTGTCTGAATATCGTCTTGTGTATCATCAGAAATGTTAATATAATTAGATATTATTTTTGCTTCATCTTTAAAATATTCATAGTTATCTGGAATAACATGTTCCCAAGAATCGTTAAAACATTTAGAATATACAATATTTGCTCCTAATTTATTTAATATTTTAGTTGTTTGAGGGAAATGACGACTTCCTCCTTCGTTGCCACTTGGAGTAAATGTTAATAATATTGTATCACATTTAGAAAAAGGATATGATTTTCCTAATGACCAATTCATATAATATTTTGTTACAAGCCAATCTAAAAAATTTTTAAAAGCGGCACCCATTTGTTCTGTCATTTCTGGCACCGCAAATATAAATTTATCATAATCGTGCATAGCATCTATTAAGATAGTTATATCTTTTGGCACAATACCATCTGACGCACTGGTATTAATAACTGGTATATTGTAGTTAGATAAGCTATCTAGTTTATCAAATTTACACCAATGATTTAATAATGTAAGACCTTTATAATTAATACTATCTGGTGAAGCACTACCACCTAATGCAAATGTTTTCATATTGTTATATCTATTATTATTCTTTTTCCGGCAAAAATTTCACAATCAATTATATATTCTTTATATTTTTTATATTTCTTATATTCAGATAAATCTTCTGTAATAGTTCTTAATATTAATTTATCATCCCAATGTGTTTGTTCGTGGAACGGTTCTTGTATTATTGCATTAGTACTATTATATAACTCAATAGTCAATTTATCAAATAATTCTTTATGATTATTTGGATTATATATAAGAACACCACTCCATATAACTTGATCTACATTAAAATCTACAGTTATATCTTTTATGTTATTCCAATTTGTGTGTCTATATTCTACATTAGGAAAATTATACCATTGGTTTTTTGCTATTTCTATAGGCTCAGGCGAAGTATCAAAACCCATGTACAAATATTCAGTGTATCCTTTTTCGTGTAATATAGTATTTACAGGACCATGCCGACACCCTATATCTATAATACCCTTAGATTGTTTTTCTATAATTATATCTGCTTGTTTTTCAAAGATAGGTTTTGCTTGGGGAGTATCTAAATAAGACATATCTTCCATTGTGTACTTTGTACATAAAGGAACTTCAAATTTTCCTTCTTTAATAGAAAAATTTTTATAAGAAGGTTTAGGTATCGTCACCATATAAATTTTACAAAAGAATATCGATCACCTTTTGTTATAGGCATTATTTTATGGGGATAAAGAAAAATACTTGGAAAAATTAATACTTCGCCTTTATTTAATTTTATTTTCGTATCATCCCAAAACAACAACTCACCTCCTTCATAATCATCATTTAAACTACTTGCTATTGATAATATAGGTATGCCACGGTTGGCCCCATCAAATATATTTCTCACATGGTCTATATGGGTATCCATGCCATCAGAACCAGTAGGGTATTTTAGATAAAAAAATTCTGATTTACCATTCCAAAATGTAAACGAAGTTATATCTTGTAAAAATTTATGTATATAATTATTAACAATTAAATCAATTTGGATTTCTAAAAATTTTGATAATGCATGATTTTTGTTAAGGGATGAAAGTTGATATGGTATATTAGGTTTTTCTTTATGAGCATCTCTTTCAGGATTATAAAAATAATCGCAGAATGCAAACTCAGGCTCTTCATCAAAATTTGTCCAAACAGTTTCTTTATTTAAAGTAGCAACAACCTCATCTGCTTTTAATTTAGAAATAAATTGTGTTTGTTGTATGTAATCTTGTAAATTTTTATTCATGTTTTACTATAATCATGGGCTACTCTATATAATAATCTGTTTACATCATATACCGGTGTTCGTCTATGTAATGTACAAAGTTGATCACTTAATACTAAATCACCTTGTTTGAAAATATGATGATATTGATATTTAGATCTAAAAATTATCGGTTTTAATTCTTCTATTAATTTTATATGATCTATTTTTTTACTTTTGTGCCATGCTTTTACTATAAAATGATATGGAAAATAAAAATAATATAAATCTGTATTAGGATGTTTATTAACCAAAGGTCTTATGCTTCCGGGATATCTACTCATTAATTTATATTCGGGGTCGTCTTCATTTAAATGGTATACTGTATTATTAACAAATGCAAGTCTAATTTTTATATCTTTATAATATTCTTGTTGTTCCTCTGAAAGATCATAGAACGGGCGGCTAGTATTACAAAAACTTGTTGTTGTATTTTCATCACTTACTTTACAATATAGTGTTACACAAATTTTATCAATGTTTCGTCGACTATTACCGTTACTATGCCAACCCAATTCTGTATCACCAAACATTCCTATTTTAGAACCATCGTCTTTACGTTTTCCTGTGACTTTAAAAATTTCAGGATATTCTTTTGGATTCATAAAAGCTTCTGGTGTTTCACATTCGCCTATGCTTTTACAAAAAGATACTAATTCGTTGTTTGACAAGTCTTGGTCATGACAAATTACAACACCTACTCTTTGTAAATGTTCAACTAATGTTTTTGTGTTAGTTATAGGATCATCGCAAATAATATGTGTCATTTCTTTCTTTCACATCTATTAAATCGTCTTGTCCATCTAAACTAAACATTAGTGCAATTCTAGAGGTATCACTATCATTTTTAACTGCATGAGCAAACCCTCCATTTATAAAATATGCCTTTCCTGCTTTTAGGTTATATTCTTCAATGTTTTTTCTAACCTTGAATAAATTTTTAACTTTTTTATCTGTATAAATTGGAATAATTATTCTTGTAGCATAAGAAGGATCATAATCTATATGAAACGTTATTTCTGTTTTAGGTAAAAGTTTTGTTATTCTTACTCGCATTGCTGAAGCATTAAATTGTTCTACTATATTTTCAAAGTAGCTACCTATATAATCTTTAGTTTTTTTATTATATAATGTTTCTTCTCTTCGACGTATTCGTTCTTTTATGTTGTTAGTATAAGGCATTGGGTTGCCATTTAATTCTGTGAGATTTATTTGTTCAAAGTTATCATAAACATCAGATACGAGTTTTTCATGATTCATACATAACTGAGGATTAGCAGTTTTTACATCTACATACTTTGAAGATAAAGTATTACATTCATGTTGCAATTCTAATAAATCTATTTTAATTTGTGGTAGTTCAGCTATTGTAGGTAGCTGATATTTCTTCCGCAATACAGACACGGCAAACATCTCCTCTTCGAAATTTTTCAAATTCAGGGTCTGTCGTAGTTGCTAACCAAACTACATCAGACGGTATTAAGTTTAATTTCTCACATATTTTTTCTTGTATAGGTCTAAGAGTATTATATACAATATCTATACTATAATTATTTATGAAGTATTCTGCTATTGCTTGAGCATAATAATTATAATACTTAGCAGATCCTATTATCAGTTCTAATTTTTTATCTGGAGTTTTACTAAAATACCAACCAGTTCGTATATTTCTTAAACCAAAACATTTTGATAAAGAGAAAAAAACCTTTTCTATATTTTTTCCTATCTCAATTTTTTGAATTTTAGTAGATCCAACATATGCAATATCTAGTGCTACGGGATAAATGTTTGGTATATCTTTAAAATTACCATCTATCGATGACGGTGATGTAAAATAAGTGGTACCCATATTTTGATGTGGTACTGTAGGTCGAATCCATTGATAATCTCCGTCATACATCCATATGTTTTTTTCTTGCCACATCAAGTAATTTAAACCTTCAGTAATGCCGTTTATGGGATAAATGTAATCAAATTCTGATAAATCTATAACAGGACTTAACCATTCTTTTATATTAGTACTTTTCCAATTAAAATGTTTTACTTCTGTTAAGTCTAATTCTATCTTAGGTAACGGAAATAAAGGAAATGTTCTTACTGCTTTAGATCGCTCAAGTAAAGAGCTTTTCTGCAATGAATCCGCCTGTGTCATATTTGTGTAATCTTAGTTGTCTGGGATGTTCATGATGTATTTTGTGCCAGCCTTCGCCAGATATAAAAAAGTTTATCCAAGGAACATTTGAAGGGCCTTTTGAAATTTGATTGGGCCCGGAAACACCATGACCTACAGTATTTAATAATCCAAATCCTATTTTAGAAAATATAAAAGGCATTAATGCAAATCCTACAAAGAAATAAGGACTTAATGCGTTTCCATTGAGTACATCTATACTATAAGAAATAATCCAAACTGCGAAAATTATTTTTAACCAATGTGCATGATAAAAGACAAGTATTGGATTAGCATATAAGTCTCTTGCATGTTTTATAGGAATTTTAGGGACATCCCATATCGTAAACAGTACTGGCCAAAATCCTTTTCGGGCCGGTGAATGCGGGTCTGTAGGGCCATCTGAATCTAAATGATGCATTCGATGGGAGGCTATCCAACCAATCGGAGTTCTGATATAAGCAATCATTAATCCAAACATCGCAACAATTTCAAACCAAACCGGAACTTTTTTAATTGTTCGATGTGAATAATGTCTATGAAGAAGTATTGATGCTCCAAAATGTGATATAAGTTGGCACCAAATAAGTCCTAGTATAAAAGTTAATATCCATATCATAATATATGTATTTATTCATGTCCATTTCTGTTTAAACTCAATTAACTCTCGTTTTGTTAAGCCAAACTTTTTACATAACAACTTTTCTGCTTCCTTGATACATTCTGGCGAATTATCTTTTTGATCAAACCAATCTGTGATGTATTCATTCCATTCATCGAAAAAAATACCAACGATTGCTTTAGTAAGTCCGACTTCCATGCGACTTAATCGTACTGCATACAACTTATAGTCTTCATATGCTTCGCATATAGACGGATATAAAGGCTTTACGAGGCCATACATTGCCTTAGCAAACTCCTGTATCTCCCATTGTGCATGAGCATCCATACGTAACCAAGCCATGTGTAAGAAGTTTTTAATGTTGCATTTCCAGTATGCTTCTGTATAATTAGACACAGGTAATACAGCTCTTGCAGTCTCACGAGCAACATCAACTCCTAATAGCTCTTCATATTTACTATAAGCATTTTTATGGACATCCTCCATTAACCACGATAACTTACCATGTATTTCATCTAATGAATCTTCTCTACCTTGTTTATTTGCAGTACTTTGCTTTTGAAATGTTTTAGGAATATAAAATTCGTCTGTCATAACAGAATAACGTCCACTGTATTCATTTACTTGGGCTGTTCTGTGGCGTATAAGCTGGCGCATTACAAAGATAGGTAAACGGATATGAAACTTTACTTCGCACATTTCAAATGGCGTTGTATGCTCATGTCGCATTAGATAACGTATAAGTCCACGGTCTTCCTGTACTTTTTTAGTACCTGTGCCATATGATACACGAGCGGCCTGCACAACTGCATCATCTGAACCCATCCAATCAATGAGTCCTACGAAGCCTTTATCTAAAACCTGTACATATCTTTCGTCGTCTTTGTTTATTTCACTTAGGGTTGTCATCTTTAAATTGTGTTGCTAATAGTTCGCCTACATACTTGTAAACAAGAGTTTTAAGTTTTGTTGTGTCTACAACAATATCAATATCCACTACCATATCTCTATACTTACGAATTTCGTCATCTTCGAAAATATCTTCAGTAGTATTGATTTGGGTCAATCCTTCTTTGTCGATATTTAATGTGGTGCTATTATTCAGATGGATAGAAATTTTCTCAATGAATTTAACAGGAATGGTTTCCATACTAACATCATTGAGAAGTTCTTCAAATGCGGGATCGTGTTTGCCTTTCGGCACTACACGAGGCATGGTTACTCCTTGGCTTTTTTAGCCGGAGATTTCCTAGCACTTTTTGGCTTGTCTTCTTTTGGTTTTAAATTTGGTGCAACTTTGTATGCCTGTTCTCGTAATCGAGTTACTTCTTTTTCATATGTAAGTGCCTGATTAAGAAGATTTTTGGCCAGTTGTCTGTCACCTAACGCAGAACCGGTGCTTCGGGTATCAGCTTGTTCGGGAACAGTTACTGGTGGAACAGGATCCTTTTTATTTTCATTTTTAATGCTATCTAAGTGTTCGTTTAATTCTGTTAAACTAATAGCCTGATTTGGCGTCGGTAACATCGTTATATCATTAGTAGGCATTTTTTTTAATCTACCTTGACCATGTAACCATGATAACATATTTTCTCCAGTACTCAACATAGTTCTAGCCGCATATGTTGCAAACTCTAATTCATTTTGAGCACTTACAGATTCGACTCCATTAATAATATCTGAATGATATCTATCAGGTAATTGATCTGTGGTAACTATAAGACAACTATCCTGTTCATCGGGAACTTGCCTAAATACTACTAGACATCGTTGACTAGTTGATTTTATTTTTCCTACATGTCTATGAAAAGCCATAATTATTTTTTAGTTTTTTTCTCAGGTTCTGAGGCAGGTGTTTGTGGTGCCGGAGGTACTTGCGGACTACCTGTTTCAGCCGGAGCTTTTTGTTCTTCTTGTTGCTTCTGGACTTCTTCTAAAAACTCAGTAATTTTTTCATAAAGAGCCCCAGTGGTGCTAAGTTCTGCACCTCTAAATGCTCCTCTAGATGAAGCAGTATCTATAATTTGTTGCATTGTAGATAAATCTTGCAATGTTAATTGAGCCATTTTTCTCCTTTATTTTAAATGCTAACTTTATTTATTTATCCTTAAACTACGTACTTAACTTTAATTCAGCCAATTTATGTAAAA
>Ga0310121_10003242_pt1 | contig 14902 bp, 11 predicted proteins | sample CB27_Tmax_986_MG_FD_203504 | JGI IMG/M metagenome (GOLD analysis project Ga0310121, IMG submission 203504) | Marine microbial communities from Western Arctic Ocean, Canada - CB27_Tmax_986 | ecosystem: Environmental > Aquatic > Marine > Oceanic | place: Canada: Western Arctic Ocean | collected...
AGATGGTGGCGGAGCAGGCTCTTGATATGGAGATCCCCAAGGAAGCCGCGAAGGGAAACTGGTAAGCCCCGAACGTCGACGACGAACGACCACCGAAGTGCGTCGTCGTTTGGGGCCACAAAAGGTTTCGGAGCGTCGAGCGTGTCGTGTGCTCGATCAACCTCGCAGTACTCAGCGATATCAGTTGCGCAGGGTAGATGATGAACCACGTTTACTTCGTGAAATGCGTGCTTTGGCTAGACAACGTCCACGCTTCGGGGCCAAACGCATTCATCGAGTGCTCGTGGAACGTCATTGGCAGGTAAACCATAAGCGTGTTCACCGTCTCTGGAAGCGAGAAAACATGCAAGTGCCGAGAAAACAACATCGCAGAGGACGTTTTTCAGGCGGCAGCGAGAATAGCTGCGTGCGTCGTCGATCACAGCACAAGAACCACGTTTGGTCGTATGACTTTTTAACAGATCGTACGGAAGATAGTCGTCAACTGAGACTATTCGTCGTGATCGACGAGTACACTCGTGAATGTTTGGCAATCGAAGTGGCTCGTTCGTTCACAGCTCAGGACGTGATCGGTGTTCTGCAGTACCTGTTTGCGGTGCGTGGTACTCCGCAGTACATCCGTTCTGATAACGGTCCGGAGTTCGTGGCAAAGACTGTTCGTCGCTGGCTCCAGCGAGCTGATGTCGGTACATTGTTCATCGCCAAGGGCAGTCCTTGGGAAAATGGCTATGTCGAGTCGTTCAACGGCAAGCTTCGTGACGAACTCTTGAACCAAGAGTTGTTCTTGAGCCTGGCGGAAGTCCGCTGGGTGATCGACCGCTGGCGACTGGACTACAACCACCACCGCATCCACAGTGCATTGAATTACCAGACCCCCGCCGCGTATGCGGCTGGCTGTGTTCTTCCAGCTTCGGCTACGCCTCAGCCTCCAGAACACAGCCGAGTTACTTAACCCCGATTCTCTCACTCAGACTGGTACAAAGACGGGGGGGTGGTCAGTTGTGGGCGGCCAGTCCCAGTTGGTGCAGTCGATTCAAGCATTGTGCGCGTCTTGCTGCCTCACGGGCTGCCTGCACCGCAGGTAGCAACAGGGCAATCAGGATACCGATGATGGCAATCACCACCAGCAGTTCAATCAGCGTAAATGCGTTGCGCGCCGTTTTTATTTGGCCTGAATGGGTCATCGCTTGTCGATCCGGATATTATTTCTGTTCCATAAATACAACTGCTGATAATGGCGGCAAAGTCGCCTGGCCGTCGCTGATGCTGGGCGCGGGATCTTCGGGAGTTGCGGAAATCATCGATGTCGCGTTCGCGATTTTTACGGAGATCTTTAACTCATCGTCTGGTTTAGGGTTCACCACCACAACCGCCCGGCGATTCGATTGGCGATCGACAAAGACCGAGTAGTGATCCACAGGCTCGCCATCTGCAAATACCTTGGCTCCCTGGGTGTGTCGAAATTCTCCATGCCAAAGCAAATTGGGGTACCGGCGGCGCAGCGCATCGATGCTCTTGCCGTACGCCAGCGTCAGTGGAAATTCCTGCAAACGACCTTTGTAGTTTCGGGGTTCGTAGCTGAGGATGTACCGATACATCAGGGCCTGGTTAATCACGTGTCGATCATTGTATCCGAATACTCCTATCATAATCTGTGTGTCGGGTGCGATGTAGCGGTGCAGCGGAACGTGATCCTTGCCAATGCGGACGTAAGACAGGCCATATTCGCTTAACTGCAGGTCAAATGTGCCTTCGCCGGCGAGAAGAAAATCGGGTTTGCGCTGGCGGATCTGCTCGTGCAAAAGCTGTGCCAGGGGGATATCTCCGGAGAAAACATGGGCTGGCTGTCGATGACCGTGGCGACTGGCAAAGCAATAATGGGTGCCCCCATGATGCTGGTTTTCGTCGTACAGCGCGCCATCGGCACCCAGTGCGATCGATTTTAAAAACTCCTGCCCGGCAATTTCCCTCCAATCTGTACTGACCGGACACATGGGAATCAAATGCCGGTTGTTGATTCGCACGTGCTGGGCTGCTGTCTGGTAACGATATCCGGGGTGGACGTAGTAGTCGCCGTAGGGATCTTTGACCGCCAGGTCGACCAGTTCGCGGCGAAACCACTCGGTGGATCGATCGGCCCAGGTAAACTTGTTAAACAGAACGACTTTGACTCCCAGTTTTTGGATCTCGGCAATCGCCTTGGATAAGTCTTCGTGCGAACCGAGCCTGGGTTCGACGTCATGGGATGGGTTGTTCCGGTCCTGGCCTCCGGTGGTCCAGCCAGTGAGTTGAATTGCTTGGACGCCGTGCTGGGCGCAATCCTTGCCATACTGCACAAGGTCTCGATAGGGAACTCGAAGTTCGTCTTCGGGTGAGTTGATATGGATTTGTTGCCAGGAGTGCACTTCTTGCGCCCAGGTGGGAAGCGGAGGTGGTTTGTACCACGTCTCACGCCACTTTTTGTAGCAATCAACTCCAGCGTGCCAGGTGCCGGAGTACGGCTGAACGACGATTGGCTTGAGCGACGTTGTTTCGCCGAGAGCCAGATAAGGCAGGTGGACGGCTGTTAACTCAACACGGACCGGGTACCCCGAAATATTATCGGTTTCAGGAGCCCTGCCGGAGAAAAGAAAGTCTGCCTGTTGATAACCTGGCTTCAGCCCGAGAGTGAATAAAACCATTTGCTCAAGACTCGTGTCGTGATACCCCATGTAGAGACCCTGGTTTTGGTCAGTATCCACGAGAACGAAGGGGGAACGGGGTGTTTGAATCAACTGTTTGGGATAGTCCGTACCCCAGTAGCCCGCATCGGACTGAAACGTTGGATAAACCGAATTCTTGGTCATCGCAAAGTAGCTCAGGTGAAGTGCCTGGACGCGCTTTGCGCCGGTGGGACGGCGGACCTCTCCCAGGCAGGGCCACGAGACTGTTTCGACAACGTGAGCACTGCCATTGATCACATTGCCACTGAAGACCAGGCCCTGCTCGGTAAGTTCGACCGATCCGACAAACTTGATGTCAACGACCCCCGCGTGTTTGGTTACCAGCCTGTCCCAGGTGAACACAACCTTGTTCGAAGATGCTTCATGATCAACCCTTGGTGGTTGCTGCTCGGTGCCCAGCACGGGATTGTTTCGCCTGCCCGGTACGGGTACGAGCATGCGGAAATTTTGGCCCAGCTCTTCCCGTTGTTGTATTTGCCAATTCGTCGGTTTAGAAACCAGCCGTAGGAGCGCACCCTGACGGCGACTGAATTCAGCTCTCAACTCGTCGTTCTCCAGCACGAGCATGTCATCGAGTTGCCCTCCTACTGCAGCCCGCGCACGTGAGATCAATGAGCCGCATAGGATGCAAGACAGGCACATGGTTGCAAGAACAAGCCCGATTCGATGCAAATGCTTCATTTCCGACCGCCGCCAGTTGGCTACCGAGAATTCCGAGGGAATTGCAGGCTGGATTGGATCTGTTTTGGGAATAGGTTGTCGAGCATCATTTTGTCCCCCTTGTTCCGGCCTTAGTTTTGTATCTTTCGCGGTTGGGTAATTTAGTTTAAATTATTATTTGACAGGCTGCAAGTGAAAGGAAAGCTGCGATGATGAAACCTGCACCCTCAACTCTACGACAAATGACAACATCGGCCGGTCTGCTGATGTCAATGCTTCACGGAATGCATTGGACCCCTTTAGCGTCGGCCACACCTCAAAAGTCGGTAGCCGATGTCGGTACCCGGTCGCAATTGTTGATAGACCACGAGCTGATTTATGGTTCTCAAGGCGTGAGTTTTACGCTGTATCCTGGAAAGAAGACAAGTCACGAGCCTCTCTTGAAACCGGACCAGCCATGTGAAGGCGGGCGGGTAGAGCTCTACGGGACCGTGATGTACGACGCTGACGACAAACTCTTCAAGATGTGGTATCTGGGTTCATCCAGCGATTTCTTTGATCGCGAGGTTACCTTCTATGCCACCAGCCGAGACGGAATTCGTTGGAACAAATCGCATCGGGGGACCATCTCGTCGAACAACGGCAAACCGCACAACGCCGTTGCCGATTGTCTGATGGCAAGCGTGATCAAGGACCGGCGCGATCCTGATCCCGCGCGCCGATACAAAATGATTTGCTACCAGTACGATCGCGGGTATTGTAGCATGGTTTCGGAAGACGGATTGCATTGGAAGCTTACCGGTCCGGGCACCATTTTGCCGATTTCCTACGTGGATGACGTAGTCACAGCCTGTTGGAGCGAACCGTACCAGGTATTCGTCACTTTTGCAAAGCAGGTGATGCCGGTGATGGGACGCACCCGCCGTACAATCTGGGTGTCGACCAGCCATGACTTCGTCCACTGGTCCACAGCGGAACCAGCGATTGTCGCAGACCGTCGTGACGATTTGGGCAGCCGCATTCGGGCAGAAAGGGTTCGTCCGTTGCTCAAGTACCCGGACAACCACCATGTGATGCGGGCGGAAGTGTACGGTACGGGTGCCTACGCTGCTGAAAGCTGCCTGATTGGCTTTCCCTGGATTTTCACGGCTACCATGAATGTACCGAATTATGGAAATCAAGATGGCCCCATCGATGTCGAGTTCGCAGTGACCCGCGATCTCACCCATTGGGAGCGTCCCTTCCGGAAACCCGTCATTGTACCGGGCGAGCCGGGGCAGTGGGACAGTGGCATGATTTGCACGGCCGCTTACGCTTTCGATTTCAAGGATGAGGTGTGTCTCTACTATGCCGGCTATAGCTATACCCATGGTCCACCTGACAAAGATCCTCAAAACAACAAAACGGGAATCGGACGGGTGACCTGGCAGAAAGACCGTTTCGTTTCCGCCGGGGGCCCCCCGGAGGGAGCCACGTTGACGACCGTACCAATCCAGCATTCCGGAACGCGGCTGGAATTGAATGCCGACGTCAAGCCGGGCGGAAAAATTGTTGTGGAACTGCTCGACCCGTCATTGCAAAGGCTGGTCGCCTGGCCGGCCTCCGAACCGGTCACGGGCGATGATCTGCGACATGTTGTCGAGTTCAATGGGTCGTCAAACCTGACAAATCTGGCTGACACACCTCTCCTACTGCGATTTCATTTGTTCGACGCGGAACTTTACGCATTTGCGTTTCGAGAATGAAGTCGCTTGCAGGAAATTGTTTTCTCACATCCGGAAGAGGTAACTTCAATGCAACTTGTCCCACCCGACAACGTGCAGTTGGCCATCGAGGCGATCGAAGCCGATGGATATGCGGTGTTGGAGTGTGCGATTAGTGAGTCAGAAGCGGCTGAGTTGGCCGACCTGGTACTCGGTTCTCCTTCTCGTATTGAAGGAGTTAGCGGGTACGAATTTGCCGTGTGTTTGCTCAACCACAATCAGCGGTTTCTCAAGCTGGCGATGCATCCGACGGTCCTCGAACTGGCGCAGCACTTGCTTCGTGGGCGCACCGAGGCGGCACCCAATGCGTTTGCCTGGCCCACCGAAGACCAGGTCCGCATGGGAAGCGTCGATGGCCTGATTGCCCATCCAGGCTCCGATCCTGGTTGGTGGCACATGGATTCTCCCATGGGGCAACTCAACCAGTCCCGGCCACTGCCAGACTTTCCCATCCTGGTGAACGCCATTTGGGCACTAACACCGTTTGAAGAACAGACAGGTGCGACCCGCCTCGTGCCGGGGAGCCAGCACAAGAGACATTTGCCACCAGCAACGCGTGATTCGCTCGAAAACCAGGTCCATTGCTGCGCGCCCCCTGGCAGTGTGGCGATTATACCCAACACGGTGTGGCATGCGGCTGGCTCGAACCGCAGTGAGCAGTCACGAGTTGCGGTGGCCTGCAACTACCAACCCTGGTGGGTCGGTCGACTGACGATGGATATTTTTCCGATCGATCGTGAGGTATGGGAGAGCTTGCCACCCGATGCACAGGCAATGACAAAGCACCAGCTCGAATGGAACACCGACTTTCGCGGTCAAGTCGAACAGGTCAATTAGATCGACCCCAGAAAACGGTTACGTGAGAAAGACCATGGACTCTAAGCTTGTAATCTCCCAGGGTGCGCTTGCCATTCTCTTTCTGACACCTGTTGTCGGTCTATGCTCGGTGCTGGAGGGCCCGGCCCCGGTGCCGACAGATCTCAAATAGCACGTCGAGCAGGCTACCAACAACATGGTTCGCTGGACCGATCGGGTGTCGGGATTCGATCCTGTCGTCGCGGTGCGTGAAGGCGGTTCCAGCCTTCTAACCGACATGAACCACAATGTCGGTAGGGCTATCGACGGCCTACTCAAGGGCGAAGTCGTGACGGGCAAACGCACTCCCGGGCAGGTGCTGGAGACTCTCCGGGCGGTTCTCTTTGCGACCGTGGATAACGAGGCAGGCTTCCCGGCTACGTACAATCGGGAGTTAAAGAAAATGGCGTGTTCGCCACACGACATCCGCGAGGCGATCCAAGCGCTACTCGAACTGGCAATTCGCCGTGGCGACCAGCAAGCGATGGGGCATCTGGGGAAACTCCTCGACACGCTGCTCCTCATCACGGATGAGGAGGGTGCCTATCGACCGGAAGTGATCGCCCAAATTCCCCTCCTGGCGGCAAATTCAAAGTCGCAGGACACGGCCACATTCTCGGACCACGGCAAACTCCAATACGACCCGACCCAGAACGAGGGTTTCGATTATCCGCAGGCCACGACGGTCGATCGTGGCAGGCTCATCATGGCACTGGTTCAGGTCTACCGCCATACCCGCGATGAACGGGCCCTCGAACTCGCCCGGCGTTTCGTCCACCGCGTACGCTCCCAATGCTTTTCTCCCGAGGGACAACTTCTCCACGACGCGGGAAGTCACACGCATTCGATCACGGGTACGGTCCACGGGCTCGCCGCGTTCGCGGTGCTGACCCAGGATCTGGATCTGCTGGAGCACGCCCGGAAGATTTTCGACGTGGGTCTGGCTCCAATCCGAAGCAGCTTCGGCTGGTCCGACGAGAATGCCTGGCGCGGGCAGATCGTCGGGCGCGGAGAGATCAACAACACGGGAGATATGATTCAGACCGCCATCCATCTCGGACAGATGGGATATCCCCAGTACTTCGAGGTGGCCGAGCGCATGGTGCGCAGCCACGTGCTTCCGAGCCAGTGGCTCAAGGGTCAGCCAGTCTACCGACGCGAGGGAGCACCGAAGAACGCACTCAAGGCGTTTCCCGATCTTGCCGATGGCGGCTGGGGTTTTCCGGGTGTGAGCGATCGGCACGTCCCTGGGGCGGGCTCCGACGTTTTGGATATTACCCAGGGCGGGATCCAGTCTCTCTGGGCCGTCGAGCAGAATAGCGTGACCGACGACGAGTCGGTTGTACGGATCAATATGACGTTCTCCGGCGAAACCGCTGCGGCGCGGGTCGAAAGTCACATACCACTTGAAGGCCGCGTCGTGGTCACATTGAAACAGAAGGCGAGCCTCTGGTTTTGCAAGCCTTCATGGCTGCCCTGGGAGAAGCTGAACATCGTCGTCGACGGGAGTTCCATCCCGTTTGTCCGCGTCGGCCCGTGGGCGGTCACCCCCCTCCAGAACGAAGGCACGCAGTTGGACGTGACCTACTCCGTTGGTTCGGCGCGAACAACAGGAGTGGGTCAACCACAAACGATATCGCTTTGTGTTGGAAGGGGACACGATCGTCGCCATGAGCCCCAGGGGTATCTACGCTCCCATGTACGATGCTATCGATGACTGAGCTTGGCGATAGCGCACGTAACGAGACGAATTGAGCATCGTCAGGACAATTGTAGATCTCCTGGTGATGGGAGAGCCGACGGTACCGGTTGCTCCGCGTATCGCAACCTGGAACTTCATAACCTGGTGTCCTTCCTACGTGACATCCACAACTCTTCCGGTCCGGCCTGACTCCAGTGCGGCTGCGACTGTCGCTGCGATCGCCCGACTCGTTGGAGCATCGAGTATAGTCTGGCTGTTGGTGTCGATCGCGCGAGCGAAGTTGTCGGCTAGAAGGTAGTCGTTGTCAGTTGCCAGCAAACGCTGATTTTTGAACTCTTCGGGCGGCTGATCGCGATAGTAGATGCCGACTTCAGGCCGGGCTTCGCTGATGACCAGGGCCCCTTTCGAGCCAAGAATGTGCAACTTGATCTCGCCGATATCCGGGTGGCTGGCAGCGCCGATGCGACCGAGGGCAAGGCTGCCCACAACACCATTTTCAAATTCGAGCGACACCGTTGCGAGATCCTCAACATGGTTATCGACACACACTTGATGGAAAAGTGCGGTCGTACGGGCGAACACGCGACAAACTTTTGCACCAGACAGCATGGCGATGTAGGCCAGCGGATAGCACCCTTCGACGCCCAGTTCGCCCATCGGCTCCTTGCCAACTCCGCCATCGGCTCCGGTGGCGTGCGCCGCCTTGAGCGCTTCGAGCCAGTCCAGCGGTGGGTCGTTGGGGTCGCGTGAGCCTTTCGGCGGGCCCGCATCCTTGGCAAAGTAAAAATCAACGTGAAAGGCGTATGGGGTCCCCACCTCGCCACGAGCGATCACGTCTTGCGCCTGGGCTACCGCGGGCAGGAGATTCCGATTCCACATCAGGAACTTGACATTATTACGCGCGACCGCATCCACCAGGCGGTCACACTCCGAAAGCGACGTCGACATCGGTTTGTCCTGGATTACGTGCAAACCTGCGTCAGCGGCTTGCACGCTCAGATCACAATGGCGTTCGGCCTCGGACGAGACGACGGCCACTTGAACATTGTGTTCGGCAATCGCTCGCGACACATCTCGCACGTAAGCAATGCCATGTTCATCTGCAAATTTGTGATTGCGCTGGTGAATCCAATCGGGTTGATTCGGATCGTCGGCGACCGCGGTCAACTCGAATCGCGGATGCGTCGCCACACCGCGGGCCACGTAGTCGTGCTTCACCACACTCAAGACCAGAACACCAAATCGATTGTGCGTTTCAGGCAGGTTCATATTGACCTCCCCGGTCGCTAAGTACGCGTCCTGCTTCCAGCGACTGTGCTACCGCATCGATAACCTGGTGGGTGGCGCGGCATTCAACGTCCCCCACAGGTGGCGGTTTGTTTTCACGGATTGCATCGACGAACGTTTGAATTTCACGGCAAACATGGCCATGCCCCTCGCCACTGATCAATGTCGAAGGATGACCACCACCATACAGTAGATGGGTATTGCGGTGATCATCGGCATAGGCGGCACCACGTGATCCGATCAGAGAAAGAGAATCGTAACCCTCTCCGATTGGCAGCGTCGCTGAAAAATCCATGATTGCCATGCCGCCTGCTGGATAACCAAGGTGGACCTGGACGTAACTGGGCATCGCGGCGACGTCATGCCGGGCGAGCGCGAAAACTTCTGTCGGTTTCGCTCCGAACAACCTGGTGGCGAGATCAATGTCAGAGAAGATCCACTCGGCCAGGGGCTTGTTTCTCGGACTGCGCCAACGGTGTACACGCAGCAAACCTGGATCTCCAAGTTTGCCGTTGGAGAGGCGGTCGATGATCGTTTGGCTGCTCGGTTGGTATCGAAACGTTTGGGCGACGCCGAAGCAGACGCCTGCCCCCCTGCATGCTTCGATGACCGCCTCTGCTGCCGAAAGATTCTCAGCGACCGGGGAACTGATGAAAACGTGTTTGTTCGCCTCCGCAGCGCGGCGGGCGGCCTGGCCATCGTTCAGCGGATTTTGAATGACGACCGCGTCGAACTCGTTGTGGTGCTCCTCAAGGGCCACCATCATCGAATCGCCGAGCGCCAGGATGCAGCCGCCTCGCAGCCTTGCCGACACATCCTGCCAGATGGCGACGTCACTGGGGTCACCCACAATAGCAAGGCGGACGGGCGAATCACTCATACTTGTTCGTCGGCCTTTTCAAGAGTGGAGACAACTAGACTCGTCAAGGACTGACCAGGGTGCGGAAAAAATGAACCCGGTGATGTCGATGACCAATGGGCATGCCAGGGCACCAACGGCTCTGTATTATCCAGAGCCCGTACCCGGCACGCAATGCGTTTCAAAATTTTGTGCTCGCAATCATTGCCGGGAATGTGGAATCTCTCGAGTGCTCGTCCGGGCTGACAGCCAGGTTCTGAAAAACCGCTGACCTGGGCGCGATGTGGTGGCTTTACCCGCAACGCTGCCTTCGCATCATACGAGTTTCTTCTTTCATCCCGCATTTCCCAAATGACGGGCGAACCATTCCTTCGTGCGCCGCCACATTTCCGGCGAAAAGACATGCCCCGTGTCCTCTTCGATGAAATACGAGAAGTTTTGTTCGGCGTTTGCATCCGCGTAGGCGTTTGCGATCAATTTCAGGCCGTTTTGCACTTCATCGATCGGGCTGCCACGATCCAACTCGCCAAAATTCATGTGTAACGGACGCGGTGCCATCAACGCGACGATGTCAGGAGTGTCGCCGTGTTGGAGAAATCCGGGTACGAAGTTAGGGAAACAGTGCAAAAGGTGTTCGCGGTGAATGGCCTTGTACGTTGGCAAACAGCAGTTGCACACAAAACACTTCAGTCGAGATTCCCACGGTCCAGCCATGTACGTATTGGTCGAACCCATGGAGTGGCCGTAACAGCCAAGCCGTTCGGACTGAACTTCTGGTCGTGACACGAGCAGATCGACACCGCCTTTGATATCGAGAATGTTCTTCCAGGCCAGGCATTTTCCGTTGACCAGGTAGCGGAGGAATTCGAACCGCTCATAATGACCAATTTTCAGCTTGGCATCACGTCGTTCGCCGAAACAAAGCATGTCGGGACACAAAACCACATAGCCTTCCCGTGCCAGGGCTACCCCCGTGTGATGCATCGACGCGCCATCCAGCCCGGCAGGTTCGTTCTTGCCGTAGCGAAACTGATGCTGATGCAAGCAAATCACAGCGGGCGCTGGATTGGCTTCCGAGACGTGGTTGGGGATCAACAACAATGCGGGCACTCGGTCGTCGGGTTCAACTTCGTAGTACAGCGACTCGATTGTGAATTGATCCTTCTTGATCTTCTCACGTAATTGGACTTTCAAATCTCCTGCATCCGGCCAGTGTCCGCCCAGTCCTTGCAGCAGCTTCTCGCGAATAGTGCGCGAATCAAAAGGCTGTGCACCGTCCGCCGCCAGGATTGAAGTCCCGCCGGCAAGAATCGTCGCGGTTGAAGTCGACGCCAAACTCGATTGCAGAAAAGTTCTACGCGTTTGACTTGACATTGGAGATTCCCTTTCAGTCTTAAACGGCAAGTGTCGGTCTTGGACGATCACGTCGTGGTGCTAATTGGAGTTCATTTCCACATTTGGCGACGGCGGCCATTGAACACACGATCAACCGCCGGTATTTCGTATTTGTATTCGATCCGACACCGAATATACAAACGGATATTTCCCATTTGGGTTGAGCCCGAAATCGTTCCAGGCTTGAAATCCATCCTTTATTCACGGCGCCTCCCCTTGCTAAACTCTCTTCGAAAACGACTCGCGCGCGACCCGATTTCGGAAGTCGTGAAACTCGCGCTGTCCAACGGATGTTTTCGTCACAATGTCGTATTCTATAAATGACTTGCAACGCATTTCCTGGCCGGAAAATGTCTAAGGACAATCGCGTGATTGTCGAACGGCCCGAAGTCATCGCTTGAGATTCAGTCCGGTAGCACAAGAAAGATGATTGGTGAGCCGAATAATTCGACCTGCTAAAACAAGGGAAATCCCTGCCGAAAGAGCACGCCCGGCTGAAGAAACGGGTTCCCTGTCATTGTAGGCGGCTGCATTTTTCCGGCGGACGTGGAATTGTCGAGGGTCCTCGGTCCGGTGGTCGGTCGGCGATCAGCGAAAATCGATCACGACCTCGCTGAGGACGGGGCAGTAAGCCCCGTTGTCCGTATCGAACAGGACTCGGTATTGCATCCATTGGGTGGGCTCCTCCTGTTGGATCTTCTGGCCGCTCGTGCGGTAAAAGGTACCCCCGCCGTCGGGCCCGAGCCACGGCTGGCGGGAAAGCTGCTCCTTGGTCGAGGCGGTTCGTAATTGAAAACAGATCGAACTCCGATGGGGTTGGTGGGAGGTCCACTGCAGTCGCTGCGGTCGATGACCGGCGGCGTGGTAGGCAGAGGATTCGTAGGCAAATGTGAGGCGGCGGTCGGTAATGTGGCCAATATCCACTCCGACGTCGTAGTGCACGCCACGCCCGGGAATGTTCTGACGTTTTCGTGTCTGGAAACCATCACGGCCTCCCCAATAAAGAAATGAATCGCTGACGTGCAGGCTGACATCGTGAGCCCGCTGCTGGCTGCCGTCCCGCCGATGGTTGTAGAAGAAGACATCTTGATAGCCGTCCGAATTAAAGTCACTGACGATCGACCCCGTGCCGGAGTTGGTCGGCAACTCGATCAACCTTTGCTGGGAGAAGCCGTCCGACCCTCCCAGAAAGATCCGGGACGGCGTTTGACGTGAACGGTCGTTTTTGTAGGCTGGGCAGACCAGATCCAGCCATCCGTCGCCGTTTACATCGGCGACGGTGACGGCCTTGACGACGTCCATCTTCAATGTCTGCATCCGGTCGGTAGAAAATGACGCGTCCTCGCCTCCGTAGTAGATCCGGCCCAGGGCCGCGTGGACGGCTGCGCCGAAGACCACATCCAGGTACCCATCCTGATTGAAGTCCGCGACTTCTGAACCGTTGGTGTGCTTCGACTCGGGCAAGGCAGACCGCCGCTGATCACCATAGTCGCGCGTCCCGTCTCCCCAAAAGATACACGCCAACTGGTCTCTTTCCCCGCCAAACACGAGGTCCAAATGGTGGTCTTGGTTCAGATCGGCGATGCTGCAGGCCCGCGTGTGATAATGGTTCAACGTCGTGCGTTGGGTGACTACGTAACCGTCTGGTCCACCCCAATAGATATAACAGCCCGGCTTGGTGGTCGACTCGAAGGTATGAAACTGGCTGACCACGATATCGAGGAACCCGTCACGGTCGAGGTCCGCGACGGAGACTCCCAAACCGCAATAAGTTGCTAGTCCGGTGACGTGCTTTTCGCTAAAACGGTTCTCTCGGTTCCAATAGATGCGCAGTTCGCCGTGCTGGGCGGCGTCGCCACTCGCCGCATCAGGGGGTAGGGAGTGATCCGTTTGATTCGGGAGCAACAGATCCACTGCTCCGTCGTCGTCGAGATCCGCCAGCGCCATTTCCTTGGCTTCATACCCTGGCAGGACCGCTCGATTTTCAGGCGAGTAGATTCCATGTGCGTCGCCAAAATAAATAAAGACGTCCTCCCGCGGTTCCAGCGTGCCACCCTGCCACGGAACCAGCAGCACGTCCGGATGACCGTCCGCGTTAAAATCGGCAATCGCGTTGCCGACGACCCCCTCCTCAAACAGCGCCGTGCGGCGCGTCATCGCGAGACCGTCCGGGGAGTTCCAAAAGATGTACGAGGGATTCCCCAGGTCACCATTGGCTCGCTGGTGGTTGGAGACGACCAGATCGGTCCAACCGTCCCCGTTCAAGTCCGCCGCCGACGCGCCCCAAGCTCCACTGGTATAAAGGGACTGCCGGTTGCTCTGGTCAAATCCGTCGGGTGAACCAAAATAGAGATAGGATTCGGTGAATCGGTTGCCGAGCCGGTGATAGTTCGTAAAAAAAACGTCCATCCATCCATCCTGATTGAAATCGGCGGCAACACAGTCCTTGGCATGGTGGGTCTCGAATGCAATCCGCCTGCCCGGATCGAAGGATCCGCCCTGGTTTAGATAGGCAAATGATTGTGGGCCTTGCTGGTTGGCAAAAATTACATCGAGCTGGCCGTCACGGTTGACGTCGGCCACCGCTACACCGCTGGCCCGACGGGTGGGCAAGCCGATCCTTTGTTGCCGTGTTTGCTCGACATCTGCATGACCGAAGAAGATGAACGAGTCGACCTCGTAATTGGTCCCGGCACCTCCTGAATTGGCAACGATGACATCCAGCCACCCGTCGCCGTTCAAATCGGCTAGAGCCGTATCGCTCGCCGCCGACGTCGGCAGATCATAAAAACGGTCCGGATCGGGTCCGCTCCGGCTTCCCCAATAAATTCGAGTGATTGAATCACCGGCCTGCTCGCCTTGGGCATACGCCTGCGTGCCGGTCATGAACGGAATCACCATCTCGGGAAACCCGTCGCGATCCAGATCGCCCACAGACGCCTGCTGCGCCGAGCGACTGGGAAAAGAACGTCGCTCACGAAATGGATAAAACGACCCATTGGGGGGAAGTGATTCGATGGCACCGCCATAGTAGATATATGAATCCATATCGGCCCATGTTCCGTCGAAGTAGTTGGATACCACCAGATCGACGTGGCCGTCGGCGTCGAGATCCGCAGGGGTCGCCCATTGAGCGCCATTGGCAGGGAGGAAACTTCTGCGCGAACCGTCGAAATCCTGACCATTGCCCCAGTAAATGACCAGGTCCAAAGCTTCCGAATAAGAATGCGAATTGGGAAAGACAAGGTCAATGTATCCATCCCCGTTCAGATCCCACCGATTGATGGTCTGTACGCGGCCCGTCGACGAGACATACATGTTGGCGCCACCATCGTCAAACGAACCGTCCACAAAATCCTCATAGCTGTTTTCTCGCCAGACATCTTCGGCGCAGGCATTTCCGGCAACCAGATGTATCAAAGCCAGCCAACAAATCGTCGATTTCATCAAAGTTCAACTCCCCGGCATCTCGTGTCAGAACTCACCGTTGACATCAAGATACCTCGAACTACTACTGAGCCAGGCTATGGTTTTGGGCTTCCCCCCTTTAACTGATCCAGGTCTATGAGAGAATCGCATCCGGGCGTAGCCCGGAAAGGATTTCCTCAGATGAAGAAGAACCGACACACGACCAAGCAGATTATTGAGAAGCTTCGTC
>Ga0310121_10003244_pt1 | contig 14901 bp, 12 predicted proteins | sample CB27_Tmax_986_MG_FD_203504 | JGI IMG/M metagenome (GOLD analysis project Ga0310121, IMG submission 203504) | Marine microbial communities from Western Arctic Ocean, Canada - CB27_Tmax_986 | ecosystem: Environmental > Aquatic > Marine > Oceanic | place: Canada: Western Arctic Ocean | collected...
CGGCCCCCGCAGTGGGCCGGGAAAGCCCGCCTGACAGACGAGGAACTGGCCGAGCTGAAGGTGGCCGCGGCCGCCGTCGTCGCCAGTGGTCTCGACGCGCAGTTTGGCGACCAACTGGTGCTCAAGGCGCTTGAGGGTCTCACCGACGCCGGTTCGTATGACACCACCGGCAACTACAACCAGTTCTGGATGGTGGATCGAGATTTTACGCACCAGACCTCGCTGGTTGTCGCCCCCGCCGACGGGCAGGTCCCGGACGTCACGGAGGCCGCCACTCGTCAGTCGGAAGAGCGACGGGCCTACCTCCGCGCGCATCCGGCGGACGGTCCCGAGGACCGACCCCTGGGTGAGCGTTGCGCGAATTTCGGGGTGCCCCGTCTGGGCGCCGGCTACAACAGTTATCTTCAGATTTTTCAGACCCCAAGCCATGCCGCCATCCTCAAAGAGATGGCCCACGACGTGAAGCTGGTTCCGCTCGACGGTACGGTGCATGCGCCGGACGGCGTCCGTTTTTGGAACGGCGATTCGCGCGGGCGGTGGGAGGGCGACACCCTCGTCGTCGAGTCTGCGAATTTTTCGTCCAAAAGTAACTTCCGAGGCTCGTCCGACGGGTTGCACCTGGTCGAGCGGTATACGCGCGTGGGGCCAGACACGCTCAACTATGAGGTGACCATCACCGACCCCACGACGTGGACCCAACCGTGGACCGTGCTGATCCCCCTCAAGCGAAGCGAAGATGCCATCTTCGAGTACGCCTGCCACGAGGGGAACTACGGAATGGACGGCATCTTGTCCGGGCATCGTGCGGATGAGCGTGCCGCCGCGTCGACGACGACCCAAGGGCAATGAGCGCCGGCACCGGGAAGACCGTCGGTCTGTTGATGGGACTGGCGGCGATGGTCGTCGCCGCTTCGGCCGCCGGACAGCAGGACATCGAACGCGAGAACCTCACCGACATTCGTGAGATCAATGTGGTGGTCGAGGATCTCGCGGACGACGCTGAATCGGCGGGTTTGACCCGTCGGGCGCTGCTCGACGCAGCCGAGCGGACGCTGGAAGAGCGGCGGGTCCCGCTGGGTGGCTCCAGCCAGGGCGCAGACCTCTATATCAACGTCGCCACGCACCGAGGGTCGACCGGACTCTTCGCGTACTACGCCAGGGTGTCGGTGCAGCAGATGGCTACCCTGGAGGGCAACCAGCTTCGTGCGCGCGTCGACACGTGGGACATGGCCAGCCTCGGTGCCGTCGGCGAGGGCAACTTGCCCCAAGTGGAACAGGTCATCGTCCAACTCGTCGACTTGTTCTGCGACGACTACCTTGAGATGAACGACCCGCGGCGGTAGCGAGACCCGGGCGAGGCCGGTCTTCATGGGCCGCGTTGGATGTTCCAGCGCGGCCCATTTTTCTTTCTCGCACTCCTCCTGTCCAACCCTAGCCAGATGCGGAACAACAATGACCGGTCTTCCTGCCCCAAGCGTCACGCCCCACTCCGTGCCCGCGAGGCGCGCACGAGCGCGCCTAGGCGGCCCGAGCAGCAGCGCCTCGACTGAGCGGTTTCCGAGCGAGGCGTTCGTCTGGCAAGGCGCGAGGAGGGAGCAGCCAGGCGGGCTGTGACCGACGAAGTAACGCCGCCAGACGGATGCCTCGCTCGGAAACCGGGGAATAAGCGAGAGGGCAGTGTGTCTACAATAACAGCGACGGACGGTGACTGACACCGGATGTGGCTGACCGGGCCCGCGGAGAGCGGCATGCCACCGGGCGATAGACAATGAGATAGATGCGGACACGTTTGATACGCGCTGGGTAGCGCTGAGACAGGAGACCGAAATGAAGAGCACGGTGAGCACAACACGAAAGGCGATGAAATGGATGGCTCCGGCGGGCGTGTTGCTCACGCTCGGCCTCTTCGCGGCGGCTGACGTGGCCTGGAGCCAACCACCCGACGGACCAGGAGGCCGACGCGGTCGGATGGGGGGTCGCGGTGGCCCCGGTGGTCCCGGCGGCTTGATGTTGCCACTGGGACGCCTCGATCTGACCGATACACAGCACAACCAGGCCAGAGACGTGATGGAGCAAAACCGTGAGGCGACGCAGGCCACGGGCGCGCGACTCCGCGAGGTGCGACGAGCGCTGCATAACGCCGTCACCGCGGATGTCGCGAACGAGGGCGCGATTCGCGCGGTGGCCGCCGACCTCGCCAATGCCGAAGGTGATGTGGCGGTGCAGCGCGCGTTTGTCCGATCGCAGGTCTGGCAACTGCTGACCACGGATCAGCAGGCGACGGCTCTTGAACTCAAGGCTCAGATGAAAGAGCGCATGGAACAACGCCGGGGCCGCCGCGCTGAGCGGGGCGAGCGACGCGAACGGCGACGGCAGCAGGGATAGTCGGCCCCACCTCCGCCGGCTTCTCGCTGCCGCCGTGATTCGCGGCGGACCCACCACTGGCGCGGTCCTTCGGGGCCGCGCCGTCTTCCGTCCACCTCCAGAGGCGCACGACCGGCGTCGGCCAGGTAACCGGACCACCGAGTTATCATCGGCCGGCGGGTGTGGGGCGAAGCCGTGATGGCAACAACTGCAGCAGCCACGCAACTACCAATCGTCGCGGTCATTGGCTCGGCCGGGACAGGCCCGGGGAACACCATCACGAAGCCGCAGTGGGAGCTTGCCTTCGCGATCGGTGCTTCGATCGCCGAACTCGGGTGCCATCTGTTGACGGGAGGAGGCCCCGGAATCATGGTCGCCGCCAGCGAAGGATTCTGCTCGATCTCACCTCGCCGGGGTGTCTCGATTGGTGTCATCCCGGCTGGCAGGTCGCCGAGGAACTATCCGAACAATTGGGTGGAGGTTCCGATATTTACCCATTTGCACGGTGAGAACCCGAGGGGCCACGAGTCACGCAATCACATCAACATACGCTCGGCTCGGGTCCTGATCGCCTTGGCTGGCGGACGGGGGACGCGCGCGGAACTGGATTTGGCGATTGAGCACAACACGACCTGCAACCGGCCGGTCGTCTATGCGTGCCTGCAAGACGGCGATGACATCGAGGGGCGACGTCGTGGCCAACTCGAGGCGGTTGGCGTTGTGTGTTTTGAAACGGCTCGGGAGGTGTCTGACGCGCTGGCCGCATGGTGTGACAGGCCGGAGACATCTTTCACACGCTAGTCCAGGGGACTAGCCCGGCGCTCTTCAGTCGTCCGCGCTGCCGAGGTCCGCCTTCATCTGCTCCCAGGCCTGACGCGCCTCCTCCACGGAGCCCTCATCTTCAATCGTCGTGATGTCCCCCGGATCACGGTCCAGCGTGACCGCTCGCAGCACACGTCGCATGATCTTGCCGCTTCGGGTCTTGGGTAGCATCGTCACGAAGTTCAGCTCGCCCACCACGGCGATCGGGCCGAGCTCTCGTCGGATGGTGGCGATCAATTCCTGGCGGAGGTCGTCGGAAGGCGTCTCCTGCTGCTTGAGGAGGACGAACGCGGAGATCACTTCACCGCGCGTCTCATCCGGGCGCCCAATGACCCCGCACTCGGCCACGGCCGGATGCTTGAGACAGGCGCTCTCGACCTCGATGGTGCCGATACGGTGGGCCGCGATCTTGATGATTTCGTCGGCCCGTCCCCCGAACCAGACATAGCCGTCCGTGTCGACATGGGCCGAGTCGCCGCTGAAGTACAGCCCAGGGATTTTTTCCCAATAGTCGCGGCCGTACCGTTCCGGTTCCCCCCAGAGCGACGCGACCAGCCCCGGGAACGGCCGCTTGATCACCATGATGCCCTTCTCGTCGGTGTCGCACGGAGTGCCGTCACTGCGCACCACCGCCGCCTCGATGCCGGGTAGCGGGAGGGTGGCCGACCCGGGCTTGATCGGCAGGATGCCGAGCCCATATGGGTTGCCGAAAACCGGGCCGCTGGTCTCCGTTTGCCACATATGGTCGATGACCGGAATGCGGTTCTTGAGAATGGTGTGCTGCAACCACTCCCAGGCGGGCGGGTTGAGGACCTCTCCGGCCGAGAAGATACGCTCGACCCCGCGATGATCGACGCTTGCCAACGGCCCGTCGCCGTAACGCATCAAGGCACGGATAGCGGTTGGCGAGGTGAAGATGCCGGTGGCGCCCATCTCTTCCACGGCGGCGCGCCAGGTCGTCTCTGGCTCCGGGTAATCCAACGCGCCTTCAAAGACGACTGATGTGCAGCCGATGACCAGCGGCGCATAGACCTGGTAGCTGTGTCCGACAATCCAGCCGATGTCGGAGGTGGTCCACCAGATGTCGTTCGGTTTCAGCCCGAAGCACCAGCGCGCCATGCTGACGATGTGCACCTGGTAGCCGCCGTGCGTGTGCACGACCAGCTTCGGCTTCGCGGTGGTTCCCGACGTGGCCAGGATGAAGGCCGGCTCGTTCGCCTCCATCGACTCGTAGTCGCTGGAGTGGCCGGTGCCGCCGGCCAGAAAGCTCGCCCACGAGATATCTCGTTCGGAATTCAGGTCCGGGGTCGGGTCGCCGCGCTGAAGCACCACCACCGTGTCGACGGCATGACCTGGTGCACGCAGCGCCTCGTCGACAATCGGTTTCAATGGGATGTTCTTCCCCTTGCGATAGGTGATGTCCGCGGTGAACACCACCCGTGAGCCGCTCGCGATGATGCGGTCGGCTAGCGCCTGGGCGCCGAAGCCGGCAAACACCACCGAGTGAATGGCGCCGATACGCGTGCACGCCAGCATCAGGACGATCGCCTCGAGGCAGGTCGGCATGGACACGGTGACGCGGTCGCCCTTGCCGACGCCGAGATTGCGGAGCGCGGCCGCGGTCCGCCCAACGTCGTGCCGGAGTTGGGCGTAGGTCAGTACGGAACGTCCCCCGCGCTCGTTCAGATACATCAGGGCGGCCCGACCTCCGGCACCGGCCGCGACGTGGCGGTCGACGGCGTTGTACGCGAGATTGGTGCGCGCACCGACGAACCATCGAAACGACAGGTGGTCCGATTCGAAGACGCGGTCCCAGGTGCGAAACCAGGGGACCTGCTGGGCGGCGCGCTCCCAGAACCCCTCCGGGTCGGCAAGTCCCTCTTCGATCCAACGCTGGACGGTTGGCGACGTCAGGTTCATCAGGTCTCCTACGCGGTAGTGGGTCGGCCGAACGTGGAAGGGAGTATACGTTGCGGGCTGCCAGCAGCCCGTGGTGAAAGCCCCGCTGCATTCGACCGGCGCTGAATCCGGCCGATCGGCGTTGTTCATCGGGCAAGTACTGCCGGTATTTTCCCTCTTCTCGCCTTGTTCGACCGGCCCAGCGCCGGTCTCGGTGCGACGCGCGACTTTCACCACAGGCTGTTAGTCCTAGACCAAAGCTCCCGACGTCGACTGACCGGTTGTATCATCCGACAAGGGTCTGTGCGGCAGGGTTGGCGGCCACCGACGATTTCCGGGTACACCTGACGCACCGGCAGGGTAAGGAACAGCTTGGCGGGCGGCTCGACGCCTTCCTGGCCGACAAGCCGGCCGCCCGCTATGTCTTCCGCGACGACGATGCCTTGTCCGTGAAGGTCGACCTCGCCGCGGCGGTGGACTACGAATGCAGCGTCTCTGATGCCACGTGCGATCGCCGTCGGGCTGCATGCCGCCATCGTCGCGGTCACCGAGGAGCAGCCTCGTGTGCTGACCGTGCCCGAGCGGCACGGTGAGCGGCGAACGGCCGCGCTGCCGTTCGGGCCGCTTGAGCCACGCCACCGGACCCTTGAGCTGGGGTTGCGCGCCTGGGTGCGCGAGCAGACCGGGATGGACCTGGCGTATGTCGAACAGCTCTACACGTTTGGCGACCGCGACCGCGCCCTGACCGCTCGCGGCGGAACCCGTCTGCTCTCGGTCGCCTACCTCGCGCTGGTCCGCGAACGTCAGGTTGACGCGGGACACGGTGCGGCCTGGCACGGCATCTACGACCTCTTGCCCTGGGAGGATCACCGATCCGGTGAGCCGAAGATTCTGCAAGACCGTATTCGTCCGGCGCTGGACGGGTGGGTGGACGTAGCCCCGGGTGAGGTAGTGCGGCACGAACGCCGGGGACGCGTGGACATCACGTTCGGGTCAGGCGCGGCGGGTTGGGACAATGAGCGAGTGCTCGATCGCTACGAGTTGCTCTACGAGGTCGGGTTGGTGCTGGAGTCCGAACGCGACCGGGAAACCACCGCCCAGGTCAGCGTGCCGGAGACACTCGAACCAGAAGTGGGATCTCGGGCCGAGCTGGCCCTGGACCATCGCCGCATCCTGGCCACCGCGCTCGGGCGCCTCCGGGGCAAGCTCAAGTATCGGCCGCTGGTGTTCGAGCTCGTGCCGGAGACATTCACGCTCTTTCAACTGCAACGGACCGTCGAGTCGCTGGTCGGCGTCCGCTTGCACAAGCAGAACTTCCGCCGCCTGGTCGAGCGCGGGGGACTGGTCGAAGGCACGGGGCGTCTAGAGCCTGACACCGGCGGGCGCCCGGCAGAGCTGTTCCGGTTTCGCCGAGAAGTGCTGCACGAACGGCCCGCGCCAGGCGTTGGCCTACCCGGACTACCTTCCAGTCGTTAGGTTTCCGAGCGAGGCGTCCGTGTGGCGGCGTTGCTTCGTCGGTCGCTATGCGTACGTTTCTTCAGGAGACGGACGTTTCACCCGGCAACCATCCGTCATCGGATCTTGGCGACCTGCCAATGGCCCCAGATGCGCTACCCGGCGCGTAGTGAGCGCGCCTTTCATGCGGTGTTCGGTTGACAGCTGTTATGCTCATTGTTAGTATATTAGGCGCATTGCCTCGTGCATCAAAGTAGGCAGCGTTCTGTTAATCCTCAATATGAGCATAAATAAATCCGACTCAGTGACTTCCACGACCACCGACGGCGTCCCGCTGGCATACACGCCCGCGGTGGCGGCGGCCACGGCCGACCTGTACGAGCGCGTTCGCGCGGTAGTGCCGGAGGTCGAGTGGCCGGTGCATGCGCCGTACATCGACGCTATTGAGCGGTGGAAACGGAGTCGGGGCGCGGTCGTGCTCGCCCACAACTACCAGACCCCAGAGATCTTTCATGGCGTGGCTGACCTGTCAGGCGACTCGCTGGCGCTTGCGCAACAGGCGGCCGAAACGGACGCTGAGGTCATCGTGATGTGCGGCGTCCATTTCATGGCCGAGACTGCCAAGATGCTCAGCCCGGAGAAGACGGTCCTCATCCCGGACCTCGAGGCCGGGTGTTCGCTGGCGGCGTCCATCAGCGGCGCCGATGTGCGCCGCCTACGTGAGCGACACCCGGGAGTACCCGTGGTGACTTACGTCAATACATCGGTCGAGGTGAAGGCGGAGTCAGATATCTGCTGCACATCGTCGAACGCGGTTGAAGTCGTTGAGTCGCTCGGCGTCGATCGGGTCATTTTTCTCCCGGACGAGTTCCTGGGGCGCTATGTCACCGACAACACGGATGTCGAGGTCATCTTGTGGCAGGGGCACTGCGAGGTGCACGAACGGTTCACCGGGGACGAGCTTCGCGACTACCGGAAGACTTACCCGGGTATTCAGATCTTCGCGCACCCCGAGTGTCCGCCTGACGTGCTGAGCGAAGCGGATTACGTCGGGTCGACCGCGGGTTTGATTCGACATGTCGGCGCCACTCGGCCAGAGCGCGTCGTATTGGTGACGGAATGCTCGATGAGCGACAACGTCGCGGTGGCGCACCCGGATGTCGAGTTCATCCGTCCCTGCAACCTGTGCCCGCACATGAAGCAGATTACCCTGCCGAAAATCCTCACCGCGCTCGAGCGTCTGCAGCACGAGGTCACGATTGATCCGGACGTCGCCGTGCGTGGCCGCCGGGCGGTCGAGCGCATGCTCGAGGTAGGACGGGGAGCCGGCGGATGATGCCGAATCGGCTCAGCGGGGCACGCCAGGTGCAGGCCGTCCGCACGCACGACGTGCTCGTCATCGGGAGCGGCGTGGGGGGATTGACCGTCGCCATTGAAACCCCAGATCTCCAGGTCGGGTTGCTGAGCAAGACCTGCCTGGGTCTGGGTGGGTCGAGCCCGATGGCGCAGGGTGGCGTGGCCGCCGCGATCGGGGCGGGCGACTCGCCGGCTGCTCACGCCGCCGATACGTTGGCCGCCTCCGACGGCCTGGCCAATCCAGACAGCGTTCGGATTCTCACCGAAGAGGGGCCAGCCCGCATCGCGGCGCTGCTCGCATTGGGCACCCGGTTTGACCGTCGCGCCGACGGGCAACTGGCGCTGGGTCGCGAAGCGGCGCATCGGCATGCACGGATTCTTCATGCTCACGGCGACGCTACCGGCGCTGAGGTGGTGCGTGCGCTCCGCGAGGCGGTCCAGGCCTCGCCGACGGTCGAGATCTTTGAGCGTGCATTCGCATGCGATCTGGTGACCGAACAGGGCCGCGTGGTGGGCGCGCTCGCGCGTCATGCCGACGGCTCGGACGCGCGGGATGGCTCGAGTGGGCAACTCGTGTTGCACCTGGCCCGGGCCGTGGTGCTGGCGACCGGCGGCATCGGTCAGGTCTACGAGCACACGACCAACCCGGCGGAGAACACCGGTGACGGTCTCGCGATGGCCGTGCGCGCCGGGGCGCGTCTGGCAGACCTCGAATTCGTGCAGTTTCACCCGACCGCCCTCGATGTCGGCGCCGACCCGATGCCGCTCTTGACGGAGGCCCTGCGTGGTGCCGGCGCCACCCTGGTGGATGCACGCGGGCACCGCTTCATGACCGACTTCCATCCGGACGGTGAACTGGCGCCGCGCGACGTCGTGGCCCGGGCGTTGTGGGAGATGCGCCAGCAGGGGCACCGGACCTTGCTCGACGCCCGCGCGGTGATCGGGACCGGCGACGCCGTTGCGTTCCCGACCGCGCTGCGTCATGGTCTCGAACATGGATTCGATCTCCGACACGAGCCGGTCCCGGTCTCGCCGGCCGCGCACTACCACATGGGCGGCGTGGCGGTGAATACGGACGGCCGCACGAGTCTGCCCGGCCTGTGGGCCTGTGGCGAGGTCGCCTGCGGAGGCGTGCACGGAGCCAACCGACTGGCGAGCAATTCGCTACTAGAGGGACTGGTCTTCGGGGCGAGGGTCGGGCGCGACGTGACGAGCGCGGTGTGCGCCGTGCCACCGGTCAAGGCGTTGGTGGGGCACGTGGATGTGTCGCCCGGAGAGACGCTCGATCAGGCGATGCGTCAGGAGGTCCGCTCCACGATCCGGACGCTGATGTGGAGGGACGTCGGGCTGGTCCGTTCGAAGGAGAGTCTGCAGCGAGCCATCAAGGGACTCACCTCGCTTGCCATGGGACTTGGCGCCGGAGCATCCGAGTCTCACAATCTGCTCACCGTCGCCGGTGCGGTTACCCACGCGGCGTGCGTCCGGCGCGACAGTTGCGGCGCACATTTTCGTACCGACGCCATCGCGACCGCTAGTGCTCGCCACCAGGTGTCGGGTCGTCCCCGCGAGCACCGGCCTGTATGACCACTACGGACCCGGACACTCGGCTCCCGATCGCCCCGCTGGACACGATCCAGTACGAAGCGCTGGTCCGCGAGGAACTGGCCGTCGACCTGGGGTCGGCCGGCGATATCACCACCAACGCGATCGTCGGGGCCGATGTCACCGCTCGGGCTCGCGTCGTGGCCCGCCAGGATGGACGGATCTGCGGGCTTGGACCGGCGCTCTGCGCCTTCTTCCTCCTGGGTCCTGTGCGGCATAAGCCGGCCGTGAGCGATGGCGCGGATGTGGCGGCCGGCGCCACCATTGTCGAACTCCAGGGTGCGGCGCGTGTCCTGCTGTCGGCCGAACGGACCGCGCTCAACCTGTTGGGCCACCTGTCCGGCATCGCCACCCTGACCCGAGCCGTCGTCGAGACGGTGGCCGAGGCGAGCCAGGCCCGCGTCGTGTGCACCCGGAAGACGACGCCCGGCCTCCGCGCGCTCGAGAAATACGCTGTTCGGGTGGGCGGTGCTTCGAACCACCGGTTCGGTCTGCACGACGCCGTGCTCATCAAAGACAACCACCGCGCGATCGCCGGTGGCGTCCGACCCGCCGTCGAGGCGGCACGCGCGACGCTCGGCCATCTGGTCACACTGGAAATCGAGGTGGACACGATTGAACAGCTCGACGAGGCGCTCGGCGCAGGCGCCGATGTCGTGTTGCTCGACAACATGCCGGTCGCCGATCTCGTCCGCGCCGTCGCCATGACGCGTGGCCGTGCCATTACCGAGGCGTCGGGCGGCATTGCTCCGGAGACGATTCGTGAGGTTGCCGCCACCGGCGTCGACGTCATCTCCATCGGCTGGATTACCCACAGCGCGCCCGCGTTTGATGTTGGCCTCGATTTCTCGGTGTCCGACTAGCGAGACCAGGCTCGCCGCTCGCCTCAACCTGGTCGTGGGGGGGGGGCGACGGCAAGCGTATAATCAACCTCAAATACGGATGGCATCTCTGGACGGGAGGACGACCATGATCCGCCAGCAAGTGACAGCATTGTCGAGCGTCATCGCACTTCTCGCGATGGTCCCGGCGCAGGCCACCGCGCAGGGCGCCACGCCCAAGACGCCGTGGGGGCACCCCGACCTGCAGGGTACCTACACGAACAAGACCACGACACCCTTGCAGCGACCAGAGGATCTGGCTGACCGGGAGTTCCTGACCGCCGAAGAGGTGGCTACGCGCGAACAGGCGGCCCTGGCGCGGAACGCGGATCTCCTTCAGGCGGCGGCACAGAGAACCGCAGCCGGCGGGAATGTGGGGGCATACAATAATTTCTGGTTGGACGGAGGGACGAGACCTACCGGACGCACGTCCTTGATCTCCGATCCGAAGAACGGCAGACTCCCGGCCCTGACGCCGGAAGCGGAGCGGATTCGCACCGCGGCCCGCGAAGCCCGTCACGAGGCTGACACCTGGGGCGACCTCGAGCTGAACGACCGGTGCCTGATCTGGCAGGCCGGCCCGCCCATGCTGCCTAGCGCCTACAACAACAACTTCATGATCATGCAGACGCCTGACTACGTGGCGATTCAGGTCGAGATGATTCACGACACCCGCATCATTCCACTCGATGGACGCGGTCACATTCCGTCCGATGTCCGTCAGTGGAACGGCGACATGCGAGGGCACTGGGAGGGCGAGACGCTGGTCATCGAGACCACCAATCTCCCCAGAACCGACGCGAACGCGGCGGCCGTGGGTGGCGACCCGATCCTGTTGCGTGCGGCCAACGGACGGTCCGACGACACGGTGACGGTGATCGAGCGGATCACCCGGGTGGACGCTGACACACTCAACTACGAGTTCATCATCGAAGATCCGACCACCTGGACCCAGAGCATCAAGGGCGAGTTCCCGATGCTCCGCTTGCCGGCCGAGGAATTGCTCTACGAGTACGCCTGTCACGAGGGCAACTACAGCATGGAGGGGATTCTAGGCGGCGAGCGCACGCTCGAGCTGGAAGGCAAGAAGTAGCGCTTCCTCAGCGGTCCCATGTTGGCGCGCCGGTGGCTCGGTCGGGTACCAGGGTTGGTCTGTCTGGGCTTCATTGGCCTGGGCGGGGCGACGGCTGTGTTTGCCGCCGGACAGTCGACATCGCCCCCCACGCCGCTGGACAACTACGTCGGACGCTACGAGTTGACTCCCAGCTTCCACCTCACGGTGACGCGCGAGGGGCGCGCGCTGTATCTCCAGGCCACCGGGCAACCTCGCGCGCAGCTCACTCCACGGAGCGTGCACGAATTCGTGCTCGTGGGAAGCAGCCTGCGTGTGATGTTCAACGTGCGTTCCGATACCGGCGACGTGCTCGATCTGGTGTTCGAACAGGGAGGACTCGGGCGACGGGCCGTCAAGCTGGATGCGGACGTCGTTACCGCGGGCCGGTCGCGCATCGTGGTGTCGCCTGACGTGTTGACCGAGTATGTCGGTACCTACGAAGAGCAGCCCGGCTTCGGGATCACGATCACGCTCGGCGATGGCGGCTTGTTGGCGCAGATGACGGAGATGCCGCAGGTGCCGATCTTTCCAGAGTCGCCGACGGAGTTCTTCTACGAGGACACCACCGCGCGAATCACGTTTCTGGTGGACGTCGCCGGAGCGGCGACCGCGCTTGTGCTGCATCAGGGCGGCAGCGACCTGGAGATGCCCCGCCTCGAGAAATAGAAATCACACACCATGCAATTGATCTTCGAGCAGATCCGTGTCGGCGGCGACCGAAATTTCGCCTATCTCCTGGGTGACCGTGACGCTGGCCAGGCCGTGCTGATCGACCCATCCTATTCGCCGCAGGTGGTCGTGGAGCGGGCGACGGCGCAAGGGCTCACGGTGACCCACATCGTCAACACGCATGGCCACGCGGACCACACGGAAGGCAATGCGAGGGCGGTCGAGCTGACCGGCGCCCCGGTCGCGGCCCATCCGGGGGCCGCGGATGCGCCCAACGTCGCCCTGGCCGACGGCCAGGAGCTGTCGGTCGGGACGTTCCGGCTCCGGTGCCTGCACACCCCGGGGCACTGCGACGATCATCTCGTGTTGTACGAGCCGGCCGGTCAACTGTTGGTCACCGGGGATCTGCTCTTCATCGGCAAGGTCGGCGGCGCGAAGACCGAGGACGATGCGCGCACCGAGTGGGCCAGCCTGCAGCGGGTGCTCGACACGGTGCCCGACGAGACGACCGTCTGGCCCGGTCACGACTATGGGGCGCGGCCCAGTTCGACGATCGGCCTCGAGCGCCGCACGAACCCGTTCCTGCTGTGTGCCGACCTCGACGCGTTCTTGCGGTTGAGGACGGAATGGCCCGACTACAAGAAGCGGCTAGGCCTGAGATGACACTACTCGGGTAGCCAGGACTCGGGCAGCCCAGCTTTGGTCTCGCGGACGATCGCCAAGATGACCTCGCCGTCGGCTCGTCCTTCCAACCCGTCCCGCAGCCGCTCGTACACACCGCGACGAACCCCGTCCGGAAGCCCGTCGAACAGGTCGCTGTAGATCATGAAGCTGAGCGGATACCGGAACAGGCGGATGCGCAGGTCGAAGTCGCGGAGAGAGCGGCCCTGGCTGTCTCGCGGTCCGCGGGTCGGAAACGTGTCGGTGAAGGTGGACACGCCTTGGACCGGCTCGATGAGCGGGGCCTCGTCAGTAAACAACATGTAGCGGGCGATTTCTTCGACACCGAGGCGACGAGCTTCGGCCTCCGTTGCGTCCAAGATGCCGTCGTGGTCCGCGAGCCGGGCCTCCCACCCGATCCGGGTCAGCAGATTGATCATCTGCGTCTGATGTTCAAAGGTCATCAACGCGACCAGATCACTCGTCGGGACCAGAAAGCGGTCGGGGTCGATGAAGCGCCTCAGACTGGTCAGATTCTGATGCATGGGGTCGGCCAGGCGGGCCGGGGTCGCTGGGTCTCGGGCCACGGCGTTGCCCCGGTGAGGCTGGGCCCCGTGCGTGCCCGTCACGTACCAGCCGCCCCACCGCTCGTCGAACGGCGTCCGGTGGTCGGTGACCACGGTGCCAAGCCGGAAGTCAGGGCGCCCGGTGGCGCTGGTCGAGACGGAGCCGATGTAGGGCCCCGGGACTCCCAGTGTTGCCGCCTGCTGGTGGCACTGGAGACACTGCACGGGTCGGTCGAATTCGGGACGCTCCGTGCGAGCGCTGTCGAGCGTGTAGAACACGGCGCCCCGACGCGGATCGAAGGCGACGAGTTCAATCACGGGGGCCCCCTGCACGGCGCCGACCGCCACCGCATCAGAGAAATAGATGGCGCGGGGGGTGCGGGGAGAAATCAGCGACGCCTGCAGGCTGGTTTTCGAAAACACGAGCGCCTGGGTGTCGACGCTGATGTCGAGCTGCTTCAGCAGGCTCGGGAGATACCCGAACCGGTCGTCGTGGTCCAGGGTGACGCGGTCCGACGCCACGGCCTCCGCCAGCCGACTCACCGGGTCGTCGAACGCGCCGACCGCGTAGGCAATCGCCGGGTGCTCGGCCGGCAGATTGTCTCGATACGGTGCGCTCGGTTGGGCCCCCGCCGGGGTGACCCAGATCACCGCCGCGAGTACCACGCCAAGCCGATGGAGCGGCGTCTGAGAGAGCATGCCTCTCGATTTTACCGCCCATATTTCGTTTCGGGTTCGCGACGCGGATCGGCTACTCTGTGAGACACGGTGGGGAGTGCTCTGCGCCGGGACGGCATATGGCCGCGGCGCGATGGCGGTGGCCTGCGTTCATGACCTTTCGACGACTGTTTCTCGCGAGTCTGTTGGCGTTGCTCACGGCCGTCCCGGTCGCGGCACAACCGGTGTCGCTCGTGGGGGCCTCGGCGGCGACAACCGAGGCGCCCGCCGCGCCGAGACGAGAGCTCCTCGACCAGTATTGTGTGACCTGCCACAACGACGCAGCGCGCCAAGGCGACTTGTCGCTGGAGGGGGTCGACCTGGCCCAGCCCGCCACCCACGCAGAGACGCTCGAGAAGGTCGCGCGCAAGCTTCGGGCGGGACTGATGCCGCCGCCTCGTCGACCGCGTCCCGACGCGCCCACACTTGCCGCGTTCGTGAGCGGGCTCGAGGCGGCGATTGACGCGGCCGCTGCCGACCAACCGAACCCGGGTCGCCCCGTGCTGCATCGGCTGAATCGCCCGGAGTATGCGAACGTGGTTCGGGACCTCGTCGGGCTCCAGGTCGATGCCGAAGGGTTATTGCCGCCTGACGACATGAGTCAGGGCTACGACAATATGTCGGATGTGCTGACCGTGTCGCCGGCCTTGCTCGAAGGCTATATCTCGGCCGCTGGCAAGATCAGCCGCCTGGCGCTCGGCGACATCGAAGCGACCCCGCGCGTGGAGACCTACGTCGTGCCGCAGGCGGTCTCCCAAATGCGACACGTGCCGGGCGCGCCGTTTGGCACCCGGGG
>Ga0310121_10003246_pt1 | contig 14898 bp, 10 predicted proteins | sample CB27_Tmax_986_MG_FD_203504 | JGI IMG/M metagenome (GOLD analysis project Ga0310121, IMG submission 203504) | Marine microbial communities from Western Arctic Ocean, Canada - CB27_Tmax_986 | ecosystem: Environmental > Aquatic > Marine > Oceanic | place: Canada: Western Arctic Ocean | collected...
GTTCCTCCGCGACCTTCGGTCGCTGCGGACTACCCAGCCTTCTGGGACATCTTCAACTCCCTTTTCTCTGGACCCCACTTCCATTGCCAATCTACTGTCCAGTGAAATCGGAGGCGCTAAAAAAGATGTTAAGAAGGCCCCCCCGTGCCGGCTTCACTCGCGGGCTCCGGGGCCTCGGTGCCGCCAACTCCGGGGCTCGCCCCCGCCTCGTTCCCCGTGCCGTTCCTTGTGGTGATCGAGTCGAGCAACTGCTGAAGGTCGAAGGGAGCCGTGTTGCCCGCGTCGAAGCGGCGCGCCGCGAACCGCGTCAACAGCATGGCGCGGTCGCTCAACCTCGTGATGTCAGGGGCGAGCTTTTCGGGGCGCTCGAACACATCGGCGCTCAGGATCTCCTGAGGGCGGAGTGTGTGTTCAACGATGTTCAACTCGAGCATCTCGTCCTCCGGCACGTCGAGCTCCAAGAGCACGGCAGGGGCCGGCTCACCGGTGTGGAATGCCCACCGTATCGAACCGGGGTCGGGTACCGCCTTGCCGTTGATCGAGAGCAAGCGCGTGCCGGAACCCTCAGCGTATTGGAAGCCCAGCACCTCGGCCCCGATCCGGGAGCGGACGCTCATCAGCGCCCGGCGGTTGCCATCGACCGGCTCACTGTAGTGGGTATAGATCTCCGGCTCGGGCACGTCGACGAGTTCAGCATCTGTAACGGGCACATCGCCGAAGGTGTTGCCGAGACGGGTGTATCCGAATTTGCTCAGGTCCCGCACGGCGCCGAACTTAGAGCCCGCCCGAGCCACCGCCCATTCCCGAGCGGCCGTGTTGGCCGAGTCCGAGAGAGGGTTGGTGGCCCACAGCGCCTGTCGGGCCCCGTGGTCGAGTGCGTAGACCAGGGTGGAAGGAGATGGACGCTCCGCTGTGGCTGTGGCCGTCAGTATCCCGATGCCGAGCGCCGCACCACCCACGACGAGGCTCGTCACCGGTGCCCACCAGGAGTTGGGATGCCTCAGCCCATCGATCGCGGGCAGACACAAGGACGCTGTGACCGCCATGAGCACCGCCAACGCCCCCGCGAGCTGGAACGACATCGCGATCCACAGCAGCTCCGTGACCGGTTCCATAAAGGCGAGCACCGGCAGAGCCAGCAGCAGGGCCAGGGTCCATCCGACGACGCCCGGAGCGTTCCTGCGCAGGATGCCCAGCAATACGATCGCTGACAGAGCCGCGGCGAGCGGCCACTGTAAGTTCATCGCCGCAAGGGGCATCGCATAGCTCAACCACGCCACTGCGCCCAAGGGAACGATGGTCGCGCCCAACGCCAGGGAATTCAGGTGGGTCCACCGGCGTGCGACACCATGCAGCCCCGTGACGATCCCGAGTGTGGCACAGGCCAGCGCGAGCACGTACCAGCCTTCACGGTGGTACGCCGAGCCCTGCAGACTGCCGAGCTCCGGATGGAAGCCGGGTAGCCACTCGGCGAGCCTGGTGGCGGCCCCATACGAGAGAGCGCCACCGACGGTCGAGACGCCCGTGCCGACCAAGATCCCTACGAAGCCGCCGCTGACGCCTCGTGTCACGAGTAGCGCAAGCGCGAAGAGCACGAACAGGCCTCCCGTGATCGGCAGAACCCACGTGGCATCGTAGGTGAAGAAGCCGAGGCCGGGCACGTTGAAGAACGTCACGTTCGGCGCGTCGACCTGGGCCAGGTCCTGGTTTCCCAGATATCGCACAGTGTTGAGCACATGCGTGCCGTGATGCTGCAACGTCGACTCGGACATGTTTTCGGGCGAGTCGTACACTTGGTGATACACGTGCGCGTTGTCGATGCCCGCGAAATTCAGCCCCTGGATGCCGGCGTCCTTGAACGGCGTGAAGTCGGTGTCCCGTGGTAGCCTCTCGTAGACCTCGTAGGACATCGAGTTGCCGTAGGCGGTTGGGTCGGCAGTCTGGAAGGCACGAACGATCCAACCGTTTTGCGGCCCGGTCTCGAACATGATCGACGGTCCGGCCCCACCCCTCATCTCGACGGAGAGCGCGAGGCGCACGTCGTCCATCCACGGGTGCTCGTTTACGAAGGCTCGAGCGCCGAGCATGCCCAGCTCCTCCGCATCGGTGAAGAGCACGATGACATCGTTCTGAAGCGGTCCGCTCGCCCGGAGCGCCCTCAAGGACTCGAGGATCGACACGATCCCCGACCCGTCGTCGGCTGCTCCCAGCGCGAGCTCGTGACTGTCGTAATGCGCGGTGATCAGCACCGCTCCCGTCGAAGCGGTCCCGTCGATCCGGGCCACCACGTTGCGCACCGTCGCCGACTGCACGACCGACGCTTCCTGGACCAAGCTCGTGGTGGTTTGCACCTCGGGCTCCAGGCCCAAGGCGGTGAGGCGATCCACGAGGTAGGCGCGCACCCGTGCGTGTTCGGGTGAGCCGGTCGGATGTGGCGCGCGAGCGATCTCCGCCAGCGTCGCCATGGCGCGTGCAGAGGAGAACTCTGCCTCCCCCGCATTCGCGGGCACCGGGCGTGGCTGGCCGGTCCGGCTGCTCGCGAAGATGCACGCCGCGAGCAGAAGCGCCGCTGTGGCCGGCCCCCGCCACTTGCTGCGCGGGCCCTCTTCCGCGGGCTGGGGGACTGTCTCCTCGGACTTTCCGGGCACCTCCGCCGCTGATGCTTTCTTCTCCCGTTTGGCCTTCTCCAGCTCGGCCTTCGCCCACTCCTTCTCCTGTTTGGCGCGCGCGCTCTCGGCCTTCGCAGCTTCCCCCTCCGCCTTTTTGCGCGCGCGCTTGGCGTCTCGCTGCTCCTTCTTGGTCGGTTGCTCTGTGCCGGTCCCTTCAGTCGAAGGCGCTGGCGCGGGCGGATCCTCCCCCAGCAAGGTCGCCATCTCCTCCGCAGTCATCTCGGGACCGTCGTCGGAGAACTCGGACTCGAGTTCCTTGATCTCGTCCTCGGTGAGTCCCAGGTCCTTGTCGGACGGAAGATCGGGAAGATCGTAGTCGCTCATCCGCTATCTATCTCGCAAGGGCCCTCACGACGTCATCGATCGCTGCGCGCATGCGTGACGCCGGGAGTCCGGATCCGTTCGACAGAATCGAGAAGATCACCTCTGAGCCGTCGTCCCTTACGAGATATCCTGACAGAGAGTTCACGTTGGAGATCGTTCCTGTCTTGGCGAAGAGCCGCTCTTCTAGATCCATTAGACGCCGCTCGAGAGTTGAATCCTCCTCGCCGGGTTCAGCGAGCGCCGCACGATAGGTCGCAGCGTTTGCACCGCGCCACATGTACTGCAGAATGCGGACCAGCGCCCGCGGAGTCACAAGATTGTGGGCCGAGAGCCCTGATCCGTCCCTCAGCGCTATGTCGAGGCTGTCGACCTCGATCTGCTCCGTGAGGAAGGTTCGAATCACGTCGACGCCCTCCGACCAACTACCCTTCTCGCCCCGCTCGGCTCCGAGCGTACGAATGAGCTGTTCGGTGATCCAGTTCTGACTCGGCTCCAGGATTCCGGCGACCAGCTCCGAGAGCGGAGGTGACTCAAGCGAGAAGATGAGCCCCGCGTTGGCACATTCCCGCACCGATCCCGACAAGCATCCCCGACCGACTCGGACGCCGTCGACCCATACGACCTGCGCCTGGTCTTCGACTACGATGCCTGCATCTGCGATCGCCCGGCCGAGCGCTGCCGTTGCCTGGCGAACGGGGTCTCGAATCGCGAATGACAGCGTGTCCACCGTGCCGAGCTCGGCGTGTCCCTCCAGAACCAACCTGCGCGACTCCGGTAGGTAGGCCGGGCGGACCCGGGTGGTGCTGTCGGGTGGGGAGGTCCTGAGCCACGAGATCACATAGTCATCGCTACCGAGCGGAGACCATTCGACGGATGCGGGTGCTCCTACAGCTGCGCCAGCAGCCACGATGAGTTCGATCTCTCCCTCGTCGATCGCGAACGCCCCACCCGTGGCCCCGGCCCGGCCCCGAAGGTCTGCCACTTCCCACGTCGGCCCGACGGTGGCCGAGTCCCATGCCGACACGTCGACGACCACCGATCCAGCTATGCGCTCGATCCCCCGCCCTCTCAGCGTGTCCGCGATCGCGGCCAAGGCGGCCTCGCCCGAGTCCCAATATCGCTCGGAGAGGGAGGGGTCTCCGGAAGCGAGGACGACGAGGTTCCCGTCGAGCAACGGGCCGAGCACGGAGCCCGTCGCCCACACTTCGGTCCGGTACCGATAATCCGACCCCAATAAGGACAGCGCGGTGGCCGTGACCAGGATCTTCTGATTCGACGCCGGAACGAACTTCCGGTGAGCGTTGCGCGAAAACAGGGTGCGGCCGGTTCGAGCGTCGATCGCCAGAACGCCGAAATGCACCTGGTCGAAGGGTGCCGAGTCCAGGGTCTCGTGGATCGCTTCACGGTCGATGTTTCCAGCGCTGACACCTCCGACGGGGGCACACCCGACTTGAACCGAGACGGCGAGTACGACCGCCAGGCCCTTGAGCGAGCGCTCCCTCCTCGCCGCTTGCTGAGGCCGGGCGAAGAGTGCTGCCCGTACACACGCGAATCCGCCACGCGCCGCGACTTCTCTGGCGATGAGTCCCGTGTTCTTCTTCATGGCCCGAGCGAGAGAACTCGCCGTCGCGTAGCCGAGCAGAAACGCTGTTTCCTCGACCGTGCGGCGGTCTCGATCCCAATACGCTCCAGCCCGAAGGAGTCGTCCCCAGAGCACGAGCGTCTTCGGGCACGGCAGGCCATCTCGGTGCAGCGCGGACACCAACCCACGGCGCGCGCGGCCCATCGCGGCTGCGAATTGCTCAACGGAGGGCTTGGACGTGGCGTGTTCGATGGACCACGCAACAGCCCGTGATCCCAGAGTGCCGAACCGTCCTTCGAGCTCGTGCGCGACCCGGATGGCACTATTCGCCGCCATCGCCTGGTCCACCAGATCTCTGATCTTGGCCGCCCCGTGCTGGCCGGCGAGAAGAAGGCCATCAACGCCGAGCTCGCCCAGATCGTAATATTCGAGCTCCCCGGTGACGTCGGCGTATGCGATGATCGCTAGAGTAGGGTGCTTCTCGCGGATCGCTTCGATTTCCGCGCGTGCCTCGTCTCGGCCAGGGTGGTCAGCGTCAACCACACATCCATCGATCGATTCTCCGCTCAGCGCTTTGTTCAGGGCACGCCACGAAGAACGCACGACGACCTCGTGCGCTCCCCCGAGGGCGGTGATCATCCGTGCCGCGGCTCGAGCGTCTGGTTGGAGGATGGCTAGTGACGCCAAGTATCGTTCTCGCAGGATCCGCCCCTCGGGCGGGCATCGCGAAAGTGCCGGCCTTCCGCGGGATCAGCAAGAACTCGGTCCCGGAGGCTCCCTGGCGAGCAACGGAAGCTAGCTACTGGGCTCGAGCGCGTCTTCCGTATCGCCCGCCCGCGCCACGGTCGAGCTCCTGGATCTCGAACTCGCTGTACTGACAACTCGGCATAGGGGACACCGAGCCGAGGTGCGTCCAGAGCTCCTCCAGCTCGACCTCAGTCATGCGCGGCGCGTACGGCATAACGAGCGTTATAGGCGGTAGCACCTCCGTTCCGTTGGGGCGCCGCCTTTCGAGCATGGCTGCAACGAACTGGTCGTAGCTCCAATCCCTGAGCCCGTCTGCGTGGGGCGTGAGGTTCCTCGCCGGCACCCAGCTCGGGTCGGCCCCCGGAATCTGGCCACCCGCGAAGTCTTCCTGATGACATCCCGTGCAGATACCCGCGAGGTGGCGGCCGAAGTCCACGGACACCTCCCCCGCAGGTGGATACGTGGTGTGCTCGGCATCGTGGGACTGGATGAGGTCAACCGCAAGCGGAAACTGCCCCGTCGCCATCAGGATCTTACCGAGAGGACCGAGCGTCACCACCGGCACCTCGTTGTCCATCGCGGGCTGCGTCGACAGATACGCGATGATGTCGGACAGCCCCTGGTCGGCTATGAGCTGGTAGTCCCCCGCGGGCATTGCAGCCGGCCACCCATCGGAGCGCACACCGTGGCGTACGATTCGGTCCCAGTCACTCGGTCCGAAGCCCTCCGCTCGGCTTCCCCGGCCGCTGGTGATGTTCGGTCCCAAGAGACGTCCGATGGGGGCGGTGTCGAGCATCACGCCACCGCTGAAATCGGCTCCGTGGCACTCGAGGCATGCGTAGCGCGCCTCCACCAGGTGTTTACCGCGCTCCACCGCACGCTCCGTCGCGAGCCGCTCCACTTCCTCGTCGGGGAGCCCCAGCTCCTGACGCTCTTGTTCGCTCAAGGGGAAGGGGACGGGGAAATCCACCCCATGGATTTCGAACGTCCGGGCCATAAGCCGACTGCTAGTCGTGGACGCCCAGAGGTAGAACCCGCCGGCAGCCAGAACGAGTAGCAACAGCACCGCGCCAACGATCTTCAGGAGGAGCTTCATGGGAGGGGTCAGGCGGCCAATGCTTCCATGAGGTTAGAACCGGACATTCTGGGGCGGCAAGGCCAGCACGACACGAGCGTCTCCGACTCGAGTGGCTTCAGCTACGACCGTTGCGCCGCGTACGGCCGGGCCCCTGGCGGAGACTACATCGACTGCATGAAGGGCACGAACATCGCGGTCTTCATCAATGCCGGCGACGCCGTGCCGGCCTATGGAGTGGTGTAAGAGCTGACGTAGCGGCTCGCTCAGGCCTCGGCCACGAGATCCTCGAGTGCCTCGGTCAACGTCACGAGCTCCTCGTCGGTGTTGAAATAGTGCGGTGAGATGCGCAGCGAGCCGTCCACGCCCCTATCTTCATAATGTATGACGGCGTCCGTGCTCCCTTGGCTGTGGGTATTGATGCCACGTGCGCGAAGTTCGCGAACGAGGTCTGAGGGACGCCATCCCTTCACTGATACCGTCACGATAGCGCAGAGCGTCTGCCCCCGGTCGAGGGGACGGACCCCCTCTATCCCCCGCAGCATATCGCGCAGCTGATCGGCGAGGCCCCACGAGCGTTTGCGGATGGCATCCAGGCCGAGCTCGGTCGCATATGTCGCCGCCACACCGGTCGCGCGTACGAGCCCCCAGAAGAACTCCCACGTCTCGAACCGCTTCGCGTCGGGTGCGGGTTGGTAGAGGTCCGGAGCGACCCAGTCCGCGCCCCTGAGGTCGGGGAAGAGGGGTTCCAGACCCGCGTGGAGGGCACGGTCGGATACATAGAGAAAACCCGCGCCGCGCGGGCCACGCAGGTACTTCCGCGCCGTAGCAGAGAAGAAGTCACATCCCATCGCCTCGACATCCACCGGCATCTGACCTACCGACTGGCAGCCATCGACGAGGTAGAGTATCTCTCTGGCCCGGCACATCGCTCCGATCGCCGTCACGTCCTGAACGAGACCCGAGCTCGTGGGGATGTGCGTGACCGCGACCAGGCGAGGACGACGGCGGTGGATGAGCCCCTCGATTGCGCCGAGGTCGACGCCCCCTTCCGGGGCATCCGGCGCGCGCACCACTTCCACCCCGAAGCGGTCGGCGAGGGCCAGGTACTGAATCTGGTTGGAGACATAGTCGTTGCGTGTCGTGAGTACCACGTCGCCCGCCGAGAAGCGGACCGCCGACAGCGCTGCGACGAACGAAGCCGTGGCGTGTTGGCTGAACGCGATATTCGACGCGGAGGTGCCAAGCAGTTTCGCGACGTCCTCGTATGCGGCGGCGATCTCCGTCGAGGACTCAGACTCTGCCTCGTACCCGCCGATACTAGCTTCGAGATCCAGCTGCGCAGTGATCGCGTCCACCACTGGGCCTGGCATAAGCGATGCCCCCGCGTTGTTGAGGTGCACGCGGTTCGCGCACCCTGGGGTGTCCGCTCTAAGTTTGGTAATGTTCACGGTTCACAAGGATCCTGGTACGTGAATTGGCGGCAAGCATCTACTCTTCCTAGCAACGAGTTCCACATCGCCCCAAGAGCAGCCCACGCGTCAAGGACGGACTTGAAGAAGAAGCGCATCTTGGTCGTCGACGACGAGCAGGCTGTGACCGACGTCCTCGTCCGGTTTCTCGAGATCGGCGGCTTGTACGAAGTGATCGCGATAAACGACGCCACGAAGGCCGCCGAGGTCGCTCGCGAATTTCATCCGGACCTCATCGTGCTCGACATCATAATGCCGACTTTGGACGGGGGAAAAGTCCTGGCCGAGCTCCGAGGGGACAGAGAGTTCTCCGATCTGCGTACGGTCTTCCTGACAGGTCTTGTGAGCGAGGAGGAAATCGGGAGTGAGGGCTACGCGATCAGTGGTCACCCGGTGATTCCGAAGCTGGTGGGCGCGGGGACTTTCCGGGCGGTCGTCGCAGCCCAGCTTGGCATCCGCTGCTAAGACTCTGCCCCACTGGGCCGATACTTGAGAGCAGACCCACCCCGTGGGTCGGCGGTCGGTGCTGGAGGTCACCATGTCAAACAGAGCAATAGGCATTCTGTCGGTTTGCGTCGTGCTCGGCGATCCGATGCGCCTAGCGCTCGACCGCCATGAGCGGTCCGGCTTCAGGGAGCTGCTCGGGTAAATCCCTGCCGACACGGACTTCGGTGTACGTCCCCGTGCCACCGCGCGCCCAGAGCTCATCACCGATTAGGTAACCCTCCAGGGAGCTGAAGGCCGCGTCGCGTAATCGCGGCTGCCGTGGTCAGGTTCGTATCGAGCACAGGCGCGGCCCCGGGTTGGGCAACCCAAGCGGTCGGCTCCGTAATCCACTTGATATCGGCAGCGGAGGCTGGCACTGAGGCGCAAAAGCGGGGTCGAGACGGTATTATTCAGGTCCTTTGGCGAGTCCCCTGGAACGTGAAGCCAACGCGACTCGACTGCGTCTGTGAGCCACGAGCCCCCCAATGCCGATTCTCCAAGCACGATGAGCCTCGACGAGGCCCGTGCCGAAGCCAAACGCCTCGGTCACGAGCTCCGGCGTCACTCCTATCTATATCACGCCGAGGCTCGCCCCGAGATCGGGGACGATGAGTACGACTCGCTGTTCAAGCGACTGAAAGCGATCGAGGTCGCGTATCCGGAGTTGTGCACGCCAGACTCGCCGACGCAGAGAGTCGGTGCGGAGCCCCAGGACAAGTTCGAGACGGTGGCGCATGCAGCGCCGATGCTCTCTCTCGACTCGACGCAGGACCCGGATGAGGTACGGCGCTTCGACGAACGTATGCGGCGGGCGCTCGGCGAGGGTCACGATCCGCTCTATCTGCTGGAGCCGAAGCTCGACGGTGCCTCCATCGAGCTCGTCTACGAGCAGGGTCTGCTCACCCGAGCGGTTACCCGCGGCAACGGCCGCGAGGGGGAGCAGGTGACGGCGAACATCCGAACCATTCCGTCGGTGCCGATGCGTCTGCGTACTGACGCCCGTCCAGCCCCGGCCCTCGTGGCGCTGCGGGGGGAGGTCATGATGTACATCTCCGACTTCCAGGACTTCAACGCGGGTCTCATCGAGGCGGGCCTCGACCCCTACGCGTCCCCACGCAACTCGGCGGCTGGCTCGGTTCGACAGCTCGCTCCACAGGTGACCGCGTCCAGGAAGCTCTATGTCTTGGTGTACGACGTGCTGGTCGTGGAAGGACAGACACTTCGGAGTGACACCGAGGGGGTCGAAGCGATCCGTCAGTGGGGCTTCAAGCTCCCCGAGCGCATCGAGGCGGTGCGCTCGGTCGAGCAAATCCTCCAGTACCACGCGGCGTTCGGTGCGGATCGTGACCAGCTCGACTACGAGATCGACGGGATCGTCATCAAGCTGGACGACTCCTCCATGCGTTCGGCGGTTGGCGCCACGTCGCATCACCCGCGCTGGGCGCTCGCCTTCAAGTTCGAGCCGCGCCAGGAGATCACTCGCATCGACAGGATCGACATCAACGTCGGTCGCACTGGAGTGCTGACGCCAGTTGCGTTTCTCCGGCCGGTCGTCGTAGGCGGTGTCACCGTGTCCCGCGCCTCTCTGCACAACCGGGAGGAGCTAAAACGCAAGGACCTGCGGGAGGGTGACACGGTTCGGATCCAGCGCGCCGGCGACGTCATTCCACAGGTCGTCGAGGTGGTTACGCACGAGGAGAACCGCCAGCCACCCTTCGAGATGCCTGCGGAGTGCCCGGCCTGCCATACCCCGGTCTACGAAGAGGGCCCGCGCACCAAGTGCCCGAACCGCTTCGCTTGCCCGGCGCAGCTCCAGCGTTGCATCGAGCACTTCGGTGCTCGGTCGGCACTCGACATCGAGGGTCTTGGTGAGCAGACTGCCGCGCTCCTCGTGCGCGAGGGCCTGGTCCGAAATCTCGCTGAACTCTTCGACCTCCGGCCCGAACAGCTCGTGGAGCACGAGGGCTTCGCGGACAAGTCCGCGCATGCGCTCATCGGGGCGATTCAGTCGAAGAAGACGCCTGAACTGAGGCGCTTCCTCGTCGCATTGGGCATCCCTGAGGTCGGAGTCACCGTGGCCCGGGACCTCGCTCAACATTTGGGCACCATCGAAGCGATCCGTAGCGCGACCGCCGAACAACTCGAGGCTGTCGAAGGGATTGGCCCGAAGATGAGCGAGACGATCACGACGTTTCTCGAGGATGGCCGCAACGCCGCGGCGATCGACGCGATCTTGGACCGAGGCGTCGAGCCGGTTGGCCCCGAACCCTTGTCGGACGAGCTTCCCGACGCGGGCGCCACGGTGTTCACCGGCACGATCCCGATTCCACGCGCAGCCGCTGAGGCCGCCTGGCGATCGGTGGGTGGGAGAACCGTCTCCTCAGTCTCCAAGAAGACCGACTACGTGGTGGCGGGTGACAACGCAGGCTCGAAGCTCGAGAAGGCCGAGCGACTCGGAGTCACCGTGCTCGATTTCGACGCCTTCGTGGAGAAGGTCAGAACGCTCGGTGGAGGGGTCGACATTCCTTGATCTGCGATGGCTCGACGCCGGTGCGCGTCTGATGGAGAACCTCGACGTCGCCCGGACGCTGGCGGAGCTCGCCGATCTATTGGAGATCCAGGGCGCTTCACCCTTCCGCATCCGTGCATACCGCAACGCCGTCAACACGATCAACAGTCTCAGCCGGCCACTCAAGGACATGGTGGAGGCCGGTGAGGATCTGACCGATCTGCCGGACGTCGGCCGGAGCGTCGCGAAGTACATCGGCGAGTTCCTCGATTCCGGCTCCATCAGTCGGCTTGAGGAGGTCTCCGCCGAGTTTCCGCGCTCGCTCGTAGAGCTGATGCGTCTCGACGGCGTGGGGCCCAAGAAGGCCAGAAAGCTCTTCGAAGAGCTCGACGTGCGGACCGTGGATGATCTCGCGACCGCGCTCGAGGCCGGACGGGTGCAGGACATCGACGGCTTCGGTGTGAAGAGTGCCGGCAAGATCGTGCGCGCGATCGAAGACCATAGAAAACACACGGGACGCTTCCAGATCCACGAGACCGAGCGGCTCATCGCTGGAGTCCTCGAGCACATGCGTGCCGCGCGCGGTGTGGGGCGAATCGAGATCGCGGGAAGTCTGCGCCGCCGAAAAGAGACGATCGGAGATGTAGACATTCTCGCCGAATTCGAGGGTGACGGCTCCCCCGTCGTGGATCACTTCGTCTCGTTTTCCGGCGCCAAGCGCGTGGAAGGTGCAGGGAACACCAAGGGCAGTATCGTCCTTCACTCGGGACTGCAGGTCGATCTGCGTGTCATCCCGTCGAGGTCGTTCGGGGCGGCGCTCCAATACTTTTCAGGCTCCGTGGAGCACAACGTCGCAGTGCGCACACGTGCGGTTCGGCAAGGGCTGCGCGTGAACGAATGGGGTGTCTTCCGCGTGCCGGAGAACGAAGACGACGAGCCCCTCGGCAAGGAAGATGGAGAGCGGCTCGCCGGAGGCACCGAGCACGGCGTGTACGAGGTGCTCGGCATGTCGTGGGTTCCGCCTGAGCTCCGGGAGAACCACGGTGAGGTTGAGGCTGCCTGCGGAGGCGAGTTGCCGGAGCTCGTGTCACTCGCGGACATGCGGGGTGATCTCCAGATGCACTCCACGTGGAGCGACGGCCAGGCGTCGGTGGAGGAGATGGCGAGGGCGTGCCTCGAGTGTGGCTACGAGTACTTCGCGCTCACGGACCACAGCCAGGACATGGCGATGGTTCAGGGACTCACCCCGGAGCGGGCGCGCGAGCAGTGGTCCGAGATCGAGGAAGTTCAGGAAGTGGTGCCAGGCATCCGAATTCTAAGAAGTGTCGAGGTCGACATCCTCAGGGATGGCTCGCTGGACATGCCAGACGACGTTCTGGAGCAGCTCGACCTGGTCGTCATCTCCGTCCACTCCTTCATGGATCAGGACAGGCGGACGATGACCGAACGGGTGTTGCGCGCCATGCAGCACCCTTCTGTTGATATATTGGCCCATCCAACAGGACGAATAATCAACCGCCGCGAACCCTTCGAGGTCGACGTAGAAGCGGTGCTCGAGGCCGCGGCGGATCTATGCTTGGCGGTCGAACTCAATGCGAGCCCCAACCGACTGGACCTCAGTGACGTGCACGTGCACCGAGCCAAAGAGCTCGCAGTACCTGTAGTGATCAGCACGGACGCGCACTCACCACGGGGCCTTGCCGACATGCGCTTCGGCGTGGACCAGGCGCGAAGGGGGTGGCTGGAAGCCGGGGACGTGTTGAACACGCGCTCCCTGAAAGAGATCACGGGTTGGTTGGGAAGACACGGGACGTGACGGAAAGCGGGTGCCGGGGATGATCGGCGACGTCGTATTGCTCGTGTGCGGGATCGGGGTTCTCTACTACGGGGCGGAGTGGCTCGTTCGTGGGGCAACACGCCTGGCAGCTTCGCTCGGTGTGAGCCCCATCGTGGTTGGACTTACGGTCGTCTCGTTCGGTACTTCTGCGCCCGAGCTCGTGGTGTGCACCGTCGCAGCGCTCGGTGGAAATCCCGACCTGGCGATCGGGAACGTCATGGGATCGAACTTGGCCAATATCGGCCTGATCCTCGGCCTCACCGCGCTCGTGCGGCCCCTCGACGTGCACGCTAGCGTCGTATGGCGCGAGATGCCGCTAATGCTACTGGTCACACTCGCGCTCTATCCGCTGGCGTGGGACGGCGTACTGGACCGGGGCGACGGTGTGCTCTTGCTGTTCGCATTGGTCGCGTACCTGATCTTCGTGTTCTACTCCGTGGAGGAGGAGGCTACCGAGATCCTCGACGAGTACGAGCACTTCATGAAGGCGTCGGACCGCACGACATTGCACGTTGCGCGCGCCGACGTGCTGTGGGTGATCACGGGGTCGGCATGCCTGGCCCTCGGTGGCATTTGCATCGTAGAGGGCGCGGTTCAGATCGCAGGTGCGCTCGGCGTCTCCGAGGTGGTCATGGGCCTGACGGTCGTGGCGGTGGGCACGTCCCTGCCCGAGTTGGCGACATCGCTCGTGGCGGCCCTACGCTCCGAAGCGGACATCGCTGTCGGTAACGTGATCGGCTCCAACATCTTCAACGTGGCCGCGATCCTGGGCACGGCGTCGGTCGTGCGGCCGCTGGCTATTCCCTCGCATGTGTTTACACGAGAGCTCGCGATGGTCGTCGCGATGTCCGTGCTGTTGTTTCCCGTGCTACGCTCCCGTTGGCGTATCCGACGCTGGGAAGGGGCCCTGTTGCTCGTGTGCTATGTGGGCGCGGGCATTTGGCTCCTGTAGGGCCTTTCACGATCACCCTTCTTGGAGCTGTGCGCGATGCTTCCGATTGATCTGTCCGGAAAACGAGCGCTGGTAGCCGGTGTCGCTGACGATAGAGGATATGGCTGGGCCATCGTGCGCTCGCTCGTCGCGGCCGGCTCGTCGGTGTGCGTCGGCTCGTGGCCCCCGACCATGAGGATCTTTACGAACAGCCTGGAGCGCGGGAAGCTGGATCTCTCGCTTCCTGGTGGCGGTAAGATCGAGTTCGAGAGGATCTACCCGCTCGACGCTGCCTACGACACTCCCGAGGACGTGCCTGAGGATGTGAGATCGTCCAAGCGCTACGCCGAGCTCGAGGGCTACACCATCCAGGGCGTTGCCGACAAGATGCGCGCCGACTTCGGTGACGGGTGTCTAGACGTCGTCGTGCACTCGCTCGCCAATGGTCCCGAGGTGCGGAGTCCGCTCATCGAGACGAGCCGACACGGGTACCTCGCTGCGCTGAGCGCGAGTGCCTATTCCCTGGTGAGCATGGTCCAGCGTTTTGGTCCGCTCATGAACGAGGGCGGCGCCATCGTATCTCTCTCGTACCTGGCGGCGGAGCGCGTCGTCCCGGGCTATGGTGGCGGCATGAGTTCGGCAAAGGCCGCACTGGAGAGCGATACGCGCACTTTGGCGTTCGAGGCGGGCCGCAAGTTCGGCATTCGTGTGAACACCATCAGCGCGGGACCGTTGGCCAGTCGAGCGGCCAAGGCGATCGGTACGATCGAGCTCATGGTCGACTACTATGCGGCCAACGCGCCGCTGCCCGAGGCCACCGCGGCGGACGATGTCGGCAACGCGGCTGCCTTCCTGTGCTCCTCGCTCGCGGCCGGAATCACCGGTGAGACGCTGCATGTGGACAAGGGGTATCACGCGATGGGCATGCCAGCTGACACACGGCTCAGTGCAGACTAGACCGGAGGGTACTTGAACGACCGAAGCGAAGACGGCTTCGGAGCGCTGCTCCCTGACATTCGCCTCCAGCCTCCCGCGGCGGTATCCCGCGCTATGGCGGAGCGTCTGCGTGCGGTGGAATCGCGCAACATCACGTACATCGACGACGGTTGGCCGATTTTCTGGCGGGAGGCCCGTGGCGCCAACGTGCGCGACGTGGACGGGAACGTGTACATCGATCTAAGCAGTGCGTTCGGTGTGGCGCTGTTGGGCCACGCGCACCCTGCGGTTGTCTCCGCCGTGCGCGAACAATCCGGGACCCTCATGCAC
>Ga0310121_10003247_pt1 | contig 14894 bp, 16 predicted proteins | sample CB27_Tmax_986_MG_FD_203504 | JGI IMG/M metagenome (GOLD analysis project Ga0310121, IMG submission 203504) | Marine microbial communities from Western Arctic Ocean, Canada - CB27_Tmax_986 | ecosystem: Environmental > Aquatic > Marine > Oceanic | place: Canada: Western Arctic Ocean | collected...
CCCCTTGAGCTTTAGGGGTATCACAAAGGTTCCCTGATCTCAGCCACCCGAGCAGACTTCCCTCCATGAATCTGCCGACCGAAACCGCTTCCCCGGAGAGAGGTACGATTCTTGGGATCCCGCGAGACCTCGCGCGGGTGCTGGAGCCGTATGCTGACCGGTTGGACACGGGAACGATCCGTGGGGCCTATGAGGTAGCGAAGGAAGCCCACCGAGGGCAGAAGCGAGCGTCGGGTGAGACCTTCGTTAGTCACTCGGTGGAGGTGGCCAAGATCCTGGGCCAACTTCAACTGGACAGCGCCTCGATCGTGGCAGGGCTCATTCATGACATCGTAGAGGATACCCTCTATTCGGTCGCCGACGTCCGAGAGCGGTTTGGCTCTGAAGTGGCCTCGATCGTGGATGGGGTCACAAAGATTGGGAAGGTACGATTCCGCTCCCACACCGAACGGCAAGCAGAAAACTACCGGAAGCTACTTCTCTCTATGGCCGACGACGCTCGGGTCATCCTTATTAAGTTGGCCGACCGACTCCATAACATGCGGACGCTTGAGTATCTGCCTGGCGACAAGCGTTTGAGGATTGCCCTCGAAACGCGTGAGATCTACGCGCCGTTGGCACACCGTCTCGGGATTGCTCAAGTCAAGTGGGAGCTAGAAGATCTCTCTTTCAAATTCCTCGAGCCCGACAAATACAAGGAGTTACGTGGGCATGTACAGGCCCGACGGAAGGAGCGCGAGCAGCATATTGCTGAATTCCAACAGCCCCTTGAGGAGCTTCTGCGAGAAGCGGGCATTCCCGCTGAGGTCATGGGGCGTCCGAAGCACCTCTGGTCCATCCACCATAAGATCGAGCTCAGGGGCAAGCCGTACGAAGAGATCTACGACCTCATGGCGATGAGGGTCATCACGGACACGGTCCAGAACTGCTATGCGACTCTTGGTCTCATCCACTCTGCCTGGACCCCGATCCAGGAGCGGTTCCACGACTATCTGGCTACTCCCAAGTCGAATATGTATCGGTCGATCCATACGACGGTCTTTGGCCCTGGGGGACGCAGATATGAAGTGCAGATCCGTACCCAGGAAATGCACCGTACGGCCGAATATGGGATCGCTGCACACTGGCGCTATAAGGAGGAAGAGACAGAGGCCGATGAGGTTGACGAGGCGCTCTCATGGTTCCGACAGGTCCTGGAGTGGCAGCAGCACGCTTCTGAACCAGAAGAATTCATGGAGTTCCTCAAGATGGACCTGTTTCTAGGCGAGATCTTCGTGTTCACGCCCAAGGGGGAGGTAAAGCAGTTACCGATCGGAGCGACACCCCTCGACTTCGCCTTTGCCGTCCATACCGACGTCGGCCTGAGATGTGGAGGGGTGAAAGTGAACGGCCGAATCGCAGCTCTCTCCAGGGAGCTGAGGAACGGGGATACGGTGGAGATCATCACCTCTCCTAGTCGGACCCCATCCCGGGATTGGTTGGCGTTCGTAAAGACGGCCCGGGCACGACAGCGCATCCGCCACTGGATTCGCCAGGAAGAGAGCGAACAGTCCGTGAAGCTGGGTCAGGAGTTTCTTGAGCGGGAACTCAAGAAGCGCCACCTCACGCTCCCTCCGGACAGGAAGCTCCAGCGCACTGCTCAGCAGCTCGACCTGGGGGAGTGGGAGAATGTGCTGGTCGCGCTCGGTTGTGGCGACATTGGCCCTTCTGCAGTGATGAGGGAGCTTTACCCAGACGGCACGCCGCTGGAATTCGATCCGCCTCCTTCGTCCCCTTTCCGCCGTCTCGCTGCTCGCCTGATAAGATCTCAACCGGGGGTGAAGATCCAGGGCCTAGACAGCCTCATGGTCCATTATTCTAAGTGCTGTCAGCCGGTTCCGGGTGACGATGTGATCGGCCATATCACGATCGGACGCGGCGTGTCCATCCACCGGAAAGACTGTCCGAACGTCCTGAACCTTTCGCAGGATCCAGAGCGAAGAATTGAGATCGAATGGACTGCCCAGGAGAGCGAGCGGTTCGTGGTGAAGCTCTACACGCGGGGCACGGATCGACGGGGACTCCTCTCAGATATTGCTAGGGCGATCGCAGATACGGACACCAATATCCAGCATGCCGATATCCGCGGGGTCGAAGCTGGTATGCTGGGCGAGTTCGTAGTGGAGGTCCGCCACCTAGGCCATCTCAAGAAGGTCATGAAGGGGGTGAGCCAGGTGAAGGGAGTGCTCACGGTCGAGCGCCGAGAGTCGTTAGGGGATTCAGAGCTGGTGAACTTCGAGGCCCGCTGATGTGGGCCTTCTGACCCGATGCCTGAATTCAGGATCGAAGCCCCGTACGATCCCAAAGGGGACCAGCCGAATGCGATCAAGGAACTCTCGCAAGGCCTGTCTCGGGGGGATCGATTTCAGACTCTGCTAGGCGCGACGGGTACGGGGAAGACGTTTACGATCGCAAATGTCGTTGCGAACTATGGGCGTCCGGCCCTTGTGATGTCTCATAACAAAACCCTCGCCGCACAGCTCTACGGTGAACTCAAGCAGCTGTTGCCACGTAATGCAGTCGAGTACTTCGTCTCCTATTACGACTACTATCAACCGGAGGCGTACGTACCGGCAACCGACACTTATATCGAGAAGGACTCCTCGATCAACGAGGATATCGATCGACTCCGGCTAAGAGCGACCTCATCGCTATTCGAGCGAGAGGACGTCGTCGTCGTAGCTTCCGTCTCGTGTATCTACGGGCTGGGAAACCCCATCGATTACCGGTCCCTGATGTTAGAGGCCAAGATCGGGGATGAGGTTGGTCGAAATGAGTTCCTTAGGTCACTCGTCGATATCCAATACCGGCGGAATGACACAGCGTTCGAACGGGGTACGTTCCGTGTCAGAGGGGACACGGTGGAGGTCCTGCCAGCGTATGACGAACAGGCTATCCGGATAGAGTTCTGGGGGGATGAGGTGGAGCGGATTACCCGTTTCGATCCCTTGACTGGTGAGGTCGTAACGTCGCTGAGGCGAACCGCGATCTACCCTGCGTCTCACTACGTGACCGACCGGTGTACCATAGAGGCGGCAGTACCGCTGATCCGTCAGGAACTTTCCCAGCAAGTCCAGCACTTCCAAAGCAATAGCCTGCTCTTGGAGGCCCAAAGGATCGAATCCAGAACGCAATTCGACCTTGAGATGATGTTGGAGATCGGCACCTGTCCTGGGATCGAGAACTACTCTCGATTCATGGGCGGGCGGGAGGTAGGAGAGCGCCCATCCTGCCTGCTCGACTACTTTCCTGAAAAGTTCGTTGTCATCGTGGATGAGTCCCATCAGACACTCCCTCAGATCCAGGGGATGTGCCGGGGGGACCAATCCCGGAAGGAGACCCTTGTCGAGCATGGATTTCGACTGCCTTCGGCCCTCGATAATCGTCCTCTCACCTACGAAGAGTGGGAGAATGTGATTCCCCAGGCGCTGTTTGTGTCGGCTACTCCCGGAGATCGAGAATTGAAACTGTCGAGTGGCGTGGTGGTTGAGCAGATCATTCGCCCGACTGGCCTTGTCGACCCGGAAGTGGTGGTTCGTCCTGTAAAGGGGCAGGTGGACGACCTCTTGTTCGAGATTCGGGAGCGTGGGAGGCGCAGTGAGCGCGTACTCGTAACGACGCTGACGAAGCGGATGGCAGAGGATTTGTCCGAATACCTAGAGGGTGTTGGGGTCCGCGTGAGGTATTTGCACTCGGATATTGCCACTATCGAAAGAATGGAGATTCTCCGCGGGTTGCGACTAGGGCGGTTCGATGTGTTGGTGGGGATTAACTTGCTACGGGAGGGGCTAGACCTTCCTGAAGTGTCGCTCGTCGCGATTCTAGATGCTGACAAAGAGGGTTTCCTCCGTGACTACCGCTCGCTAATCCAGACGATCGGTCGGGCTGCCCGGAACGTGAAGGGCCGGGCGATTCTCTACGCTGATCGGCTGACCGATTCCATGCGCAGATGCTTAGAGGAGACCGAACGAAGACGGGAACTCCAGGTCCAGTTCAACCGGGAACACGGAATCACGCCAGAAACGATACGCAAGAGCGTTCAGCAAATTGAGTTCTCGACTCGCGTTGCGGATGCTCGTGCGATTCCAACTCCCCGAGTGGCGGATACAGTTCGATCATACCAGGATGAAGTGAATGTAGAGGAGTTGCTCCGAGCACTTGAGACGGAGATGGATACGGCCGCGAAGGAGCTCGACTTTGAGCGAGCGGCTCTCCTGCGGGACGAGCTGTTCGACCTGCGGGCTAGTCTCTTATGAGTGGATTGACCAGATGATCTTGTCTGAGCGGGAGTTGGTGCGGTGGGGGACCCGTATAGGGCAAGAGGTCGGAGTCCCGATCTTCCTTGGGCTACGAGGTCAGCTAGGAGCTGGCAAATCGGTCTTGGCGCGCGCGATTGCTCGTGGTGCCGGAGTGGAAGTTGCGATTCCCTCTCCCACTTTTAACCTGCTCTTTAGGTATCCGGCCCGCGATGAGGTCGAGGTAGTCCACCTGGACCTTTTTCGCCTTCGGAACTCTGATGAACTCTGGGAGTTGGGATGGGAGGAGCTGGGACAGGGACCCGAGATCGTTTTGGTGGAATGGCCGGATCGTGCTGGAGAGAACCTTCCTCAGGACCGGTGGGATATTCACCTCTCAGCTTCAGAGTCTGGCTCGCTCGTGCGCACGGTCCAAGTTCATCGGGTAGGAGTTCCGCCACACTTGCCCGGGTTCCCTGTGTCACTGGATAGCGCGCCTTGAGTGATAAGCCGGTGCTTTTGGCTCTTGAAACCTCCACCGCGGTGGGATCGGTGGCTGTGGCGTGTGGTCGGGATGTTCTGGGACGTGGATGGCTCCTCCGGAGGGGAGAGCATGCGTCCGCACTTATCCCTCAGATCTCGACGATGCTGGAAGAGGCCGGTGTGAAACGGAAGGATGTCGAGGGTCTGCTTGTGGGTCGCGGCCCCGGATCCTTCACAGGCCTCCGTATTGCAGCGGCCACCGCGAGGGGCCTCGCGAAGGCCTTGGGCGTCCCGCTTTGGCATTTCTCCTCGTTGGTAACCGGGGCAGCTTCTCTGGGCGTCAAGATGCCCGAATCACTCTCGAATCATCAGGGCATTATCTCTTCCGAGCTTTCCGGTGCGGCGGCTGTCTGGCCTCGCTACGTTCTTCTTGACGCAGGGTCCGACCGGGTATACGCAGCCTGCTATGGGATCCTCTCAGACCGGATTGAGACGCTCATTGGGCCCACTGCCTGCACGCTCTCGGATGTCCTTGGAGCCTGGATTCCCGAAAGCTCCTTGTTCTGTGGGAGCGCCGCCCTCCGTCACGCTGCAGTCATCACCGATGCCGGTCATGTCGTACTCCCATTTCCCGCGGGGCTCCCTACTGCTGAGGGACTGCTCCGCATTCACCGTTTGAATGTGGGCGAGGAGCCCGTGAGTGAACGCAGTCAGTGGGAGCCTGAGTACCTCAGGGCTTCGTCAGCGGTGAGGCCCGCCGTGTCCCGTGGCATGCATGCATGAAACCTCTTGGGAGTTCTGGGTCGGGTGCCTCTACAGCCCGCCAAAGCAAGTTGTTAACCCGGAGATCAGGTGGCAGGGTGAGGATCCGACCGGCAAGGATCGAGGATCTTGATCGGATTGCGCAGATTGAAGCCACCTGGTTTTCCGCTCCCTGGAATCCGGGGGCGTTCCGATCCCTCATCGGTCGGCCCGGGGTGTATCTCCTCGTTGCTGAATTGGGCTGGATTAGCGAGGAAGTGGTTGGGTCGACCGGATCGACTAAATTTTTCCGTATTGTCGGGCATGGGATACTCTGGCGCGCTTCTTGATCGACTGATTGACGAGGCCTCGGGCACGGGGATCACCCTCAGTGTTCTTGGAGGTTCGTGCTTCCAATGAGGCCGCGTTGGTTCTGTATGTGGGAAGGGGGTTTCATCAGGTGGGGGTGTGGAGGCACTATTACGATCAACCGAGGGAGGATGCCAGGGTCCTCCAGCTGACGCTGGCGACTGGTGGTGGTGGCGGGATGCCGGAGATAGACGATAGCGATGGGGGTCAACACATGCGGCGGCAACGCTGAATCGGAGGGGAGGGGAGATGCGCTATCCAGTATACCGAGGTCGCCGCCTGCGGGGCAACGCCGCTGTTCGCAGGTTGGTGCGGGAGACGCGACTGTCCTCGCAGCGTCTCATTTTGCCCCTGTTTGTCGAGCCCGGTGAGGGGGTGCGCCACGCGGTTCATTCCATGCCAGGGGTCTTTCGGACATCAGTTGACGAGGCCGTCCACGATGCTAGAGATACCTACGAACTCGGGCTGGGCGGGGTCATGCTCTTCGGAATCCCCGAGGCTAAGGACGAGCAGGGAAGCTGGGCCTGGTCAGCGGATGGCATCGTGCAACGCACCATCCGCGCACTCAAGTCGGAAGCTCCGGATCTGCTTGTAGTCACCGATGTCTGTCTCTGTGAGTACACCTCTCACGGACACTGCGGTGTGGTCGAGGATGGCAAGATCCTGAACGATCCTACACTTGAGCTCCTAGCCAGAACTGCCGTCAGCCACGCGGAGGCTGGTGCTGATATGGTGGCGCCGTCCGACATGATGGATGGTCGAGTCGGTGCCATCAGGGAAGCTCTGGATGGCTCCGGGTTCCATGAGACCCCGATCATGAGCTATTCGGTCAAGTATGCCTCGGAGTTTTACGGGCCGTTCCGTGATGCGGTTGACTCAACCCCATCTTTCGGGGATCGGTCGGCGTACCAGATGGATCCCGCGAATGGCGACGAAGCGCTTCGAGAAGTCCTTGCCGATCTCGAAGAAGGTGCGGATATCCTCATAGTGAAGCCCGCCTTGGCGTACCTCGACGTGATCCGTCGGGTGAAAGAGGAGACTGGTGCTCCCGTAGCGGCCTATCACGTGTCGGGCGAATACGCCGCGATTATGGCGGCGATCGAGCGTGGGTGGCTCCAAGAGGGGGCAATGCGAGAGGCACTGACCTCAATCCGTAGGGCTGGCGCCGATGTGATCATCTCGTACTGGGCACGAGAATTTGCTAGGAGCGTATGACGGCGATGAGTGGTAAACATATGCCGTCAATGCGTGGCCCTCTTTGCGGCCGCCGGTTATCTTCTTACGGGTATAATAGGGACAGATTCGACGCTGAGTCCGTGAGGTAGCGCCTAACCAGTCCATTGCCCGCCATTTCTGAGATCAGCCGGTCGCACGCGAAGCTGAGGGGGCTATCATGATTCGCAAGGAGGGCATGATTCTCGCGTTCGGACTTCTCCCCATGCTGTCTGAGGTTCAGATACCAACGGATGCAGATTGTACGCATACGGTCTGGTTTGGGGAGAGCCTGAGCGGAATCACGAGAGAGTATTGCGGTACGGCCTCCAAGATGATGTTGGAGCCATGCGACGAGCTTCCGCGGAGTTTTCACGCACCGTGCGTACGGGTCTTCGGGTGATGGTCGACCGAAAGATGCCTTGATTAAGCACCGCCGGATTCGCCCTTCCCTGATGGGTGCAGTCCACTGCAAACAACGGTCCGCGTGATCCACCTCGCCGCGTTCGTCTTCTACATCGGCGCATTTGTCCCCTGGGTCTACCTCCTTCTTCGGGGTTCCCTGGGGCATGCCGTTTTTGTTGCCTCGGGCTTCACTGCGGTCGCGGTTGCACTGCATGCGATGGCACTCGTGGATTTTTGGGTTACCTACGGTGAACTCCCACTGGGGGGGCTTGGGGCCGCTCTCTCCTCTCTGGCGTTTGTTGGCGGATTGGCGCTTGTGGCCGTGCTACCTTTGAAGGAGGTGGCGCGGATCGCTCTTGGTCTCCTCCCCTTCGTTCTGCTGCTTCAGGGCGCGGCTCTGGTCCTAGGGATCGAACCTTCTCCGCTCGACTTCGATTTTCGGGGCGCGGGCTTTGTCCTTCATGTCGCGCTCGCCTTCTTCGGTTTGCAGGGTCTAGCGATCGGGTTTGCGGCTGGCCTTCTCTACCTCCTGCAGTACCACGAACTAAAGGTGAAACGGCTCGGAAGGCTCTTCCGTTTTATACCCGCCTTGGCCACGCTGGAGAAAGTCGGGCGGATCGGGCTCTCTGTGGGTTTTGTTGCCCTGAGCCTCGCGCTCGGGGTTGGGTGGGCATGGACGGTCCAAAACCGGGGCTCGCTGGAAATCGATGATCCGAAGGTGATTTGGGCGGTGCTGAGCTGGGTGGTATTTCTCGGCATCTTTGCTGCTCGTCGTGGCAGGGGCCGGAACGAATATCGAAGTGCGCTCGCTGCCGTTATCGGGTTCGGTATAGTGATCGGAACCTATCTTGCCCTGCGGATCACCGCCGGGGGAACAGGCCTTTTCCTGTGAGTGCCGGATGGGTAGGGGAGCGGTGAGTATGCCTTTGGTGGTTGTGGGCGTGAGCCACGAGACAGCTCCCGTTGAGGTCCGGGAGCAACTTGCATACGGATCTGATGAGGCTTCGCGTGCCCTTCTTTACCTTCGTGAAGAAGAGGGAGTCGAAGAAGCCGTTCTTCTTTCGACCTGTAACCGGACTGAGGTCTACCTTTTCCCTGCAACTGACGAGAGGGCTCTGCGGGCAGTGCAGCGGCTCTTTGTGAAGAAGGCCCACAGGATCGAGGGTGGTCTCGAAGGCTATATGTTTGAGAAGTGGGGGGAGGGTGCGGTCCGTCACCTGTTCCAGGTGACGGCTGGCCTCGATGCTATGGTTACGGGGGAGGCTGAGATTCAAGGACAGGTGAAGGACGCCTACCAGCAAGCGGCGGGCTCATCTGCGGCGCCACCCCTGGTGGGGCCAGTCCTCAACCGGCTGTTTCAGGAAGCGCTGTCAGTTGGGGGGCAGGTACGGTCCGAAACGTCTATCGGTGAAGGCTCGGCCTCAGTGGCTTCTGTAGCGGTCGAACTGGCGGGGAAGATTTTCGGCTCCCTTCGGGGGAAGCGAGTGCTAATCGTCGGGGCGGGGCTCACTGGTGAACTGATCGTTGAGGCGCTTGCACGAGAAGGTGTGCAGAGTGTGGCAGTCGCGAACCGGACGTACGATCGAGCAGTGACTCTGGCACGAAAGTACCACGGCCATGCTGTCCCGTTTGAGCGGATTGCCGATACCCTGTCGACGGTGGACATCATCCTTAGCTCGACGGCCGCTCCACATCCTGTGTTAACCCGGACGATTCTGAGAGAATCCTTCGTGGAGCCTCGCCGGCGACCCCTCCTCATCATCGACATTGCAATACCCCGTGACGTGGACCCATCGGTGGGTGACGAATCGGAGGTATTTCTCTACAATGTGGACGACCTCCGCACCATTGTCGAAGAGCACGTCCAGTTAAGGGAAGGAGCGGTGCCGGAAGCCGAGAGGATCCTCCGGACCCACTGCGAGGAGTTTGGCGCTTGGTACGCTTCGTTAGAAGTGGTTCCTGTGATCCAGACCATGAGGAAGAAGGCAGAGGCCTCTCGGGAGGCTGAGCTGGAGCGGCTGTTCCGTGGATTGAATCATATGACGGAGGAAGACCGCGCTCGCGTGGAAGAGTTCTCCCGCCGTCTGCAGAACAAGCTTTTGCACGATCCGACTGTTCGCCTTCGCAAGGGGATGGCCGAGGGATCTGGCCCGAAGTTGGTGGAAGCTGTTCGCTTCCTCTATGGGATTGAGGACCGGGGCGATCTAGGGCCGGAGGTTTCCGGGGAGCACAACGTGACGGGTGAGGGAGAGGATCCCAAGGAGGGGACGAGCGCCCAATGATCGGTACCCAAGAGGAATCACGCACCCACCGGGGGCATGATTCGGCGAAGAAGGTCTTGGTGACAGGTGGTGCGGGGTTCATCGGAAGCCATGTTGCAGATGGCTATCTTGCTCGTGGAGACCGAGTTTGGATCGTGGATGACCTCTCTTCAGGGAAGAGGGACAACCTTCCCGTAGAGGCCACGTTCATCGAAATGTCGATCGAGGATCCTGGGTTGGGCGATCTGTTCTCCGAGGTTGGCTTCGACTTGGTGAACCACCATGCAGCACAGAGCGATGTGAGGATATCCGTCGCGGACCCCCAGAGAGATGCGAAAACCAACGTCTCCGGGCTCCTCAACGTTCTTGAGGGGGCCCGAAGGTGCGGCACATGCCGTGTCATCTATATCTCGTCGGGTGGGGTCGTCTATGGGGAGCCGAAGGTGATTCCGACTCCCGAGACAGTGCCCAAGCTCCCCTTGTCGCCCTACGGGGTCAGCAAGTTGTCCGGCGAGCTGTATCTTCACTATTACAGGGAGGTCCATGGATTACAGTACATTGCGCTGAGGTACTCCAACGTCTACGGCCCCCGGCAAGACTCCGAGGGTGAGGCTGGCGTGGTAGCGATCTTTTCCAGCTGCCTGCTCACCGGGGAAACACTTCATGTCTTTGGTGATGGGGAGCAAACCCGTGACTACGTCTATGTCGGTGACGTTGTGAAGGCGAACTTGTTCGCGTCCGATCTTTCGCTTGAGGGAGGGGGTGACCTGGACGATTTTGCTTTCAACATCGGGACCGGGGTGGCAACGAGTGTGAATTGTCTGGCCGATGCTCTCGAGAAGGTGTCTGGTGTCCACTCCGGGCGAAGTTTTCAGCCCCCTCGCCCCGGTGAGCTTCAGCACAGCACGCTGGACATCTCTCGGATCCGAGATCGTGGGTGGAACCAGGAAGTAGGTCTTGAGGAGGGGTTGGCCAGAACTTTCGGTTGGATCGCAGATCAAGATCGGGCATCTAGTGGGGTGCTAACATGAGCGCGGTGCTGATGCAGGCAGGGAGAGCGGTGCCACAGAATGCTTGGGATCTGGTCTGGGGCGCGACGCTCCCGACCAAGGCCGTGCTCCTCCTACTCGCCTTGTTCTCGATCGCCTCGTGGATCCTCATTTTCTGGAAGTGGCGGCAGTTCATAACAGTCAGGAGACAGGGAGATCAATTTCTCGAGGCGGTAGAGCACTCGCAGAGGATGGAGGACGCCTATCGTGCTATCCTGACCCTTCCCGACTCTCCGTACGGAAGGGTGTTCCGACAGGGGATGAACTTCTTCAGCGAACTGCAGCCTGGCGCGTTGAAAGAAGGGTCGGAAGTGGGGGACGGACTCTCTCTCACCCAACTTGAGGTCCTTCGCCTCGTGATGGAGAAAGAGGAAGCCGAGGAACGGGATGAACTCGCGGTAGGTCTCACCTGGCTGGCGATCTTTGGCTCGGTTTCACCCCTTCTCGGGCTCATGGGCACCGTGTGGGGGATCATGAACGCGTTTCTGGGGATCGTGAACACTGGTTCCAGCGACATCAGCGCGGTTGCTCCCGGCGTGGCAGAGGCGTTGATTACGACTGTCGCTGGCTTGGCCGTCGCGATCCCGGCGGTAATCTTCTACAACTTTTTTGTCGCGCGGCTGAATCTCATCTTGGGAGAGCTGGAAGGGTTCTCGTCTGAGTTCATTGGGACACTGGCGAGGGAGGGGCGGGTTTGAGCATCCGAGGAAATCGGGGATCGACAGGCCGAAGGGATCTGGAGATGAATGCGGAGATCAATGTCACCTCTCTGATCGACGTTGCATTCACTCTCCTTGTGATCTTCATTATCACTGCGCCCATTATGCAGGGTGGAATAGAAGTGCGACTGCCGGAAGCCCAAGTGCAGCCGCTCGTCCCCGCAGAGAATCCGTTTATCCTGAATATCGTCGCGGACGGGAGTGTGGTGTTGGGGGAAACACCCATCGGAATCGGGGAGTTTGCTGAGGTGTTTCCGCAGCTGTTCTCCGCAGCAGCTCCCTCTGAAGTGTTCATTCGGGGTGACTCCGCGGCAATCTACGGCAGGATTCTCCCTGTCATTGGGATTGTCGCAGAGGTTACGCGCGAGGCGGGTGTGCCGTGGCGTCTGGTGGCTCGGGAACTTCCACGCCGGTGATGTTGAGGGATGTGTGACTCAGAAGTGCGACGGAAGAAGCAGGCCGCGAGACCTTTGGGGCCGTTGGGGGGGTAGGAGAGCCTCAGGAGAACCATGATGAACTGGAGCAGAAATCCGCGCCGGCCGGGCAGGGCCCCGGTCCTTCTGTCTGCCAGTCTGCACAGCTTTCTCTTGCTCGCAGCGTGGTGGGGAAATTGGGCGGTTGATGATACCATTGAGTACGTGACGTATCAGATGCAACTGATCACGGAGGCAGAGCTAGAGGCAATGGAGACTCCGCCGATCGTAGAGACTCCCAACCTCCCACCCCCGACTCCGGAACCCGAACCTGAGCCAGAAGTCCCGGAACCCGAACCTGAGCCACCGGAGGAGCCTGAGCCGGAACCGGATCCTGAGCCGGAACCACCACAGCCTGATGTGGTCGCCCAGCCCGATGTGGTCGCCCAGCCTGATGTGGCCATTGAAATCGCAACCACGCAGGAAATGGCCGTGAGAATGGAGGGACTACGGAGGGACTATCCCCAGTATTACGATCAGATCGTGAGAGAGGTCAACAGGTGCTTCCGCTGGAATGGTGGAGGGAACTTGACGACTGTGATCCGATTTGAGATCGGGAGTGATGGAGGCATTCCGGACTCTTCCATCCAGATCTACTCACCATCGACAAGTGGTGCCTTCGACATCGAGGCATTCGGTGCCGTAGCATGTGCCGGAGGGGGACGTCTCGGACCTCTCCCGGAGGATCTTCCCTATGATGCACTCCCCGTTCAGTTCACATTCCAACCGTTGTAGAGTGGATGCTCTTGTGCCCCGGGCGAGGAGATGAAACGAGGTATGGGTCTGCAACACCCTTTGACCCTGTGGTTGATGGGTTCCATAAGCCCGCGATGAGCCCGATAGTCACGCGATTGGCACGAACCCATCCTATCACCTGCGTGCTGCTGGCTCTCGGCTGGCTTGCGTCCGGAGTGATCTCGGACGCCTCCGCTCAGGATGTGGAGGAGCGTTTCCCGGGGGTGAGTCTCGGGCTGTCCTACGAGACAAGAACCCTCCCCACGTTGGCGATTCAGCCCTTTGTCGGTCAAACTGGGGGTCAATCTCAGGCGTCACAGGTCGAGAACATCATTGCTCGAGACCTCCGATATTCTGATCGCTTTGGTGTCGTAGATGCGATTCCCTCCGCGCTGGTCAGGGATGAGGTGGACTACACGCTTTGGGACGAGATGGGCGCAACCTGGCTCATTACTGGCCGGGTGGAGGGGGTCGGCCCAACCGCCGTTCTGATCCTTGAACTTCACGACGTCGTTTATCGAGAAGTGTCGAACCGTGGGCGTTTCACAGTTCCGGATCCTGAATCCGCCGAGTTCAGAATGGCGGCCCATGTGGTGTCAGACTCTATCGTGAGGTGGGTGCTTGATGAACCGGGAATCGCGGCGACGCGGATCGTGTTTTCTAGAAGGATGGAGGATGGCAGCCAGGACCTGTGGATAATCGACTCGGATGGGGAGAACCTCCGGCGCCTCACGAGTCATCGGGGTGGGGAGTTCGGAGTGCCGATCTCTTTGACTCCGCAGTGGTCTCCCGACGGGACACGTGTGGCGTACACTTCGTACAAGGACGAGGGGCTGCCGAGGATCTACGAGCTGAATCTACTTACGGGAGAGGAGAAGCCAGTGCCGGCACCGCGGTCCGGAGATTATATTTCGCCAGCCTATCACCCCGAGGGGGAACTGCTTTACTTTGCGGTCAATAGCGGGCGCTCAAGCGGAATCTACCGGTACAACATAGCGAGGGAGTGCTGCTTTGAGAGCCTCACTGAGGGTCGAAGCGCGGACATTTCCCCGAGTTTCTCACCGGACGGCCGGACCCTCGCGTTCAACTCCAACCGGCTCGGGGTTGGGACCCCACAGATTTACATGATGGCAACAGACGGTTCGGGTCGGGCTGAAATCGTTTCTCCCTACGTCTACAGCACCCCCGGGTACTATACTTCTCCCGACTGGTCTCCGATCGGAAATCGGGTGGCCTATCACGGAAGAGTCCAACGCAGGGGGGCCCATCAGATTCTCATTGCCGAGTTGGATGGACGAAACCGCGTGAGGCGGACTTCTCAGATTACCTTCGGTGGGGTGAACGAGGATCCGAGTTGGGCGCCAGATGGTCGGCATCTCGTCCATGTCGGCGAGAGAGCATACGGATATGGGTTGTTCATCACGGATCTTTTTACCGGAAACACTCGTACGCTAGTCTCCGGTATCCGTCCCAACCCTCCAGCTTGGTCGCCTTCGCTCCATCCTTGAGTCGATGAAACCTGCTAAGAGACAGGGTTTTCTGCCCTCAGGGCATTGCGCGACAAGGAGTTTTTAGGTATATGGCAAGTAGCTTTGACCCCGGAGTGACAACGGCTGTAGGTAAGCCCAAATGGGTGTTTGACGGACAGTTGTGTATGTGTGGGACCGAGTGCATTGGCATATTGTACCAATCAACCTTTCTGCTACTGGAGTATTGATGATGTATCGCAGACTTCTCGTTGTGTCAGTGGTGCTCGGCGGGCTGACGCTGGCGGCCTGTGGCGGCGAGCCTCCGCCGGAGCCCCCTCCCCCCGCACCTGAGCCAATGGCGGCTGGGCCGGATCTTGACTCGCTCAGGGCGTACGAGGATTCAGTGAGAGCCGCTCGTGAGGCGGAAGCTCGGGCGGCCGCCGAGAGAGAGAGGGCGATCGCAGCGGCCCGTGCCATCCTGGAGCAGCGGGTTCAGTTCGACTATGATCAGTCGGAGATCAGGTCGGATGCCGCGGCCCTGCTCCGACAGAAGGTGGCGGTCCTCCGCGCGAGCCCTCAGGTGAGGATTCGGCTTGAGGGACACGCTGATGAGAGGGGATCGGTGGAGTACAATCAGGCGCTTGGGAATCGTCGAGCACAGAGTGTCGTCGATTTCTTTACCCAGCAGATGCTTTCGGCCGGTG